>ERZ773170.1706-NODE-1706-length-15387-cov-74.454148_pt1 | contig 15387 bp, 10 predicted proteins | sample MGYA00581002_ERZ773170 | MGnify/ENA primary metagenome ERZ773170 (study PRJEB29015, sample SAMEA2737811) | human gut metagenome | biome: human gut; feature: human-associated habitat; material: faeces | place: China | collected 2012 ... | reverse complement strand
ATAAAGTTACAGTTGTACGACTATACATGCTATGGTTGTACAACTGTAGAGTTATAGTTGTACAACTATAGGGGTTATAGTCGTACAACTATAGATTTTCCTCAACGCCACCATCTTGTCAAGAAATCACAAGCACTTGATTATCAACAAGTTCTTATTCCTCTTCATATTTACGATATTCTCAAAGAAATAATAAGCGTCTGAAAATACGAGAATCTCAGGCAAGCTAATGTAAAGAAGATTCATTCTCAATAACGCCATATCACTACATCTTCGGGTAATTCTTGCAAATCACCTACTTCATTTTCCACCCTTCAATGGTTCCCGTCTTCGACGAGAAGTTGCAGCCTATCTGATAAATCTTTCTGCCATCTGCTGCATATTCCCTGTCATAGCCCATATCCTCTATCTGCTTCAGGGCTTCCTCTGCCGAACCATCACGCTTGAATTCGAAGATGTAGATATAGTTCGGAGTCTCTACCACGCAATCTACCCTACCTTCGCTTTGCTGCTTTGACCAGCGTCAGGAAACCGCTCCTCACTTCATCATTCGGGAAATCCAGGAGATAGGAATCGGTATCCATATTCCAATCTTTGATGGTAAGATAACCGCTCTGATAAATCATAGGCAACGGTGATTCCACATCTGCCTTGTAGTCGATAAAACTACTCGTAGGATAAAAACTGTTCACCATCTCGTTGATGTTCTCATCAAAATGAGACAATAGGCGAACAAGATAGGTTGGCGAACCCGTGCGGAACCAATAATCTGCCAGAATCTTCTTGCTCAAAGCATTTAAGATGCTGAAAGGATTATAGATATCAAGCATGTTAGGACTGAAGTGATAACCGTCAAACTTCCTCTTCAGTTTGTATTTCATTCCTTCCTCTGTGGTTTTATATCTCACGGCCATCGCCTTGATTTGTTCATCAAAGGTAGAATACAATTCATCTTCCGTAATGCCACAAAGTGCCTCGTAATGCTCATCCATACTGATGTCGTTAGGCTGATTGAAACCACTGAACACGCTCACTTGTGAGAACTTGGTGACACCCGTGAGCAAAACAAACTGTAGATTAGCATCGGCAGCCTTGAAGACACTATAGAAACCTTTCAAGACCTCACGATTCCAATCTTCTAACAACCGTTCTTCACCCTTTATTGATGTTTTGATTTGTGTATCAAGCACATCCAATATTGGCTTATCATACTCATCAATTAAAACCACGGCCCGAAGTCCTGTTTTCTCATGAGCAGCTTTCAATACATATTCAAAACGACCTCCTAAGGAATCCCTGAAAGGACTTTTACCATATATCATCTCTTGCGATGCAACAAAGTTCTCTAATATGACCTCAAGTTCTCCAGGATTAGTGAAATTATTACCATTAAAGTCAAGATAGAACACAGGATATTGCTTCCATTCCTTCTCTAGCTTGTCGATGGCAAGCCCCTTGAACAACTCCTTTTTTCCCTCGAAATAGCATTTCAAGGTAGACACGAGCAATGACTTTCCAAATCGTCGTGGACGACTCAGAAAGTAAATTGTTCCATTATGAACCAAATCATAGACCAAGCCTGTCTTGTCCAGATAAACATAGCCATCTTCTATGATTTTCTCAAAGTCTTGTATGCCGATAGGATATTTCATATTGCTGCCGTTTTAAAATCTTTCGGCAAAGTTACAAAAAATAATGATACAAGCAAAGGAATAGCCCGAAAAAAAATAGCGAGACAGAAAAAGTTCAGCTGAGAAAAAACGAAAAGGCAGCTGCTGGCATCCTTCTAATGCCAACAACTGCCTTTCCTTTATTTATCTATGCAACTACTGTTTAAATTCTCTCAAATTGAAAGAAGAACGGCTGTTAAGCGAAGTTCTTCATATTAGTTCTTGCGCCATACTCAGCGCATCCGGCAACGATCATTGCCAAAATCATACCTAATACCATCATAACTTTTATCCTTTCTCTATATATCTGTTATCCTAATCTTTACCTTAATTTCGAATCAACTTCCTGGAAGCATCCGGAGATGCCTCTCAAGGTTTGATTACTTGCCGAGGCTAATCTTCTTGTTGACATTTACAACCTCTGCAAAAAGGGCAGCTACAACTGCCAGTGTCATTACTAATACCATCATAATAGTTATCCTTTCTTTACTTTAATTATTCGTTATTCAATCTTTTCGAGTGCAAAGGTAATGCCTTTTTGTGTACGCACACAATATTTTTGGGAAAAACTTCAAAAAAGGGCCGTTTTTTTGATTTTCATCAAATTCTGTCATAGGAAACAGGGCAAAATGACATGTCAATCCAGTTTTTTTCAATCTTTAGAACCAAAGTTTAAGCAAGCGGTTGCGCCAACCGTATCAGCAATCTGCCACTTACGGCATGATGATAACTGCCCAAACGTTCTATAGCGATTTCCATATACTTTTGAATTTTCCAAACTTGAAATACAACTATTTACTCGTATTTACGATGAAACACCAGGAGACAGAAGGCTCCAGCCAATGCCATCGGTACACCGATGAGCGCAGGGTAATTATATCCCAATCCCATCGCCACGGGGATTCCGCCCAAGAAGGCACCCAGGGCATTGCCCAGATTGAAGGCTGCCTGAATGCAGCAACCACCCAGCATTTCACCACCCTCGCTGTGCTTCACAATGAGAAACTGCTCTGGCGAACCTATACCGAAAAGGCAGGCACAACTGATAAACATCATCGCTGCCGATACCCAACCGATATGCGACAGAAAGAAGGTAGCCAGCAAGGCTGCGGCAGCCAGAAACTGCAGATAGCAGGTAAAGCGGCCCGGCTTGAATCTATCTGCCAGCAAGGCACTCACCTGATTTCCTACCACCATTCCCAAACCGGCAAGAATCATCAATACCGAAATTGATGCCGCATGGAATCCACCATCTATCTGCAAAAGCGGAGAGATATAACTGAACCAGCAGAGAATACCGCCGTTGCCCAGGAAAGTAGCAGCGATGATAAGCCAGGGAGCCAAATGGCGCATAAACCGGAACTGCGCCTTCATACCCTTGTTAGGCAGAGCCTCTACATCAGGAACCCACTTGTAAATCATATAGAGCGTGATGACGCCCAACGCCACCGATATGAGAAAAGGCACTCGCCAGGAGATGGTATGACTCAGGAAGGTGCCCAGCGGAACACCAAGCAGATTGGCAAACGGCATACCGGCACACATCATCGCCACCGCCTTGGTACCCTTTCCCTCCTTTGCCATCTTCACCGCCACGATGGTAGCCGTACCGAAATAGGCACCATGAGGAAGTCCCTGGATGAAGCGGGCACAAAGCAGAAGCCCGTAACTAGGGGCTATCGTAGCGATGATGGCTCCCAGAATCACCAGCGAAGTAAGAAACAAGAGTATATTCTTGGGGCGATACTTATGCATCAATATCAGCGAGAAAGCACCGGTGCATACACCCAGTGCATAGATAGAGATGAGATGACCAGCCTGAGGGATGGACACATTCATGTTGTGCGCCACATCGGTGAGAATTCCCTCGATAATAAATTCTGCGATGCCCAGGGTAAATGTACCCAAGGCGAGTGCAAACAATCCTTTTTTCATACGTTAATTATCCTTATCTTTTTATCCTAAGTTTGTTTTCCGGGTGCAAAATTACAAAAATCTCTACACATATAAATGATAAGGGGGCAAAAACTTTGCCCTTTCAAGATTTATTAGTAATTTTGCACTCAAAAATAAAAAGAAGAGGGATGAAGCGGATGCTGAATCCCTCTTTCATCATCAACAATAAGTAGAATGCCTATGCTGAATATTGCAGAATATTTTCCAATTACCGACCCTACGCTGATCTTCTTCGTAGTGCTCCTCATCATCCTCTTTGCCCCTATCATCATGGGTAAACTCAGAATTCCTCATATCATCGGAATGGTGCTGGCGGGTATCCTCGTGGGCAAATACGGACTGAACATTCTGGAACGAGATGCATCTTTCGAGCTGTTCGGCAAGGTGGGACTCTACTACATTATGTTCCTCGCCGCCCTGGAAATGGACATGGAGGGTATGAAGAAAAACAAATCGCGACTTATCATCTATGGTCTGCTCACCTGCTTCGTTCCCTTCTTCCTCACCTTCGGCATGAGCATCTGGCTGCTGCATTATTCCACCAGGGCATCGTTTCTGCTGAGCTGCATCATGGCTTCCAATACCCTGATTGCCTATCCTATCGTTTCCAGATATGGTCTGCAGCAGAAGCCGAGCGTTACGCTGAGCGTGGGTTCCAGCATGCTTTCGCTCCTGATAGCCCTCATCATGCTGGCAGGTCTCGTTGCCTCGTTCTCCAAGCACGACGGCGTTCTCTTCTGGCTTTTCTTCGCCGCTAAGTTTGCAGCTTACTGCGGAGTCATGATATTCCTGATACCGCGACTCACAAGATGGTTTCTGCGCCGGTACAGCGATTCGGTGATGCAGTTTATCTTCGTGATGGCGATGCTCTTCATGAGTGCGGCTCTCTCGCAGATGGTGGGCATTGAGGGCGTGTTCGGTGCCTTCTTCGCTGGTCTTATATTAAATAGGTATATCCCGCACGTGTCTCCGCTGATGAACCGACTGGAGTTTACGGGCAATGCGCTCTTCATCCCTTACTTTTTGATAGGTGTGGGCATGCTCATCAACGTGGGACTGCTTTTCCAGGGCAGTCATATCCTTTGGGTCATCTTCTGCATCGTGTTCTTCGGAACCTTAGGAAAAGCCATCGCAGCCTATGCCGCCTGCTTCGGATTCCGGTTGCCGCTGTCATCGGGTCACATGATGTTCGGTTTGACTTCTGCCCATGCCGCCGGCAGTATCGCCATGGTGATGGTGGGTATGAACCTCCTGGTGGGACCGAACACCTATCTGGTGAACGATGACATGCTGAATGGTGTGGTGATGATGATTCTCTGCACCTGCGTCATCTCTTCGATGCTCACCGACTGGAGTTCCAGAAAGATTATCCTCCGCGACAAGGAGCTTCCAGATGCCGAGGATACCAAGAAGGCAAGCGATGAGAAGATTCTCATACCGGTGAAGTATCCGGAATATGCCGATAATCTGATGAGTCTCGCCTTCCTGGTGAGAAACCAGAAGCTGAACAGAGGACTGGTCTGCCTGAACGTAGTGTATGATGACAAGGATATGCGATACAAGCAGGAACAGGGCCGACAGCTGCTGGATCATTGCAGTCAGCTTGCCGCAGCCACCGACGTGATGACGCAGACGCAGGTTCGCATTGCAGCCAACATCGCCAACGGCATCAAGCATGCCTTCAACGAGTTCCAGTGTTCCGAAATCATCATCGGCATGCACATGCATCCGGAGGTTTCGCCTAAGTTCTGGGGAGAGTTTCATCAGAGTCTCTTCAATGGTCTGAGCCGCCAGATCATCATGGCACGCATCAAGCAGCCGCTCAATACCATTCGCCGAATACAGGTGGCAGTACCATCGAGGGCAGAATTTGAACCGGGTTTCTACCGCTGGGTAGAGCGACTGGCGCGCCTGTCTGGCAATCTGGATTGCCGCATCCAGTTCCACGGCAGGGAGGAGACCCTGGCGCTCATCAATGAGTACATCACCAACCGACATCAGGAAGTAAGAGCCGAATACACCCTGATGCAGCATTGGAACGAGATGCCTCAGCTTGCCTCCCACATGAGCAAGAACCATCTCTTTGTGGTGGTGACAGCCCGCAAGGGTACGGTATCCCACAAGTCGGCATTGGAACGATTGCCGGAAGAGCTCACCCGCTTCTTCTCGGGCACCAATCTGATGATTATCTTCCCAGACCAGCACGGAGATTCATCGGGCAATGTCCTCACCTTTGCTGAGCCTCAGCATCAGGAGGAAATCAGTGCCTACGTGGCATTCAACCAATGGTTCAAAAAGAAATTCAGAAAATAAAGAGAAAACAAAGGATACTAAAAAAGGTCGCCAAAATGCTGGCGACCTTTTTTAGTATATACACAAATGTTAAAAAAAGCCCTAAATGTGAAGTTTTCCTCTACAAAAGTCTTTAATCTCAATCATTTTCCTTATCTTTGTGTTCAATATTTGACAATTCTTAAAAAGAAAAGTCAGTCGGTTTTTCATCTAACCTCTGAATATAACATTGGAAGATAAAATCAAACAGCCTTTAACGGCTAATGCTTCATTGTATAATGGGCAACCTACTGACACAGGTTCATCGTGTCCAAGTGCAAGACTTACCTCTTGTACGCCCTCCATCTCAAAGAACAAAGGTGGGGTGTCGGTAGAGAATGTGCCATCCGGAAACAAGCAATGGTTCGTTCTGCGCGTTTCGTATGGGCGTATTATCAAGGCAAAAGCATTGGTAGAAGCTAAAGGATTGGAATGTTATGTTCCTTTACGATATAAAGAGGTAAGAAAGAAAGGAAAGAAGCGAATTATAACGGAGCCTCTTATTTCATCTTTTGTGTTTGTTCATGCAACAGCAGAGCAAGTTGACTCTCTTTTGCAAGATAAGAACATCAAGGCTTTTGAAAATAGAGCTTTGTTGAGTTATTATTACGACCATACTTCACATTGTGAAAATGCGCCAACCAAGAATCCTCCTCTTATCATTGCCGATACAGCTATGGATAATTTCATCCGTTTAACCTCAATACATAATCCTCACATCATCCCTGTTACTTCGGAGAATATCAAATATAAGTTAGGGGATGAAGTCGTGATTACAGAGGGTGAGTTTAAGGATATACATGGTAGAGTGACAAGGATTGCAGGTCAGCAGAGAGTGGTGGTAGAACTTTTTGATGGATGCCTGGTGGCTACGGCGTATATACCAACAGATGCTTTGTCATTCTTAAAAATATAAAATCTCATAAAAACATATCAAAATAGTGTACCAATACTTGCCAACCAGATTTAGGCGACCTTATAAAGAATGATAAATTGCTTGAAGCATGTCATGTCTGGTATCAATGATTCACAAGATTTACAATCAAACTTATCTAGTATATTTTTTATAACTTTCATTATGAAGCGCTTTGTTTTGTTTATTATAAGTGTTTTTACACAAATTCTTCTTGTAGCACAAACTCAGTTTGACTACATGGACGATGACGCTGTTATTGGTGGTGCTGAAAGAGCACTAAATGCTATAATAATTACTGCTATTCTTATAATTGCAGCGATTATGTTATTATTTATCGTAGGTGGCCTATTAAATGTCTATTATTGTTTTAACCCAAAGGCAGCCCCAAACTATAAGAGGCTTTTGGCAAAACAAGAACAGGAAAGAAAACATGAAGAATATGTAAATGAGCAAAGAAAACATGCTTTTCCTAATGCTGTTGATATAGGTCTGTCTGTAAAATGGGCATCATTCAATTTAGGCGCTTATAAACCAGCAGATGTAGGAAGTATGTTTTACTGGGCAGAAAATCAATCATCGACTATAGGATATCCGAAATATGGTAAAGTCAAGGTTGATGTTATTGGTGATATTGCAGGCGATGATAAATATGATGCAGCTACAAACATGCTTGGTAGAAATTGGCGGTTACCTACAGAAGAAGAATGTCGAGAACTCTTAAATATGTGTAAATGGGAAACAAAAGTTATTGATGGCATTGAGGGCAGATTAGTTACAGGACCTAACGGGAACAGTATATTCCTTCCTTTTAATCAAAAGAACTTCACATCAAGGAAATACGTGTCTGGACATTACTGGACATCAACTCCACATCATGGGAGTGAAAGCGCAAATGATTTGAGATTTGGAGAAAATTGTAAACAACCTGCAGAAATATGGTGTGCAACGGCTTGCCGCAGTTTGTTCGGTATACGACCTGTTTATACAACAGTTACAAAAGCAATGTCCGATATGCAGAAAGTAACAGAGACAAAGAAAGCATATGAGCAAATTTTGGAAAGAGAACTTCGCCTTACGGACACAGAATATGATTACAAACAATATCAGGAACAATGTGTAATACGTGAAGACGAGAAGGACCAGAAAAGAATGCCTCTATGGGGTGGCGTTTGTTTTGTTGAAGATAAAATTCTTAGGGACGAGCATGGCATTATTTATAGTTTGGACGGGAAAAGGCTCTTAGAAGGGAGTCATTGTGATTGTAAGACTTACAGAATCAAGGAAGGAACCGAGTTCGTATGTAATGGTGCATTTAGTACGGGGACATTGGAAGGTTTATTTAATAAAAGAAAGAAAACTCTTGAAAAAATAATTCTTCCATCTACACTTCTATATTTTCCGACATCAGCTGTTTCTGAAGGTTGTGCGATAGAATCTTTAAGCCCCAATTATAGTATAATCAACGAACTACTTATTGATACAAGAAAGAAGAGTGTGGTTAAGTGTCTCAATCGTTATATTCAAAAAATCGAAATATATGAACCCATTGAAGAAATTGGAGAATATGCCTTTGCCAACTGTAGCGTATTGCAAAGCGTTTCTTTACCGAAGTCAATGCGGAGAATTGGAGAATACGCATTTAGTTATTGTGAATTATTATCCAACATAAACCTACCTGATTCTATTGACACTATTTCAGCAAGTGCTTTCTCCAATTGCAAAGCTCTTCACATTTATCAATTACCAAAGCATCTTTCTCATATTGGAGATTCTGCATTTCAGTGGTGTATAATAGATGATGTAACAATTCCGGAGTGTATAAAAGAAATCGGGAAAAACCCTTTCTCAAAGAATACGAATAATTTAACTTCAGAATCCTCTCGTTTTGTTATTATAAATTCATTATTAATCGATTCTGTAACTAACGAGTTAATTCAACTCGTTGATTCTGCTGTTAAAAATGTTTCTATACCAGAATACATAATCAAGGTAAGGGATAATGCATTTATGCATTCAGACATTGAATCAATCGTAATTCCGTCTTCCGTGAAAGAATTGGGCAGTGGAATATTTTGGAATTGCAAGTTCTTATCAAGTGTTCAACTTGATTGTATAATAGAGAGACTTCCAAATTCTATTTTCGCATGCTGCTCATCTCTTACATCATTCGATGTGCCTGAGTGTATAAAGGTTATTGAATTGGGCGCATTTGATAGATGCACAAACCTTCAAACAATTAATTTAAACAAAGGGCTTAAGACTATTGAGAACCGTGTATTTGAAAAATGTACAAATTTAGCATCATTGAACATTCCTGAATCAATAGAGAAAATTGGAAATGGTTATGGCTATTGTTTTAAAGATTGTAAGAATCTAAAAGATGTTATCTACGATGCAAGAGAAGCAGAAATAACAGGCTTGCCTCTGAGTATGAATAAATTGACAATTGGTCCCCACGTTAATAAGTTACCTAAGAACTTTCTATGCAAAAATCCTGTAATAGAGGTTTTAATTATAACCAACAATGTACAGCGAATTGAAAAAGGATGTATTGCCGATTGTCCAAATTTAAAAGAAATCTCAATAACTTCAAAGGACATTGTGATTGAAGAAGGATGGATTAGAAACTGCAAAATCCTTCAAATAATTAGAATACATGTAAATGCATATGAACAAATTCTTCCATTAATACCGAAAGAACAAAAAATAAAGGTTAAGAAGATATATGATCATCAATTTCTGTTTTTCAAATGGTAGCTTTGCTATGAACAAACCTAATACAAAGATTAAACGATGGGGTATTGTCGTAGTACAGTCACTTCCCCCCAACGATGTCAAAACTGGAGAGCTTCTGTATCATGATGTTCTCCAATATAAAGAATATCATAAAAGAGAATCATTCTCTTCCTTTTATGATGTCAATTCCTCTGATGATTTCCGTTTGGCAGTACTGGACATTGAAAAATCATTGTCGGAAGGGGATATTCTTACCCTACAACTCGAGACTCATGGTTGTGACGAAGGTATTGGATTTAGTAATGGAGAAATTCTAAAATGGAAGGATTTTTACGATATTATCAGGCCTCTCAATATTAAAACTGGACACTTGTTATTTGTTGTAATGGCAATGTGCAAGAGTATTTCTATGATTTCAGCTATCGACCCCGAAAAGCGTGCACCATATCGAGCTTTCGTTTGTACAACTAGAGTTGTTTCTTCAGATGAAATATATAGGGGATTTCTTGCCTTCTATGATAATTACTTCAATTTATTGGATATTGCACAAGCCATAAATGCCTTGCAAGAAGAGATCAGAGACGACAATGGATTTTCCCCATTCCAAGTTTTATCCGCAGAAAATATATTCTGTGAAACATTTAACTCTAATAGAAATATTTCTGGTTTGGTAGATAATCAATTAGAGCGATTAAATATGCCAAGAACAGAAACTACAAAATCAATAATGTCTGATTATCTTCGAATATTATTAAAAGACTTGCATGACAGATTTTATAATTATTACAACTTCAAAGATCTTTATTGATATATGACCGAACTCGAACTACAACAATACCTCCTCCGTGAGTACCCACAAGAGAATGCTCGCTGTGAATGGAAGGAATTTAAGAATTTGAAGAACTCGTTCTGTGGGGACGAGAAGGACGATGTCATATCCTACGTGTCAGCTATTGCCAACATGGAGGGTGGACATCTTGTGATTGGTGTAAAGGATAAGACGCTTGAAATAGTCGGGACAGATATTTCAAGGCTTACTTTTAATGGGCAACCTGCAAACACTCAGTCGGCAACGTTCAAACTCACAGAACAATGCACTTATCTTTCATCTGAAGGTCTAAACATTGAGGAGTTTATAACCGATGATACAAACAAGCGAGTATGGATAATACATATTCCAAAGCACTTGCCTCGTCGCCCTGTCCTTGCCCATAAGAAGGCATGGCAACGAATAGAAGATTCGTTGGTCGAATTAACCCAAGAAAGAATGGCTGTCATTCTTGAAGAACCAATCTATGCAGCAAAGGACTGGTCTGCAGAAATTGTACCTGATGCAACAATAGACGATTTGGATGAGGTTGCTATTGCCAAGGCTCGAATGATGTTCAAGAAAGTCCATAGCCGTATTCCTGCAGAAGAAGTGAATGCTTGGAATGTTCAAACTTTCTTGAGCAAGTGTGGATTAACGAGAAACGGAGGTATTACTCGGGCAGCTATCATTTTGTTGGGCAAATACGAATCCGCATTCAAACTGCGTCCTGCTGTTGTACAGGTTACTTGGACACGGCGAGACAAGAACCAGGAAGTAGTTGACTACGAACACTTCACAGTACCTTTTATATTAACGGTGGACGAAATCCTCTCAAAGATAGAGAATCTGACATTGCGTGAGATGCCTGGAGGAACGCTTTTCCCCGACACGATGAAGCAGTATGACGACTATACCATCCGTGAGGCCCTTCATAATTGTATTGGCCATCAAGACTACACTCTCCAACAACGCATCAATTTCGTGGAGAATCCAGGATATCTGTATTATTCCAATGCTGGCACATTCATTCCTGGCACTTTGGAGAATGTTTTGAGGAACGAAGAGCCTCAGACGCATTTCCGCAATGAATGTTTATGTAGGGCGATGGTAGATTTCAACATGATAGATACCGTAAGCCGTGGTATCAAGAAAATGTTCAATGAGCAATGGCGCAGACATTTTCCTATGCCTGACTATGAGATTGACCAAATCAAGAAGAAAGTAGTTGTCCGCATCTATGGCAATGAAATCAATAAACGATACACTGATTTGTTGAAGACAAACGACACTCTTTCTCTTTGGGATTGCATCTCACTAGACGCAGTACAAAAAGGCAGAACTATTCATGAGGATATAGCGCAAGACTTACTCAAACGTGGACTGATAGAAGGTGAGGTCCCGCATTACAGCATTTCTCTTAGCATTGCCAAGAACACGCATCAACTGCCTTCTTACACAAAAACCAAAGGATTGGATAAGGAGAGATTGCGTCAAATGGTTCTCCAATATCTCAGCAATGCAGGAAGTGAAGGTGCCAAGCGAGATAGTATATACGAATATCTGAAGGATGTTCTTCCGCAAAACAAGACGGAAGAACAAAAAATTCGTATGCTCGGAGATTTGCTCAAAAATATGAGCAAAGAATATTTAATAAAAGCGGAAGGTCGAACTTGGTATGTCATGCCTCAATCATAGAGGACATATTATAGCGGATTATAGCGGAATTATAGCGAATTCGTCATTATTATAGCGGAAAATCCGTCGAATTTCGACGGATATAGCGAAAAAAAGGTCGCCAGCATTTTGGCGACCTTTTTAGTATCATATTTACTTCGTATTCAAAACCAACTTCTTGGCTTTCATCTTTTCGCCAGCCACCGAAAGCTCTATCTTTCCTGGCTTATCGCCTGCTCTCAATATCACGAGGGCGGAACCCTGAAAGAGATGACGCTGAATGGACTTCTCCAACTGGGTCTTTCCGATATGAAGCTCATCAGATGCGATGTTTCCATTATCCACCGCCACGATATTCGCATCGCCCTTCACCTGGAAGGTCAACTTATCGAATGCCTTAGCATCCTTCACGTTCAGTACCCTTCTGCCCTTCTTATCTACTGCATAGATGCGAACGTGCATCAGATCCTTACCGTCAGCATGCCAGGTCTCCATATCCGGAACCAGCTTCAGAGCCACAGCCCGCCGACTTCTCCTTCTGGTCGTTATGACCGAACTCACAGATCACATAAACAGCAATTAAAAATTCATTCTCCTTTCACAATCGCCAGAGCATACTCATAATCAGCTACTTAAGTGTGAAAGGAGAATTCTCTGAAACAACAATAATAATCAGCAGAAAGGACTATAGATATAAGGAGAAGGCAACTTAGTCTAAAGGAGAAAGCAACTATCACAAAAGGAATAGAAAAGGCTTCTTTGTATCGGATGACCCGGGTCATCCATATAGATGACGGGAGTGAGCCATATAGATGACCAGAGTCATCCATATAGACGATCTTAGTCATCCAGACGATAAATCGTCCATTTTTGCCTGCCAATATCTATCCCTCATCCTTCTGGTTACTATGCTTCATCCCAACATTCATAACAAAGACACCCGCTATTCATTATCAAGACGCTCACTATTCCCTATCGGAGCAAGGCACATCGCCATATTTAAGCTTAGCCATCAATTACCATATCAAAATAAAGAGATTTTTCCTTTCACACTTAACTCTCTTATTTTCAACATAATCCACATTCTGTGAAAGGAGATTTATGATCCACCTTAAATATTTTCTGCAAATCACTCCACCCACCACTAGAATATCTTCTTTTGAGCAAGGTACGTCCCCACCTATCTGGCAATGCATCAGAAAAGCATCCGAAAAATACAGAAGTCTGCCGGCATCACCGCCAGCACAATATTCCCCACTCCATCTGGCTCTCCAAGATAGGAAAAGATTCGGGATGTAAAAACGAAAAAACAATAGCCAAAGGCTCTCTTGCTTCCATGCAAGGGAGCCTTTTTCTTTGTAAAAGCCTCAAAATTTTGCCTGCTTGTCTTGTCAGTCTCAATCTTTTTTTATATTTTTGCAAAGAATAAGCAAAATAGCAGCAATGAAAATAGACAATAAGGCTCTATGAGAAGTTATAAACCATATATCATCAAACTATGCATCGTTTTCCTCTGCTTTTGGAACTGGCTACTTACCAGCTCAGCCCAGAAGGTAGAGACAAACGATTATTTCTATGTACTCAATACCCAACAGGGGCTTTCTGATAACCATGTCCTACAGATGATGCAGTTGACAGATGGCAGATTGGCGGTGAGAACTCCCAAGGGCATCAATCTCTATAATGGAAGGCGCTTCTCCTTGATTCCCCTTCCTGCAGAAAAGGCAGAAAACATCACGAAATACAAGGGGCAGACGCATCTTTATGCCGATAGCCAGGACAGGTTATGGGTAAAGGAATACCAAAAGATATTCTGTATTCTGCTTGCAGAGGGCAGAATTCTGGAACATCCCCTTGACGCTCTGTCAGGAAATGGAAAAGAGAATAAGATGAAAATGATGCGGAACGGTCCGACCCGGAATGACATTCAGGATCTGTTTGTAGATAGCAGGAAGAATGTCTGGGTTGTTATGGGTGATTCGCTGCTCAATACGCAGGATGGCAATCTAATCCATTTGAAGAAGGAATGGGGGTGTCTGCAGGATCTGGATACCGATGGCAGACAGGTTTATGCTTTCATGGATTCAGGAATCGTGGCGGTTTTTCAGAATGATAAGCTGACCTATACCGCTTCTGCCTATTCAACAGCCGAAGCTCAGCATTATCAGAACACCTCACTCACCGTTCAGACACCGAGCGGACAGTTTTACCAGATTAGAACCGGACATGATGAAAAGAACAAGACGGATGCTTCCATCTTCCTGCATTTTAATCCCGAAACCCGTAAGTATTCCAGGATCTTCGCATGCGATTACCTCTTGCATACATTGAATATGTCATCAGACTATCAGGCTCTGATCAGCTGTCAGCATGGTTATCTGATGTTCAACTTCAAGTTGGGAACTACTCCACGCGAGGTAAAGGACTTGTCTCTACCTGATGGAAAATCGCTCACTACGGGCATCAATACGGTTTATCGGGATAAGGAAGGAGCCATCTGGCTGGGAACCTATCATGATGGTCTGATTTATGTTTCACCCATGTTGGGCCTCTTCTTTACAATAGACCAACCCTGGTGGAAGTCGGGATGGGCGATAGCTGGCTTTGTGGCATTCCTCGTGATTCTGGTGGGCATCATCACTCTTTATCTTCGTAGAAGAAAGAGAACAAATGTAATAAATGCTGATTCCGTTAAAGATGACAATCCTTTCTTGCCAGAGGATAGCCTGCTACCGGAAACAGCAGAAGCTATTAATCAGGAGCCCGAGCTGATTCTTCAGGTGCGTGCTCTGATAGAGCAGCATCTTGGAGATAGCGAATATGGCGTGGAACAACTGGCACAGGATCTCTGTATGGAGCGGACAGGACTTTATAAAAAGCTGACGGCTCTGACCCATATTACTCCTGTGGCATTTATCCGCAGCATTCGCCTTCATCATGCAGCAGTCTTGCTTCAGGAAGGTAGGCAGAGTGTGAATGAAATTGCCGAGCTAACGGGATTCAGCTCGCCCAGCTATTTTACCAAGTGTTTTAAGAAGGAATTTGGCGTTTTGCCTTCCGAATATAGATAAATGATGCCGAAACAGCCCTGAAATGGGGCTTTTTCCGGCATTTTTCAACAAATGTACCACTCGATTCTTCATTTGTTTTATCCCTTTTCCACCATTTAGCATTACCTTTGCAACCGAAATACAATCTGATGTATTTGTAACTGGACAAATCATAAACCCTCTAATATAATAAACAAAAGTATGCTAAAGAATTTATCTCTCATTGCCCTTTTGGGCATCGCT
>ERZ773170.1690-NODE-1690-length-15520-cov-3.209441_pt1 | contig 15520 bp, 8 predicted proteins | sample MGYA00581002_ERZ773170 | MGnify/ENA primary metagenome ERZ773170 (study PRJEB29015, sample SAMEA2737811) | human gut metagenome | biome: human gut; feature: human-associated habitat; material: faeces | place: China | collected 2012 ... | reverse complement strand
GGGTTCTGACAGTCATGATTACAGCTCTTTCTGTATCGCAGACATGTACTGCTGTAACGCTTGTTGAAGAATCCGGACAAATGCTGTCCGAAATATACACCGGATTTTGTAAAACTGGCGGAAAGCTATGAGGCACTTGGAATCCGTGTTACAAAGGAAGAAGAGATCAAGGCAGCATTTGAGCAGGCAAAGGCAAATACAAAGGGACCTACAGTTATAGAGTTCTATATTGATCCGACTGCAAATGTATTCCCGATGGTTCCGGGCGGCAAGTCATTAAATGATATGATCATGGATTGTTAAGGAGGATGGACATATGAGTGAAAAGAAAAGATGGATATGTTTATATGTTGAAAACGAAATAGGTGTACTTGCAAGGATTTCCGGCCTTTTTTCTGCCCAAAAATGAAATGGAGGATTACTACATGAGAGATTATACGAATTTTGAGAGATGCAATGGAGAACCTTGCTGTGTATTTGCAGAGAGGATCTGTGCAGACAATTATAAAGAACTTTTAGAAAAAGGAAAGGACAGTGACGGGGAGGAGGTGTTTGGCGAGATGTTAGATGATCTGCTGTATTTAGCGGAACTGATTGACTTTATGGGGATTACTTCCTGTCTGGCTGCAAGAGGAACATTGAGTGAAAGGCTTACAGATAAGCTGACAGATTCCATTGCAGGACTGGCAGATGAGGTACTGGAAAAATGGGAGAGCTATCAGGATAAAGCAGAATAACAGGTAAACAGTAAAGGGGATGGTGAGATTTGCAGGAGCATGAGTATAAGGCGAGAGATAAAACCGTCCAGAAGATGAGCCGTGATGGTCTTAGAGAAGAGAATCTTCGGAATAAAGAAGAAAAAAGGATCACTGGACGGGACATGGATACAGAGGTTTCCCGTAGTGAAAAAAAGGATGAACTGGATTTTAGTAAGAGAAGGCGTGAGCATATCAATGAAAAAAGGGAAACAGAACATCCGGAGCAAAGTTACAAAAAAACCAGATATGGTAGAGAATCTGTACTGGATGAGGAGTCAGAACAAGATATAGATGGAGAACTGGATGGGGAACAAGTAGCCGATGAAAGCACAGCTGCAACGAAATCCGCATTTCGCAGTGAGAGCATCCGTGGACAGCCAAGGGGAGAACGGGCTTATCTGGAAACGGTTGCAGACAGCCGGGATCTCCGTAAGAAAAAGATGGTCAGAGATTATGCGTCAAAAGAAAGACGGAAGGAAAAGGAGGCTTCCGAAGAAAGCAAGACGGCAAAGAGAGAAGCTGCCCGGTACAGGGAAACTTCAGAAGTGGCAGAAGAGTCTCTGGATGGATTTTCGGAGGAGATCAAAGGCAAATCGAAGCGGGAACGTGTGCTGAAAGAACAGCGGAAAGAGAGTTCCAGATTATCGTTTGGCGATGAAAGTGATGGCATGGTACATGGAGCCGGTATCGGTATCCGAAGTTCTGCATCTGCCGTGAAAGATGCTGCGGCTACGGCGGCTCATTGGAAAACCCATGAGGCAGAAGATGATAATGCTGCGGTAGAAGGGGCACACCGGGCAGAGCTTGCAGGAGAAAGCCTTGCAAGAAAATCCATTTATACAAGGGAACGCTTAAAGCAAAGGAGGGAACAGTCAAAAAGACTGAAAGAAAGCGTTCTTGATGAAGCAGAAAAAAGCAGGCTGATGTTTGAATCTGTTTATGGAAATGAAGCAAAAAAGATGGTGAAGAAGGAAGCGGAGCAGAAAAGAAAATCTGCATTGCAAAAGCTGTTCCAGAAGAAACGTTATCAGAAACAGTATCAGGCAGCAAAGCAGAGCAAAAAGGCAAAGGATGCGGCGATCACTTCAGCACAGAAATTTACAGAGAAAGCAAAAGATGCAGTCAAAATGATTGTGGCACAAAATCGTGGGATTTTTGCTACAGTTGCTATCTTTGGATTGATCTTTGTCTTGATTGCAGCAAGTTTTACCAGCTGCAGTGCATCCCTGCAGGGAGCTTCGTCTGCCATTATTTCCACCAGTTATTCCAGTACAGATGAGGACATTTATGCCGCTGAAAATGCATACCGGGCATTAGAAGAAGCCTTAAATACGCAGATCAATCAGATGGAATCCGCGCATCCGGATTACGATGAATACCGGTACCAGATTGATGAGATCGGTCATAACCCATATCAGTTGATCTCTTATCTTACGGTAAAATACGGCGGCTTCACTTACGATGAAGTGGCAGAGGAGATTAAGGAGATCTTCCGACAGCAGTATGGAATCACCACAGACTCTACCAGAGAAACAGTTACAGAAACCAAGACTGTCCGGGTAGGGGAGTCCTTGGGACTGGTTGTGACAAGTGGGTACTGTAACTGCCCGATCTGCTGTGGCCAGTGGAGTGGCGGACCGACAGCCAGTGGGGCAATGCCGACAGCAAACCATACGATTGCCGTGGATGCGGCGAATCCATTTGTGCCGATCGGGACCCATGTAGTCATGAACGGTGTGGAATATGTAGTAGAAGATACCGGAGCGTTCGCAAGATATGGGGTACAGTTCGATGTTTACTATGACAATCATGCGGCGGCATCCGCACATGGACACCAGACATGGGAAGCCTACATAGCAGACAGCAATGGAAACCAGGAAGTGCAGGTCACGACTACAAAAGAGGTGAACCGTCTGGATGTGACGATGACAAACCGCAATCTGGATACCGTATTGAGAAGCCGCATGACGGAAGAAGAACAGGAAAGATACGATGCATATAACAAATATTATGGAAATCGTGATTACCTGTTTGACTTAAACAGCATACCCACCGGAAGCAGTGGATTTGGTTATGACATACCGGCAGATGCTTTATCTGATCCACAGTTTGCAAAGATGATCCGGGAAGCAGAGAAATATCTGGGAGTTCCTTATGTCTGGGGTGGTTATTCCCCAAGTGGATTTGATTGTTCCGGATTTGTAAGCTGGGTTATCAATAATTGTGGAAATGGATGGAATATTGGAAGATGTACTGCCGACGGACTTCGTTCTCACTGTTCGCAGGTATCTCCATCGGAAGCAAAACCGGGAGACTTGATCTTCTTCCAGGGCACTTATAACACAAGTGGAGCGAGTCATGTTGGAATTTATGTTGGCAATAACATGATGATTCATTGTGGTAAGCCAGTGCAATACACAAGTATTGCAAGTGCCTACTGGCAGGAACATTTTATGGCATTTGGTCGTCTGCATTAGAGGAGGTGACAGGCAGATGAACATGAAATTGAAAAAGATTCTGGATGATATTCAGAAGACAGAGGATAAGATCGCAGAGCTGCAGGAACATCTGAAACGGCAGAATACATTAAAACAGCAGATGGAAGATATAGAGATCGTTAAGTCGTTCCGTTCCATGAAGCTGGACAGCCGCAGCCTGCTTGTCCTGCTTGACGGGATTCAGAAAGGAACCGTTACGATTCAGATGAATGAGGACGGCGGTATCACAGTGGAGGATACCAAGGAGACACCCCAAAAAGAAAGCGATAACAGACCACCTGTGGGGCAGGTGGCAGAAAGAGAGGTTTTAGACGATGAGGAATAAAGTGGTAAAGAAACTTCTGATAATTGCTATGGCGGTAACAATGATTTCGGGAACGTCCATTGCTACTGTTTATGCAAATGCAAATCCACCGGCAGAAGAGACAACGACAGCGGTGGTGGAAGAGACAACAACAGAAAAGAATAAAGATACGGAGAAAGCAGAGGATACGGGAAGAGTTACCGGAGAGAGTAATAATTCTGCTTTTTCTACACCGGGAAATGCCCAGCTTGTAGATGATAAGGAAAATGATGATACAAAACAGTTCCTTACTATCCAGACGAAAAAGGGGAATACTTTTTACATGGTCATTGACCGTTCCAGTAATACAGAGAACGTATATATGATGTCTCTGGTTGATGAGAACGATCTGGCAGAATTTCTGGATGAAACAGAAAAAGACAAGGAAACTGAAGAATCAACCGTAGTGATCCCGGAAACCACACCGGAGACTACACCAGCAGCAGAGGAGGAAACCAAAGTGAAGAAAGAAGAGAAAAGCGGAATGAATGTGAAAGGTCTTGCAGCTATCGTAGTTGCAGCAATCTTAGGCTTTGCAGGAATCGCAGTCTATAAGAAACATGGACGCAGTAAGGACGAAGATTATGTAAGTGAACAGCTTGAATTTTCAGACGGTCCGTATGTAAATGAAGAGGACGATGAAAAAGAAGAATAAGCGTTTTTAAAAGATGGAAACAGTAATAAGGACAGGGGCAGCCAGAAATCTTGGCTGCCTTTTTTGGTAGAAAGGAAAGGATTATGTCTAAATTTTTAGTGATCGCAGAGAAGCCAAGTGTAGCACAAAGTTATGCGAAAAATCTGTCCGCTTATAAGAGGGAGGACGGTTATCTGGAGGGAGAAAGCTGTATTGTCAGCTGGTGCTTAGGACATCTGGCAGAATACGCACAGCCAGAGGAATATGACCCGAAATATGAAAAATGGCAGTTTGAGGATTTACCGATCATCCCGGAAGTATGGAAAGTGCAGGTATCAGAGGATAAAAAGAAGCAGTTTGAAGTCATAAAAACTCTGATGAATCGAAGTGATGTGGAGTATCTGGTCAATGGCTGTGATGCAGGAAGAGAAGGAGAACTGATCTTTCAAAGGGTGTATGTGCTTGCCGGATGCAGGAAACCAGTGAAACGTCTGTGGATCAGCTCGATGGAAGATGCCGCCATTCAGAAAGGTTTTCAGACAATGAAAAGTGAGGAAGAATATAAGAATCTCTGTATGGCTGCGGTGTGCAGGGCACAGGCTGACTGGCTGATTGGAATGAATGGAACCAGAGCATACACCACGAGATATTTTAAACGATTGGTTGTGGGCAGGGTACAGACCCCAACCCTTGCCATGCTTGCAGAACGGCAGGAGAGGATCGAGCATTTTCAAAAAGAAGCGTTTTATAAGGTAGCACTGACAGATGGAAAACTTACAGTAGTTTCCGAGAACATTGCAAATGAAGAAGCTGCGGAGCTGCTTGCAGCGTTATGTAATGGTTCGACCGCTGTGGTCACACAGATGAAGAAAGAACGTAAGAAATCATTTCCACCGAAACTTTATGATCTGACAAGCCTGCAGAGAGAGGCCAACCGTTACTTTGGATATACAGCGAAACGTACACTGGATATGCTACAGGAATTATATGAAGAAAAGCTGGTTACTTATCCAAGAACAGACAGTCAGTTTGTAACGGAGGATATGAAAGATTCGGTAGAGGAACTGGTAGAAAAAATGCCAGTATTACTTTCGTTTGTAGATTATGGACAGTTGGGGCATGGCATAAAAAGGGTAATCAACAATGCAAAGGTATCTGATCACCATGCGATTCTTCCGACAAAAGAAGTCGTGGAGAAAGGAATTGCTGATTTACCGGCAGATAAAAAGAATCTGATGATGCTGATCTGTCAGCAGCTGGTACAGGCAACTGGAGAAGAATATCTGTATGAGCAGACAGATATTACGGTAAAGTGCCAGGAACATGATTTTAAAGCCAGAGGGAAGATTCCAGTACAGATGGGATTTAAGGAAGTAGAAAAGGCATTTAAACAGCTGTGTGTCAAAGCGGAACCAGTGGAGGAAAAGGAAAAAGAGACTTCGATTCCTGCTGGGTATGAAGAAGGAATGAGGCTTTTTCCAGTAAAAGCAGAGAAAACCATACATTATACCTCTCCGCCGAAACCATTCAATGAAGATACGCTCCTTGCTGCAATGGAAACAGCCGGTAATAAGGAGTTTGATTCTGAAACAGAAAAGAAAGGGCTGGGGACTCCGGCAACAAGGGCAAGTATCATTGAAAAATTGGTTTCTTCCGGTTATGCACAGAGAAAGGGTAAGCAGATATTGCCAAGTACCGAGGGAAAGGAATTGGTAAAGGTCATGCCAGAGTATCTGAAATCAGCAGTAATGACAGCGGAATGGGAGAACCAGCTGTTGATGATGGAAAAGGGACAGATTACAGATACTCAGTTCATGGGAGAGATTACTTCTCTTGTCCGTAAGATTTTAGAGGTATGCAGGGAGATACCGGAAGAGGAACGCAGGAGATTCCAGACTGCAAGGGAAGTGATCGGCAAATGTCCGGTCTGTGGTTGTGATGTTTTCGAGGGCAAACAAAATTTTTACTGCTCCAACCGTCAGTGTGATTTTGCCCTTTGGAAAGAAAACCGTTTCTTGGGAAGCATGGAGAAAAATCTGGATAAAAAGATGGCAAGAGAACTTCTTGATAAGGCTTGTACCCATGTAAAAGGTCTGTATTCTAAAAAGAAAGATATGAAATTTGATGCAGATCTGTTACTCACACTGGAGGATGGCAAGCCGAGATTCCATTTGGAATTTCCAAAGAAGAAAAAGAAATAAGACAAGGAGGTAAAGCGATATGTCTAAATTACAGGACATCCGGGATCTGGCACAGGAACATGCGGTATCAGTGAGCGGTTCCCCCAGAGACTGGATGGATTATATGGACACAGCATCAAGGTTATATCGTTATTCTTTTTCAGACCAGCTTCTGATCCATGCACAGCATCCGGAAGCAACGGCCTGTGCATCACTGGAATTATGGAATGAAAAGATGTTCCGATGGGTGAACCGTGGTGCAAGGGGAATCGCCCTGCTTGATGAAACAGGGCAGTATACCAGACTCCGTTATGTGTTTGATATTTCGGATACCCACATGGTAGCCGGGGGCAGAAGCCCGTATCTTTGGCAGATGCAGGAACACCAGAGAGAAGAGATCCTCACCCATCTGGCAGAGGTCTATGCTCTGGAAGAAAAGGATACAGCAACTTTGCAGGATGCATTGATGGCAGTCGCAAGGGAAATGGTCAGTGATAATCTGGAGGAATACCTGGACGGATTGGAATATGCTGTAGAAGGTACTTATCTGGAAGATCTGGATGAGGTGACGATTCGCAGTGATTTCCGTCAGTTGGCAACAGACAGTGTTTACTATCTGCTTTCCAGGCGATGCGGGCTTGATCCGATGGAACTTCTGGAAGAAGAGGACTTCATGCATATCACAGATTATAACCGTCTGTCAGTTCTCACCTTTCTTGGAAATACGGCAAGCCAGCTCAGTGAGAGTATTCTGATTGATATTGGAAAGACCGTACATAAAATTTCTCTGGAAGAAGCGAGAAAAGAGGTTGAAAATTCCAATGAAAGGAATTATAATAACTTTACCACGTTAATGCGTGAAACTAAAAACCGGGATGCAGAAACGAAAAAAGAAGAAAATATTGAAAATGAAGGAGGAACCGATTATGGAACTGACATATCATCGCAAGGGAGATTACCTGTTTCCGAATCTGACCGTCGAAGAGGAAGAAGTGACGATCGGGAAATACGGGATGCTGCGGAGGACATTTCTGAAGGAACACAAGAACAGCCTTTATCAGAGCCTGTTCCTGACCGGGAAGCTGAACAGCCATCTGGAACAGATCGAGAAAGCAGCACAGGAGAGAATGGACAGCCAGATGGAGAAATTACTGGAGAAGAATCCGGCACCGGACAAGGAAGCAGATCCGATGGCATGGACAGCACACATGAACGCACTGATGGCAACAGCGGAAGAGAGCATCTTGACGGAATTGGTATACAGTTAGTCGAAGATACAAGAGAAGATGGATTGAGTAAAGCAGAGGAAGAGATCGCCTCTGCTTTATCTTTGCCCGAATATCCAACTGCAGATGAACAAAGGCGGAACATCGAGGAAAGGGCAGCTGCCCTTTATGCCGGAGAAATCCCGATTCCAGAGGAAGTTGTCGATGAGATCTTACGGACAGGAGGAAACCGGAAAGCCAGCCAGCTCCGGATCATCTATAATTTCATGAGTGAACAGACACCGGAGGAATATACGGAGTTTGTGAAGCGTGAATACCGTAAAGGTGGAAAAGGCTTTCAGATTGATGGAAAGGAATATTCAGTCTGGTTTGATGAAACCGGGATGCAGATCGCAGTGGGGCATACGGTTACAGACCATATCTTAGATAAGGCATTTTTATCATGGGAAGATGTCAGCGGACGTATCCATCAGCTTTTAGACCAGGGTGAATATGCACCGCAGTCTGTATTGGATGCGGCAAGAAGTAATGCAGTAAAAGAACACGCCCAGGCTCTTGCCTATATGAAAGGGGATATGGCAGAAGGAGTAGCGGAGATTGTTTTCGATGAGGAGGATTTACCACATCTTCGCAGTATCTATCCGGAGATCACGGATTATCTGGAAGAAAAGCTGGAGGATCCCCAGTGGCTTTCGGAACTGAATGAAAGACTGGATGCACTGGCAGAAGCCTATGAAGAAAATCATTCCATTATGCGTTTCCATCATTATAATCCTGTAAATATCTCAAAGCAGTTTCAGAAGTTTGCGGATGAGGTGATTCCTTATCAGGCTAGGGACGGCTTTGCCTGGAAAGAACATCCGATGTTCATTACACAGGATGAGATTGATGCTTATCTTGCAGGAGGTGGAGCGTATTCACAGGGCAGGCTTAGGACGTATTCCTTTTATCTGCTGCATGAGGATGAAAGAGCGAGGACAGGTTTTATCAAGGAACAGTATGGGATTGGTGGAAGCAGTCATGCACTGTCTGGTGCCGATGATTCACATGCAAACTATGATGGAAAAGGATTGTTTCTTGCAAGAGGTGCTTATGGGAATCCATATACGTCAATTTTATTATCCTGGAATAAAGTTGCAAATAGAGTAGCTTATCTGATAAAGAATGACCAGTTCCTGCAGGCAGAAGATTATGCTCGTATGCCGGAATATGAACGGGAACAGATGGCGAACAAGGTACTCCGCTTTTATGACCGTCTTCCGGAAGAGATAGACAGACCCTTTACAGATGACTTCTTCTGGGAAAAACCAGGAAAAGAAATGGTGGCAGTATTAGAGAATCCAGAGCAGACAGAAGAACTGTTACAGAAGATGGATGCAGCATTGGCAGCTCTTCCATTGGATTTTGAAGCGTATGGGACAAACTATCAGCAGAAAACAGAACTTCTTTCAGAACTCCACCAGTATGCAGAAGGAACCTATACGATATTCCCGACACCGGAAGTAAAACCGTCTTTTGCGGAACCATCCGGGCACCAGATGACCATGTTTGATTTCTTAGATACGAAGGCAGTGACAGAACCGACCGTAGTAGATATGTCAGATGTAGAGGAAATAGAAGAGGAAGAAGTTACTGCTGAAGAATCTATTTCAGAGAGTCAGGAGCAGGAAATAATAGAAACTTCTGAGGGACAGGAACAAAAAGAACCAGAAGAAGAGGTAACAGCTAAAACAGCAGAAGAATTGGCGGAGTCCTGGGATGAAGGTGTTTTTGCGTATCAGGGGTATCATTTTGAAGCAGTAGGGGTATTGCCGGAAGGAATAGAAGGAAAAGATCTGGTTGCACAGACCCGTTCCAATACAGAACTGCATTTATCAACCTACCATACAGAAGATTTCCCAAAGTATTCGTATGATGATTTTTATGCAGTCAGCAATGCACCGACTGCCGATGTATTCCGGTGTCTGGAAACCGGACGCAATTATATTCCCGGAGAAAATGAACTGTTTGGATATGAGGGAGAATTCCAGCCATATTTAAAACCGGAAGTAGAAAAGATTGTAACAGAACCGCATAATTTTCGGATTCAGGATAATGACCTTGGGGCAGGCGGTCCGAAGGCAAAGTATAAGGCAAATATGGAAGCCATCCATTTGTTACAGACTTTGGAGAAAGAAGAACGTCTGGCAACACCCGAAGAACAGGAAATTTTATCCCGTTATGTTGGCTGGGGTGGTATCCCACAGGCATTTGAGGAAAATAACAGCAGCTGGGCGAATGAGTATCTGGAGTTAAAGAATACCTTATCACCAGAAGAATACAGTGCAGCAAGGGCATCGACCTTAAATGCTTTTTATACGTCCCCAACCGTGATCCGAAGTATGTATGAAGCACTGGAAAATATGGGACTGAAACAGGGAAATATTTTGGAACCGTCCTGTGGTGTCGGTAACTTTATGGGACTGATCCCGGAGAGTATGGGCAAAGCCAATATGTACGGTGTGGAACTTGACCCGGTTTCGGGCAGGATCGCAAAACAGCTTTACCAGAAAAACAAGATTGCCGTGCAGGGATTTGAGGAAACCAGTTATCCGGATAGCTTTTTCGACTGTGTGATAGGCAATGTTCCGTTTGGAGCGTATCAGGTCAGTGACCGTAGGTATGACCGGCATCATTTTATGATCCATGATTATTTTATTGCAAAATCCCTTGATCTGGTGCGTCCGGGCGGCGTAGTTGCAGTGGTAACTTCCAGTGGAACGATGGATAAGCAGAATCCGGCAGTGAGACAGTATATCGCAAACCGGGCAGAACTGCTTGGAGCCATCCGATTACCGAATAATGCGTTCCAGAGAAATGCCAATACCAGTGTTGTTTCTGATATTCTGTTTTTCCAGAAAAGGGACAGGGCATCCATTGAGGAACCGGAATGGTTAAATTTAAAGGAAACACCGGAAGGCTATTCAGTCAATGCTTATTTTGCAGAGCATCCGGAAATGGTGCTTGGTGAGTTTACTACAGAAAGTACCCAGTATGGAAAGCAGGAAGTGACCGTAAAACCAAAAGAAGGAATTACCTTAGAAGAACAATTAAAAGAAGCTGTCCAGAATATCCATGGTACGATCACGGAACTGGAACTTTCGGATACAGAGCTGGAGGAGGATGTTGTCTCTATCCCGGCAGACCCGGAGGTAAAGAATTTTAGTTTTACTGTGGTAGATGATGAAGTTTATTACCGGGAAAACTCTGTGATGAACCGCATGGAGCTTCCGGCAATGACAGCGGAACGTGTCAAAGGGATGGTGAAGATTCGTGATATTACGAATGAACTGATCCAGTGCCAGATGGAAGAGGGAAGCGATGAACAGATCACAAAGCTGCAGGGAAAACTCAATGAAGAATACGATACCTTTACAGCAAAATATGGTCTGCTTAGCAGTAATGCCAATAAGCGGGCATTTAGCCAGGACAGCAGCTATTGTCTTTTGACTTCTCTGGAATTTCTGGATGATAAGGGAGAACTGAAGCGGAAAGCGGATATTTTTACCAAAAGGACAATCCGCCGGGCAGAAACGGTAACTTCCGTGGATACTGCCAGTGAAGCACTTGCGGTTTCCATTGGTGAGAGGGCAGGCGTTGACCTTTCCTATATGGCACAGCTTTCCGGGAAAACAGAAGCAGAACTTACCGAAGAACTGGCAGGGGTGATCTTTAAGAATCCGATCAGTGAAAAATGGGAGCCGTCGGACGAATATCTTTCTGGAAATGTGAGGGAGAAACTGCAGATCGCAAAACAGTTTGCAGAAGATCATCCGGAATATCAGGTGAACGTGCAGTATTTGGAGCAGGTACAGCCAAAAGATCTGGATGCGTCAGAGATTGAGGCAAGACTTGGGGCAACCTGGATCTCCGAGGATTACATTACAAGGTTCATGGCAGAGACATTTCATACACCAAGATATTATGTAGGGAGCAAGGTCAAAGTCCAGTATGCCGAAGTGACCGGACAATGGAATGTTATGGGAAAGAATGTGGACAGCTACGGAAATGCCCTTGTCACTTCCACTTATGGAACACAGAGAGCCAATGCCTACCGTCTTTTGGAAGATGCCTTAAACCTTAGAGATACCAAGATTTATGACACGGTACAGGATGCCGAGGGGGAACACCGGGAATTAAACCGGAAGGAAACAATGCTGGCACAGCAGAAGCAGGAGCTGATCAAAGAGGAATTTAAAGAGTGGATATTTAAAGACCTGCACCGACGGGAAGATCTCTGTAAGATTTATAATGAACGATTTAACAGCATCCGTCCACGGGAATATGATGGAAGCCATATTCAGTTTGTCGGCATGAATCCGGAGATCACCCTGATGCCGCACCAGAAAAACGCAGTGGCTCATGTGCTGTATGGAAATAACACCCTTCTGGCTCATTGCGTAGGAGCAGGGAAGACGTTCCAGATGATCGCAGCCGGTATGGAATCAAAACGGCTGGGACTCTCACAGAAGAATCTTTATGTTGTGCCAAACCATCTGACCGAGCAGTGGGGCAGTGATTTCCTACGTCTCTATCCGGGAGCAAATATCCTGGTGGCAACAAAGAAGGACTTTGAGCCGGCAAACCGAAAACGTTTCTGTTCCCGTATTGCGACAGGAGATTATGATGCCGTGATCATTGGACATACACAGTTTGAGAAAATCCCCCTTTCAAGGGAACGGCAGATTGCCATGCTGGAAGATCAGATCGCAGATATTACGTTTTCCATTGAAGAAGCGGCACATCAGGCAGGGCAGAATTATACCATCAAGCAGTTGGAAAAAACAAAGAAGAGTCTGCAGGCGAGGATGAAGAAACTCAATGACCAGACCAGAAAGGATGATGTAGTAACTTTTGAGCAGTTGGGCGTAGACCGGCTGTTTGTGGATGAAAGTCATAGTTTTAAGAACCTTTTTTTGTATACAAAAATGCGGAATGTGGCGGGTATCTCACAGACGGATGCACAGAAAAGTTCGGATATGTTTATGAAATGTCGGTACATGGATGAACTGACCGGCGGCAGAGGGATCACCTTTGCTACAGGTACTCCCGTATCGAACAGTATGACGGAGCTTTACACTATCATGCGTTATCTCCAGTATGACACACTCATGCGTATGGGTATGGGACACTTTGATTCCTGGGCGGCAACGTTCGGGGAGACAGTAACCGCAATCGAATTATCACCGGAAGGAACGGGCTATCGTGCAAAAACACGATTTGCCCGTTTTTTCAATCTTCCGGAGCTGATCTCTATTTTTAAGGAAGCTGCGGATATTCAGACTTCGGATATGCTGAATCTTCCTGTACCGGAAGCAGAGTTTATCAATGAGGTCTTGAAGCCAAGTGAAGAACAGCAGGAAATGGTCAGTGCTTTTTCAGAACGTGCCGAAAGTGTAAGAGGCGGTCTTGTGAATCCGACAGAGGATAACATGCTCAAGATTACCAATGATGGAAGAAAATGTGCATTGGATCAGAGGTTATTAAATGAACTTCTTCCGGATGCGGAAAAAAGCAAGGTCAATACCTGTGTGGAAAATGCTTTTCAGGTATGGGAAGAAGGAAAAGCAGACCGGACAACCCAGCTGATCTTCTGCGACCTGTCCACACCCAAAGGAGATGGGACTTTCAACGTATATGATGATGTCCGGAACAAACTGACAGAAAAAGGAATCCCGAAAGAAGAGATTGCTTTTATCCATGAATACAACACGGAGGCAAAGAAAGCGGAGCTGTTTGCAAAGGTGCGGGCCGGACAGGTGAGAATCCTTATGGGTTCAACTCCAAAACTCGGTGCTGGTACCAACGTACAGGACAGACTGATTGCTCTCCATCACCTTGACTGTCCGTGGAAGCCGTCTGATCTGGAACAGCAGGAAGGACGTATTTTAAGACAGGGAAACCAGAATGACAAAGTAAAGATATTCCGGTATGTGACGGAGAACACTTTTGATGCGTATATGTGGCAGATTTTGGAGAATAAGCAGAAGTTCATCAGCCAGATCATGACCAGTAAATCCCCGGTCAGGGCTTGTGAAGATGTGGATGATACGGCACTGTCCTATGCAGAGATCAAGGCACTTGCCACAGGTAATCCGTACATTAAAGAAAAAATGGATCTGGATGTGCAGGTGAGTAAGCTGAAACTCTTAAAGGCAAACCATACCAGTCAGATTTACCGTCTGGAATCCGATATTGCAAAGAATTTCCCGGTACAGATCAGTGCATTGAAAGAGCGGATTGCCGGGATGCAGGTGGATTCGCAGGTAGTAAAAAGCGTGGATTTACAGGATAATGACACGTTTGCCATGACGGTAGGGAATGTCCTTTATGAAGATAAGAAAGAAGCAGGCGAAGCGTTGATCGCCGCCTGTGCAGGTTTAAAAACCGTCAGCACCGGCGGAAAGGTTGGGGAATATCATGGGTTTACGTTATCTGCTTCCTACAATATGTTCTCCAATGCGTTTGAACTGACGGTCAAAGGAAAATGCTCTTATAAGCTGGAGATCGGAAAAGACCCGGTAGGAAATATGCAGCGTATCCATAACACCCTTTCTTCCATTGACAGGAAGCTGACGGAAAGTGAGCAGAAATTGGAAACCGTACAACAGCAGCTTGCGACTGCACAGGAAGAGGTAAAGAAACCATTCCCGAAAGAAGCAGAGCTGAATGAAAAGATGGAACGGTTATCCGAGTTAAATGCGTTGCTGAACATGGATGAAAAGGGCAATGAGACGATTATGGCAGATGAGGATATTGGCAGAGAAGGAAGCAGCACAGATAGCAGGGATGCTGTAGAAGAAAAAGAACTTCCGGAAACAGCAGACAGAATCCATAAGCCATCTATTCTGGAACGCTTAAAGCAGGAGAAGGCACAGCAGAATACAGCGGAACAGCCACCTGTACAGAAAACTGCAAAGAAAAAACACGAACAGGAGTTATAAAAGATTTCCCGTCAGAGTTTTCTCTGGCGGGGACATAAAATGGAGGGTTTGTTTATGGCAAATAATATAGAAAAACAGTTAAAAGAAATATCGGAACGGCTGGAGCAGGGAGTAAAAGAGATCTTTACTTCGGAGAGATATACCGAATATCTGAATACCATGTCCAAGTTTCATAATTACAGTTTTAATAACACCCTTCTGATCACCATGCAGAAACCGGAGGCTACTCTGGTGGCAGGGTATCAGGCGTGGCAGAAGAAATTTAACCGCCATGTAAAGAGAGGGGAAAAAGGAATCCAGATCATCGCACCGGCACCCATCCGTGAGAAACAGGAGATTGAAAAGATTGACCCTGTAACAAAAGAGCCGGTGATCGGGGATGACGGTCAGACGGAAACAGAGATTGTGGAGATGGTCATTCCAAGGTTTCGTGTGACAACAGTATTTGATGTCAGCCAGACAGAGGGAGAGCCGATTGCAGAGCTGGAAGTATCGGAACTTACCGGGAGTGTACAGTTTTATGACACGTTTATGGAAGCATTGCAGAACATTTCTCCTGTGCCAATCCGCATGATGGAAATAGAAGGGGAAGCAAAGGCATCCACGAAAGAAGATTTAGATGGATATGCAGGGAGTCTTGATTTGTCACTCAATCCTGAAATCCAAGGAGAGGTAATCGTGGACATACCAATATTTGATAAGAATCTTTTGACACAGAATTTATTCGAAAAAGAATTAGAACCATTATCAAAAGAAAGTAAAAAGGCAATAGAAGAAGCCTACGAGGCTATTCAGAAGCTTACCGTGGAAGAACTGAAAGAAGAAAGTAAACAATATGCAGAAATCCCAGTCACAGAATTAATGCAAGACGAAGATTATATTAATATACCAGGAACCC
>ERZ773170.1689-NODE-1689-length-15536-cov-5.793812_pt1 | contig 15536 bp, 22 predicted proteins | sample MGYA00581002_ERZ773170 | MGnify/ENA primary metagenome ERZ773170 (study PRJEB29015, sample SAMEA2737811) | human gut metagenome | biome: human gut; feature: human-associated habitat; material: faeces | place: China | collected 2012 ... | reverse complement strand
ACATCTTGCCGGAACTATCCGTCAGAGAAATGCCGTACTGTTCCATGGCAGATGCTACTGTATCAGTCGGCTTTGCCAGATTGGTAATGGCTGCACGCAGTGCTGTACCAGCCTGTGAGGATTTGATACCGGCGTTCGCCATCAGTCCGATGGCAATGGCAGAGTCTTCAGCAGAGTATCCCAAAGAACCCAGCACCGGAGCGGCATACTTGAAAGTTTCACCCATCATGCTGACGTTGGTATTGGCATTGCTTGATGCAGCTGCCAGAATATCCGCAAAGTGTCCGCTGTCCGAAGCAGACAAACCGAAAGCGGTCAGAGCGTCTGTGACAATGTCTGAAGTAGATGCCAAGTCTTCCCCGGAAGCGGCAGCAAGATTCATGATACCTTCAATACCGCTGAGCATATCGTTGGTTTTCCAGCCTGCCATCGCCATGTAGTTCATAGCATCCGCTGCCTCACTTGCAGAGAACTTCGTTTTACTGCCCATCTCACGAGCCTTGTCCCGGAGCGCATCCAGTTCATCACCAGCCGCACCGGATACAGCAGCGACCTTGCTCATGGCAGAGTCGAAGTCGGTTGCGGTCTTGACTGCGACAGTTCCGGTAGCCATAACGGGAACGGTTACATGAGTGGTCAGTGTCGTACCGACATCGGCGATCTTGTCACCGGCTTTTTCAAGCATTTCTCCCGCTTGACCGAGCTTTGCAAGCGCCGTGCTGGAAGCCTCCGCCTCACGCTGGAGGTTCTGCAGTTCCTGTTCCGTTTCAATGATCTCACGCTGCAGGGCATCGTACTGCTCCTGCGAGATGTCGCCGTTGGCGAGAGCCTGATTTGCTTGCTCCGCTGCCGTTTTCAGAGTTTCCAGCTTTTCTTTGGTAGCCTTCACCGCATCGGCGAGGAGCTTATGCTTCTGCGAGAGCAGTTCTGTGTTGGATGGATCGAGCTTCAGCAGCTTCTGAACATCCTTGAGCTGCGTCTGCGTGCCCTTGATGTCCTTGTTGACACCTTCCAGTGCCTTGGACAGCTTGGTGGTATCGCCGCCGATTTCTACGGTGATGCCTTTGATGCGGTTTGCCATGCGGTTTCACCTCCTCCGTGAGGGCATGAAAAAAGCACCTGCCGAAGCAAGTGCTTATTTTAAACTCTTGATAAAAAACAACTTAAATCTTTTTTAGTTTGCCGTCTTCTGCTTTGTACGAACCAAACTCAATTCTTCCTCTGGTGATTGTCATTCCTACAACATAAGAATCAGACATACTGTTCACGCCTACAAAAGTAAGAGGTGTTCCTTTTTCTAATTGATAGATATACTCAGCAATTTGCGGCATTTCACCCTGCGGACAATCGATCTCGATAGTGTTACCTGTGGCAGTATCGAAAATAGATAATGTGTAATCATCATGCTTATGACTTGCAATAAATTTCTCTACGAGTGAAGAAACACCGCCTAATGCCAAAGATATGTCCTCAACCATCCACATCGGGTCTCCAGTCATAGGGTGAGTAGATTCCTTATGGGTATAATTTTGTTCCATAACAAACAACCTCCTTCTTTTTCATTGCGAAAACGAACACAATACTGTATTTATAGTATAGCAATAATAGAAGGAAAAGTCAATTGTCAAAATGCATCAAAGTCCGCCTGTCCAGCAACCTCATGCCAACCGTCGTAGTCATCGTTTTCACGCTCAGTGAACATATCATTGATGATTCCGATCGTCAGCAAGTCCAGCTCGGTCAATGTCAGACCGAGCTGTTTGCATCTTAGGAGAAACAACGGCGTTGTCATCGGGCGGTCAGTTTTGCGATGTTTTTTTTAGATTCCGCCTGCGTCTCCACGTTAAGTCCCCACAGTTCAATGAGCTGCGGAAGCACCTCGTAAATGGAGAATGTGTTAAAACGTTCAAGCCAGTCATCCGGATTGTCCGGGACGTTTTCCGGATCAGCGTGTTTTGCCATGATGTATGCGATATTCTCGAACACCTCAAGGCTCTCGATGTCAAGGGTAGAGCCTTCCTCATCGCCCTCCTGAACAGAGGTCTGGAGCGATGCGAAGTCCTTGTAGATGTCCCTGCGGAACTTGATGCGGTAAAGGCGAGGAACAGCGGCACTCGCCTTGAACGGAACCTCAATGCCGTCAACGGTAATCGTCTTTTTAATAGCCATGCTGTACCTCCTTACTCAGTCGCGCTGCCAGACTTGGTCGATGTGGAACGAGTGCCGGTGCTGTTGTTGGTTGCAGCAGTCGGCATATACACAGAATTGTACCAGTTGTCGTAGGTGGTCTGGTCGGTGCTTTCGCAGGTCTTGGACTTCACCAGACTGTTCGGCAGCGCCGATGCTTTGAGGGACAGCTTTTCCGTCTTGACGCTCTTGCTCTCCTCGGTAGTCTCGCCCTCGGTCGCAGGACGGGACGCAGAGCAGCAGTAAAGCACATGGCGGATGTGGTTCTTGTCGCCGTCAAACTCGAACATGAGTGCAAACTGCGATGTTTCCGCATCGTTGCGCTCCACCAGAACGCCCTTTGCATCAAGCTGCTCACCGAGAATCGCCGTTGCGAAGTCGGTGGTGATGAGCGCGACCTCCAGATCGCCGTCATAGCCTGCGTTGTTGTTGATGACATAATACACGCTGTTATCGGCATAAAAATTCTCGTTCTCGCCGTTGGCGTCAATGCTCAGGGAAACTGCACCGGGCAGGCGCACAGGCGTTGCAAATGTCGGAACACCGTCATCGCTCCATGCCGTGATCTTTGCCCAATGCACCTTGTTCAGACCGAATTTTACCTTATTCTTCTGCAGTACCATTGTTATACCTCCATTTCGTAAAGCACCTCGTAGAGCTTTTCGCTCTCGATATAGCTTTCAGTTTTCGTGTAATAGATATTGTGCTGCGTCAGCACTTCCTCCACACGGCTTTCCGTTTCGGGCGACTTTTCATCCGTATACAGTTCCACATCAAGCTGCTTGAAACTGTGATACATCAGGTTATCCGCGCCGAAGGTGTCCTCGCCGGGTGAGAGGAAAATAACAAAGGGCGGTTTCGGAGACTCGCCCTCGGCAAAATGATGATAGGCGAACGGTAGACCGGTCTCCTGCATCGTTTCATTGATTTCTTCATAGGTCATGACAGCGCCTCCTCGATGAGCTGCGTGAGCATTTCCTCGCCGTGCGCTTCCGCAGGCGCGATATGCGGCTTGCCGGATACACGTCCGCCGTTCCGCTTTGCATGACCTTTTTCCAGCAGGTGCGCAAGCTGATAGCGGTCTTTCGAGTGAACGGTCATTTCGAGTGTATGGCTGTTCTCCCGCGTTTTCTTGGTCGCCCAGCTTTTTGCATAACGTCCGGTACGCTTCGGTGCATTGGCGGAGATTTCCTTCTTGACAGAGGTTGCTGTCTTTTTCACAGCCGCTTTCATGGCTGCATCCGCAAGGTCTGCATATTCCGTCAGACCGCGCATGATCTCGTCCGCCATATCGTCAATCGAAGTCATCCTGCTCACCAGCCTTTCGTGTACCTGCCGTGATTTTCATATAGTCCAGCGACTTGTAATTCGGCAGCACACCGGAAATATCATACACCAGACCACGGAAGCGCAGCTTGTGCGTTGTGGTATTGATGTGCTTGGTATCGGGTGTCTGCCGGACAGTAAATTCCAGCGAGGTGACTTCTTTGGTGACACCTGCCTCAGTCGTTTCCGTCGATGTCTTTACGGACACGGCAGCCCAGCAGGAGAAGGCTTCCTCCCACCGGGCTTTGTGGTTGCCGATGCCGTCTATCTTCGTGCTGTGTTCGAGGAAGGCGATCCGTTGATTGAGCGTTCCGATCTCCATCAGATCACCCCTTCCCGCTGTGCAAACAACAGCGAACGGAGCGTGAGTGTCAGCTTGTGGTAGTCAGCACCATTGCGGTTCTCGTAGAGGTAAGAAACAGTATACAGCATAGCCTGCCGGGTGGTTTCCTCATTGACCGTAAGCGCTTGCTCGTCCATTCTACCCACGTCCTGCACCAGCCGCTTGGCAGTGTCGATCAGCGAGAGGATGAGCTTGTCATCCTCTGTATGATCCACACGAAGATAGTTTTTTGTCTCAGCCAGAGTGATCATGCACCGCTGCCACTCTTGACCTTCAGAGTCTTGATTGCTTCGGGGAGAATGAGCTTGCCGTCAAGACGCTCCATTGCAAGGAAGCCGACCTGACCGGTCATTGCGAACAGCTCATTCAGGCGCTTGAAGGTACGACCGGAACGGTCAGCGATCCAGTAATAGCTGAAATCGCCGAATGCCATACACTTCTTGCCAGCGCCGATCTCCGGAACATAGCTGGAGGTCTTGTAAGGACGGTTGAGGATGGTATCAGGAACGCCTGCCGCAACGGAAGGCTGCCAGATGTAGTTACCGTTGCCGTCCTTGAGCTTACGGAGTGTCTTGACCGTAGAATCGTTCAGCACCCAGACTGCCTTCTTGCGGTACGGGCTGCGGAGCGAATAGAAAAGCTCCATCACATCATCGAAGGTGATGCTTGCGCCTGCGGTCGTTGCGCCGTCCTGTGCGCCGCCGGTTGCATTGAAGATACCGGTAGACTTACCGGTACCATTGCCGATGAAGAAGGCTTCCTCTTCCTTTGCACCAATACGACGGGCAAACTCACGGGCGATGTAGGACGGAAGGTCGAACACGCTGTCGCTCAGAAGTTCCTCGGAGATCTTGATCGCCGTGCCGAGCTTATATGCGGAGAGCGATGCCTGACCGAAGGTGTCATCGGAGAGCGTGTACTGCTCCTCCTCATCCATCCAGACCGCATCGCCCTTCGATGTCACGATCGGAATCTTGCGGTCACCGGAACTGGTCTTGATAACCGTTGCCATCTGGCGGAAGATGTTCTCCTCCTCAAGTGCCTCGATGAGCTTTCTCTCAAACTCATCCGGCACAAGATAGCCGCCCTCGGTGTCCGTACCGACATGGAGGTCGTTGCGGACATCGATCCAGTTGCGGTTGCGGATGCTGTTCCAGAAGGCATCACTGTATGCTGCAGATGCAGTTCCGGTCTTTTCCGGCTCGGTGTTCTGTATCGCAGGTGTGGTGAGAATCGGTGCAGATGTTGCCTTCGCCATATCCGCCTCGATCTCCGCCTGACGCTCCATGCGCTGGATCTCCTTGCCGAGGTTCACGATGGTTGCTTCCATTGCGTCATAGGTCTTGCTGCCCTCCTCGGAAAGCGTACCGTCAGCCTGACGCTTGCTGTCAAGGAAGTCGCGGGCAGTATCCCACGCCTTCGCTCTCTTTTCACGAAGTTCCTGAATAGTCATTTTACATACCTCCAATCAGTATTTCAGAAGATTCAGCCGACTCATCAGCTGATCTACGGGTGTACCTTTGTGTTCTGCCGAGACCTTCTGCATCAGGCTCTGCATGGTTGCTGCACGGGAATAGGACATTGCCGTCAGGGTGTCCTCCTTCGACTCATCCTCATCCGGTGTATCTTCATCGCCATCGTCCGGATCCTCCTCCGGCTTCGGCTGCGGCTGACCGCTTGCGAACAGAATACCGTCCACCAGTCCGAGGAACTGCGCCTTTTTCGCATTGAGCCATGTTTCCTCGTCCATCATGCGGGCGATCTTGCTGCGGCTCAGACCGGACTTTTCCTCGTAAGCGTTGATGATGCTCTCCTTGACCTCGTCCAGAAGCTCGATTGCCTTCTGCATCGCTTCCTTATTACCGAAAGCGACCGTCGAAGGATTGTGGATCATCAGCATACCGGTCGGTGCGATGAGGGTTTCATCGCCAGCCATAGCGACCACGCTTGCAGCAGAAGCCGCAATGCCATCGATCTTGACTGTGACCTTGCCCTTATGACTGCGGAGCATCGTATAGATCTGCGATGCCGCAAAAACATCTCCGCCGGGAGAATTCAGCCATACGGTGAGATCACCGCTGACCTTTGAAAGTTCGTTACGGAACATGGCAGGCGTGATCTCATCGCCGAACCATGTGTCTTCCGAAATCGGTCCGTTGAAGATCAGCTCGGATGCACCGGTGTCTTCATTGCGTACCCAGTTCCAGAATTTATTCATCTGCATTTCCTCCTTTCTCTGCGAAAGCGCCTGCGTCTTCCAGCTTTGTGAAACTGCCGTTCACCAGATACAGATTGCCGCCTTCCTCATCTGGAATCGCGTTCATATCCTCCAGCTCACGGATATCGTTGGCGGACAGCCAGCCGTTCTGACGTGCGGTCGCATAGCCCTGCATACGGCTTGCATAGTCGCCGCGCAGCAGACCTTCCACATTGAATTTAATGAAATAGCGCCCCTTTTCGGAGTCCGAAAGAAGCGCTTTCTGTAGTCCCTGTTCCCAGCGTACCAGCCACGGATCAAGGGTGTATTTTACGAATTCGAGCGACAGATGCTCGATGTTGCTGAAAGTAGCATGGTCGAGGTCGCCGATCATATGTAGCGGCACTCGGTACAGGCGGGCAATTTCCTCAATCTGAAACTTTCGGGTTTCAAGGAACTGCGCCTCGTTGTTGGGAATGGAGATCGGCGTGTATTTCATGCCCTCCTCCAGGATCGCCGTCTTGTGCGCATTGCTGCTGCCATACGCCCGCTGCCAAGCCTCACGCACACGCTCCGGATTTTTGATTACGCCCGGATGTTCCAGCACCGCCGAAGGTGCAGCTCCGTTTGCGAAGAAGGACGAGCCGTACTCATCACAGGCGACCGCAAGCCCGAGTGCATTCTTTGCCATTGCAATGGGACTGTATCCGACCAGACCGTCAAAGCCCAGTCCCGGAATATGCAGCACCTGTTCCATCGGCAGAATGATCTCGCCCTGCAGCCTGAAATTAGGGTTGTGTTCGTCGTACCGGCTGTAGCGGTAAATGAGCCTTCCGCGATCGTCACGGTCAACACGCACCTTATCCGGCATCAGCGGGTACAGCCCGATGACATCACCTCTGCCGTTCCGGATGATCTGCGCATAGGCGTTGCCGTAGATCAGCAGATGTGCCATGAGCGTTTCCCGGAACACAAACGATGTCATTTCAGGATTCGGCTGGTCATGCAGCAAAAAATAAAGCGGGTGCTTCGGCACTCGCTCTTTTCCGTTATCGGTGTATTGGTAAACGTGCAAGGGAAGCTGTGCAATCGCCTCAGACAGCACTCTCACACAGGCATACACTGCGATGATCTGCATTGCCGTGCGGTCGTTGACACGCTTGCCTGCCTGTGTCCGTCCGAAGAAATAGCTGTAGGACGGCGAATCATAACTGTCCTTCGGCTTGTCCCTCGACCGGAACAGTCCGCTGAAAATGCCCATGTGCATCACTCCTTTCAGGTTTCAGGGCATGAAAAAAGCACCTGCAAGTGCAAGTGCTTTTTCTATATTTTACAGAGGGAATAATGAAAGAGAAGGTTTCCGCTTAGCACGGATAGCAGATACAATAGAAACAGCGGTGGATTCAATAGTGCGAATCTGCTTTTGATTTACCTTGCAGGAATCAATAACATGATAATCAATATATTCTTCCTGCTTTCCGTCAACTGTTCGCTTCATTTTTTTGAGCTTGCAGATAACAATGAACTTCTCACCATGATGATTTTTAGACCGATGTTCAGCAATGTCATCATGTGCAGCGTGCCATGTCAGGTACCGATTATACTCTCTATCATCGGTATACTTGGGTTGATGTATTCTCGGAAACAGTTCAACAATGATCCAGTTGAAGCCAATCCTTCTTTCAAACTGTGTTTCAAAAGTATTTACTGATATCACATCGATCCATTTTCCCGTTGTATTGACTGCTGCTGCACAGTCACGCACTACATGAACAGCTGCAGCTTCACCTGACTCATAATAGTCGATGAATCCTTGATTCTCAAATCTTTCATACCATTTTTCCATTGTAGAGACTCCTTTACGATTCGTTTTTACGGAACCATTTCAGAAGTTCTTTTCCCGTTTCATTGATCGAAAGTGTCCATTCGCCATTATCATTTTCTGAATAGTCTGTAATCCCTTTGATACCGCTTGTTATACGAACAGGATTGTGATAACTGTTCCATTCCTTCTTGAATTTCTCAGCATCACCATACCATTCAGGGATTTCCTCTCTGCGGCATTGGAGATATTCCGGAATATCATCATCATAGCAAATAAGCCATAAGGGAACATCATCACATAGGTCATTTGCCCATCGCCCATTTGTAAGATGTACCCCGCCTTTATCAAGTTCGGGAAGAAGCTTCATTGCTTTGTGCATATCGATGTGAAACCATAATACATGGTCGTAATCAGCATTCCAATCACTCTCGTCCAGCCTTTTATGCCCACTGTCGATAAAATCACAAATCAGTTCCATTGACAGACGACATACATCAAACTCTTTTTCTGGATTCAGTCGCAATGCTCTAACAAGAAAATCGGTCTGAACATATTTCAAAACCTTATAAAGACCCTCGGCAATATTCAAGAGATTGATACTGCCAAACCGACTGACAAATTCATAAGGAATCAACTTCAAATCATCACGCAGGTCAGATGAATCCATTTCTTCTCGATCAAGGAATTCTGCATGATAGATATAGAGAATTCCAAAAAGCTCCTGTTGGCTAAGAGTCAAATGGAGCGTTCTGACAATATCGTTCGTATCATCATCAAAGAGAAAATAAGGAAAGCTATCCTGCTGATCGCGTTCTTCGCTTATGAGCATTTCATGTATCAGTGTTTCTAACGGAATATTAAACAGGTAGGAAAGCTTTGTCAGCTTTTCTGAACGTATTTGGTTTTTACCCGATTCCCAGTTCTGCACTGCTACAGTAGATACATCAAGTTTTTCAGCAAGCTGTTCTTGCGTAAGTCCAGCCAGTTTCCTATTTCGTTTAAGCATCGCACCGAAAGAGTTCATATGTCTGCCTCCTCTTATAGAATACACCATCTGACATCTGAGCACAACAAAGTAAAACTACATTTCAAATAAAGTTTCGCTTGGTCTTATCATATCACTCATTCAGCTACTTGTCAAGCGTTATAGTACCAGCAAATCCCTCTCATCATAAATGCTGTCACCGGAGTCGTTTCCGCAGCGGATCGCACGGTCGAGTGCCATGATGGTAGCGACCGTTCCGTCGATCTTCTCCGTGGACTTTTCCTTGTCGGGCTTGATGTTTCCTGTCGGATCACGCTTGATGAAAATGTTGTCCATATTCCAGCGGAGAACCGGATGCCCGTTGTGGGCGATCTTCTGCTCCAGCGTCAGCTTCATCAGCTCTTTGGTCGGCGGCGACATATCACGGTAGCCCTGCCCGAACTGCACCAGCGTGAAGCCCAGCCCCTCAAGGTTCTGTGACATCTGCACTGCGCCCCAGCGGTCGAAGGCGATCTCCCGGATGTTGAACCGTGTACCCAGCTCGTCAATGAAGTTTTCGATGAAGCCGTAATGCACGACGTTGCCCTCGGTCGTCATCAAAAAGCCCTGCCGCTGCCAGAGGTCATACGGCACATGGTCGCGCCGGACACGCAGGTCAAGCGTTTCCTCCGGCAGCCAGAAATACGGCAGAATATAATAATGGTCGTCCTCTTCGGTCGGCGGGAAAACCAGCACGAATGCCGTTATATCCGTTGTGGACGAGAGGTCGAGACCTCCATAACATACACGCCCTTCCAGCAGCGATTCGTCGAAATCAACCTTGCAGGTGTCCCATTTGTGCATCGGCATCCAGCGGACGGTCTGTTTCACCCATTGATTCAGACGGAGCTGCCGGAAGGCGTTTTCTTCGCCGGGGTTCTGCTTTGCGGATTCGCAGGCGGCTTCCACCTTGTCCATGCCGATGGTTTCACCCAGCGACGGATTTGAGTTTTTCCAGACCTCCGGAGAAGTCCAGTCGGCATCGTCCGGAGCGCCGTATATGACCGGATAGAAGGTCTTGTCGATCTTGCGCCCTTCGAGAATATCCTGCGCCTTCTGGTGTTGCTCGTAGCAGATGGAATTGGTGTCCGTGCCCGCCGTTGTAATCAGAAAATACAGCGGCTGCATTCGTGCATCGCCGGAACCTTTCGTCATAACGTCAAACAGCTTCCGGTTGGGCTGCGTGTGCAACTCATCGAACACGACTCCGTGAATATTGAATCCGTGCTTGCTGTACGCCTCAGCGGAAAGCACCTGATAGAAGGAGTTGGTCGGCACATACACGATGCGCTTCTGCGAGGTCAGGATTTTGACGCGCTTGTTCAGCGCAGGACACATCCGCACCATGTCGGCGGCGACATCGAACACGATCGCAGCCTGCTGGCGGTCAGCGGCGCAGCCGTATACCTCGGCACGTTCCTCACCGTCCCCGCAAGTGAGCAGCAGGGCGACCGCAGCGGCAAGCTCAGACTTTCCGTTCTTTTTCGGAATCTCGATGTATGCCGTGTTGAACTGCCGGTAGCCGTTGGGCTTCAGAACGCCAAACAGGTCACGGATGATGCGCTCCTGCCAGTCGATCAGCTCGAAGGGCTTTCCTGCCCATGTGCCTTTGGTATGGGCAAGGCACTCAATGAACCGGACTGCGTAGTCGGCGGCAGCTTTGTCATAGTGGGAATCCTCCGCCATGAACTTGGTCGGTGTATAATCTTTCAGCTTTCGCAAGTGCCTCACCTCCTTCAGAGAGAAAGGCGGCTGCCCTCCGGTAGCCGCCTTCGTGTTTTTAGTTGTATTCGTACATCAGGATCGCCAGCGCCGTTTCCGCAGCCTCATTCTGCGGCGGAACATCCAGCTCCCGGTCGTAGTTGTAAACAACCTCGCCCTTGATCTTCAGCGTTGCCTTGCTGATCTTGCCGCCGTCGATCCCGTACTGGCTGCCCTCGTCGTAGGCTTTCACCCAGTAATGAACGACCGTGTACTTTCCGTCACCCTTCGGAACTCCGATCGTACCTTCGTGCCACATAATGTTTTCCTCCGTTTTTCGTAGTTTTCGGTGGGCTTTGCCCTTCCGTTGTACACATATTAACTCTAAACGGTGGATATATCAAGTGTGAGTAATAACAATGATCTTCGCGGTATTTTCCGCCTGCTTGTGTACTTTACGCCCGCCCGCAGGATCCGCAGAAACGCGCCGTGTCGGGCTTGATTTTTCTGTGGAATAATGATATACTTTGGGTGTGAGGATACTGGCCCACAAACCTGAATTTGTAATGATGGTATATTGAAGATAGTGCAGCATGTCCTTATATAATTATTGACATCACCTTTCAGATAGGATGTAATGCAACCAAACGCAACATAAAACAGATTATTTTGACAAGTTCGATTGGTGGACGTTTTGCGAATGCCGTGTTATACTTTTCATAGAAACCGTATAAAGGAGGAGCTCTATGAAAAAGATACTGAAGATCACGGCAATAGTTATCGTTTCGCTGATAATTATTCTGTTAGTAGTTTTTGGAGTTTATTGGCATAATAATATGCACTGGTATGACAAGTATCAGAAAGCACTTGATAAGGTCGGTGCTGAGGAAAAACAGTTTACTCTGCCGAACGGTAATACCATCAATTACGGCGAAGTATCAAATGACAAGCCTACACTTCTTCTTATTCACGGGCAGATGAGCGTGTGGGAGGATTACGCACTTGTGATGCCTGAGCTTTGTAAAAACTGGCATATCTATGCGGTCGATGTATACGGACACGGCGGTTCGTCTCACGATGAGAGCCTTTACTATATTGATGTGAACGGCGATGACATTATCACATTCATCAATGAGGTGATCGGTGAGCCGACAGTTGTTGCAGGTCATTCCAACGGTGCGCTTACTGCCGCCTACATTGCGGCTTACGGCGGAGAGAATATCGCAGGTGCAGTGCTGGAAGACCCGCCCGTTTTCTCCACGCAAGGTGAGGGCTGGGAGCAGAGCTTCGCATATCTTGACACCTACAAAAATCTCCACGATTACAATAATTCGGATAAGGCTGAGTGCTGGGAAGCGTATTATCTTCGTCACTGCTACTGGGGACAGCTTTTTATGAAGGACTCCATGCCGAGTATCGCTGACTATGCGCAGAGCTATCATGAAAAACACCCCGATGAGCCTGTGAAGATAGGTTTTCTGCCGTCCTCGATATGGTATGTATTACAATTTGCACAGGAGTATGACTTTGCATACGGAGAGCGATTTTACGACCTTACATGGAATCACGGGCTTACACATGAGCAGATACTTTCTAATATTGATGTACCCTGCGTTTATATCCATGCAAAGGAAAATGTCGCCGAGGACGGGACATATCTCTGTGCAGCATCCCGTGAACAGGCAGAGCGTGCAGTATCGTATATCGGAGACAATTGCCGCCTTATCGAAACAAGCGACAGCGACCATGTTATCCACACCTCACACAAGGACGATTATATCAATGCTGTTGATTCATTACTGAAATGAGGGAATATCATGCTGAAAGAAAATCTTATTATGCTTCGCAATATCCACGGCTTTTCACAGGAGGAGATCGCCGAGAAGATCGGCATATCACGGCAGGCTTACGCAAAATGGGAGAACGGCGTTACCGTTCCGGATATAGAAAAGTGTATGCGTCTCGCCGAAGTCTACGGAGTGACCATAGACAGCCTTGTGAAAACAACGACGCTTGACGGGAAAGGGGTACTTCCACCGCCGCAGAAGGGAAAGAATATCTGGGGTTCTGTGGTCATAAACGAGCGCGGTCAGCTTGTTATCCCAAAAGAAGTCAGAGAGAAATTCGGGCTGACAGGCGGGCAAAGGCTGATCGTTCTGACCGATGATAAGGAAGGGATAGCACTTGTTCCCGCGGAAATGTTTGAGAAAAAGATGCAGCAGGCAATGGAATATGCTTCTGTACAGCCGAAGGAATAAAATACAGAGCATTGTGAGGAGAAGCAGGATAAGTAACAGTACGACAAATTGAAGTTTACAAAGCAATGCAGCAAATTGTGAATATTCTGATACTAAGCAAGACCATATGACTAATAACATACGTAGCACGAGGCAGAGGCCCCCTTCGGGGCTTTCTGCCTTTTGGCTTATCTGCCGGTCATCCATTCCCATTCGCTTTCGCAGGCGTCTGCGTATTCTTCCTCGAAAAGGGCGTCGTCGTCGATCCATTCGGTTTCGTACTCGATATCCTCGATGTCCTCGAAGGTCGTGCAGTTTGCTGCGGCGTCTTCCTGCACAAGGCTGTCGGCGTTCTCCTCAATCCAAGCTCTGAAGTCTTCTGCGTCGAGGTCGTCCTCGTTCTCGATCTCCAGTTCGTAGCCTTCCTCCTCGGTGTCGTACCAAAGGATCGTGGCGCTTTTGATCGCCTCGCGCTCGTTCCAGTCGTCTCTGCCTGCCATCGCTCTTGCCTTTGCCATTCCGTAGCTGATCATTGTTTTTTCCTCCGTGTTTCGTAGTTTCCGGTGGGCTTTGCCCTTCCGTTGTGTACATATTAACTCTGAAAGCACATAATAGCAAGCCGCTAAAACTACAGAAGATACGGGGAAAATGTGCGGCGGGTGTTGTGTATAATACACCCGCCGCTGTAATCCTTATTCGCCGAGAGAAATCGGCATCAGGATGTTGCCGACCAGCACGAAATCGTATGCCTGCCGGAAGAACTCCGTGTACTTTTCGGTCAGCTCCTGCGGCAGGTCGGTGAAGTCGTCCTCGCCCAAGCCGCAAAGGAAGAACGTCCCCTTGATGACGCCATAGCCTTTGATCGGGCGATTCCACTTCTGTTCCGGATGGTAGAGTGCTTCCTCCTCGCATACCAACGCGACCGGATCATCAAAGGGGTAGATTGCCTGAATGTACCCGCCAACCGTCTGCTGCAGGCTGTCAAGGTCGCCGCTGATCTCCTTTGCGTAGGGCTGCTTGCCTGGTTCAACAACTAAAATGTTCATGTGAATGCTCCTTTTGCTTTATTCCGCTTCTCCTGCGGTAGTGACATATTAACTCTGAACCGAGGATATATCAAGCATTATCGGCAAAATAAATGTGACAAACATCGCGGCGGAAATGCCGCTGAATTGTACATTGCTGGGGAGCCGCACACGGTCTCAGCTGTCGCTTCGGTCGGTGCTTCTGCCTTCGGCAGAGGTGTCCACCGGACACCCGCACCCCTGTGTGGGGCGGGTTACCGAAAGGGATACCGTTTTTGGAGGATATCCGTACCGCGCCACACGGGGCAACGTGGTCGGGGACACAGGCTCTGTGCGGCTCTGTGCGCCTTATTCTTCGCCTTCGTACTTCTCGTGGATGATGCCGAGAATCTTGTCCTGTTCCTCGCGTCCGACGCCGATGCTTTCAAGCGCTTCACGCGTTCCGCAGTCGGGGCAGATCGGGCTGTTATCCGCGCGGGAAAGAGCTGGTCGGGCGGTATACGCCTGCCCGCATTTCGGGCAGACGCGAGGCTCGTTGTTGCGGTCTTTCATCGCTGTACCTCCTTTGCGCTGATTTCGTAGGCGGCATCGAGGAACTTGGTATCGAAGCCGAAGTTCCGGTAGCCTTCCTCGCAGGTGCGGATGTAGGCAAGCGACGGAATTCCGAGGCTGCGCTCCTCGTGCATGATGTATACGAAGGCGGTCAGCTTCTTGGTCTTGCCGCTTGCCAGCTTCACCGGTAGGCGGACTTCCTTCTTGTAGTAGAAGGTCGGGCAGCCCTCGTAGGCATCCAGTCGCTTCTCGTCGGCTGCGGTGACCTCCCATACCGCGATCGGAACGATGCCGTTCTTCTTCGGTTCTATGGTTAGGTACGCGCCGGTCTTGCTGCCCTTGTAAAGCAACTCGTAGTCGGGGATTGCCGTGATGCCGATGGGCTTTGCGGTCGGGCAGCGGTAGCGCATCTGGCGCACGTTCAGGTTTGAGCCGTAGGCAAGGTAGTACTTCTTTTCCATGTCAATCGTCCTTTCCGAAGGAAGTCTCCTTCTACCACCCTAAGCCGCCCGTAGGCGGCAGGTGGGGAAAGGCGGCGGTTACTTTTCCGCCTTGCCCAGTTCGTATGCCTTGCGAAGTATCTCGCGGATGCCCCAGACGCTCACCTCCGGGAAGTCCTCGGTGTCGTTCCAGCGGGTGTCCAGCCCGCCGCGCTGCTCCAGTGCGTAGTCCGCTTTCATTGCGATCTGCTCCAGCTTCTTGTCGGTTTCCGTTCCCCATTCGATGTTGCTCATTGCTCGTTCCTCCGTGTTTGTTTTCCGGTTGTTTTCCGTTCCGGTAGTCACATATTAACTCTTTTCGGGGAGAATAGCAAGCCGCTAAATGTACAAAACATCGCGTGGGAAAATGTGCCGTTCTTTGTGTAGAATATGCCTTGCCGCTGTTTGTGCCGTGTGCGCCCCGTACAGGGCTTTTTACCGAAAGGGGCAGTTACTCGGAGGATACCACTCCCGCCCCACACGGGGCGCTGTGGGCGGCTGTTTCACCGCCCTTGCCCGTGGCGGCAGACCGGTTAAGGTCTGCCGAATCGGAAGGCTGCATTATGTAAAGCTTTACATAATGCAGCTTATCGCAACTTCCGAGTTATGTAAAGTTAAAATGAGGAGAATGGAATAATCA
>ERZ773170.1686-NODE-1686-length-15551-cov-3.880614_pt1 | contig 15551 bp, 12 predicted proteins | sample MGYA00581002_ERZ773170 | MGnify/ENA primary metagenome ERZ773170 (study PRJEB29015, sample SAMEA2737811) | human gut metagenome | biome: human gut; feature: human-associated habitat; material: faeces | place: China | collected 2012 ... | reverse complement strand
GGTGTGATTCTGCCGCCCGCAGGCGGCATTTTCTTCCTTGCCAAACGGCAAGAATTGTTGTATGCTTACATGCATAATGTGAAGCCGTATGGGTGAAGATTCTCTCGGAAATGTTACCGAATGGTAGCATAAATCCGAGGTGATTTCATGTATTTCCAGCGGCTGGAAGACCTTCGAGTTGACAACGATAAGACACAGATCGAGATTGCCGAATATCTCAATCTGAATCGCAACGTTTATTGGCGATATGAAAAGGGCGAGCGTGAGATTCCTGTATGGGCGCTTATCAAGCTCGCCGACTACTACCGCGTCAGCACCGATTATCTGCTCGGGCTGACGGACGACCCTGCGCGCCGATGAGAGTACTGGCGATTTTCTGCGCGGCGTTTGCGGCGGGCGTTGCGCTCTCGCAGTATTTACTGAGTGCGCAGTGGGCGCTCATTTTGTGCGGCGTGTTTGCCGCGGCGGCGCTTGTCATGGGACTTTGTGGCTGCGCAAACAAGCGCGGGGACTGGGCAAAGCGTGCGTTTTTGTGCGCGCTGGGCTTATGCTTTGCGTTCGGGTACAACACGCTTTATGCGCATTTTATCAAAGCGCCGAACGACGCGCTGCTCGGCACGCAGGACACGGTTGAGGTCGAGCTTTTGGGCTATGCCGAGGAGACGAGCCACGGCGCGAAGGTCACGGTGAAGATCTTGAACCGCGGCCTGCCGGGGCGGGCCATCTACTACGGTGACGCGGATCTTATGAACCTCGAGCCCGGCGCGCATGTGACGGCGGAGGCACTGTTCAACAGCGCGATCGACCCGACGGGGAAGGGGTTGCACCTGCGCAATTTCACAGCCAAGGGCGTCTATATTCTGCTCTATCAGCGCGGCGACCCGACTTATGACGACACAAACGCGGGCGCGCTCAAATATCTGCCGCAGCGCATCGCAAGGACGCTCGGTGAGACCATTGAGCGCAGCTACAGCGAGCGCGAGGGCGCATTTCTGCGGGCGCTGCTGCTGGGCGACAAGAAATATCTCGACGAGGAGGACGCGAGCAACTTATCCGAGGTGGGCCTTTCCCACGTGATGGCCGTCTCGGGTCTGCACTGCTGCTTTCTGGCGTCACTGATCGGTTCGCTGATGGGCGATAAGCGGAAAAAGCTGCGCTGCGCCGTGACCATTCCGCTTATTTTCCTCTACGCCTTCGTCACGGGCCTGACGCCGAGCATCCTGCGCGCGTGCATCATGATCTCGATGGGCATGATCGCGCCGCTTCTGGGGCGCGACAACGACCCGCCGACGTCCATCTCGTTTGCGCTGCTGCTCATTTTACTCAAAAATCCGTTCGCCATCGCAAGCATCAGCTTACAATTATCGTTTTCCGCGGTGTCGGGCATTATCTGGCTGACGCCGAAGCTCACGAAGCGTGCCCATGGCAAGCACAAGCTTGTGCGCGCGGCGCTGCTGTCGTTTTCGACGACGCTCGGCGCGATGGTGTTTTCCACGCCGCTTGCGTGCTACTATTTCGGAACGCTCTCCATCGTGTCGCTTTTGAGCAACCTGCTTTGCCTGTGGCTCGTGAGCGTCGTGTTCGCGCTGGGATTACTTTCGGTACTGATCGCGGCGGCTGTGCCGCAGCTCGGCGCGGCCTGTGCCTTTGTGCCGGCGCTCGGCATTCGCGCGGTGCTTGCCATCGCAGGACTTTTGGAGGAGCTTCCGTTCCACGCCATCTATTTCAACACCGCGTTTTCCGTCGCATGGCTTGCGTACGTGTACGCGATCTTCATCACCTGCGCGCTGGCAAAGCGCGGGAAGTACCGTTATTTTGCGGCGGTGGGGCTTTCCGTCCTGTCGCTCTTCGCCGCGGCAAAGGTCAATGCCCTACACTATGAACAGGGCGGGCTGAACGTCGTCGCGCTCGATGTGGGGCAGGGGGAGAGCGTGCTGCTCATTTCCGAGGGCCACGCGGCACTCGTGGATTGCGGCAGCAAAAATTCCTACATCGACGCCGGCGCGATCGCGGCGGACTATCTGCGCTCCGCAGGGGCGACGCTCGACTCCGTGGTGCTGACGCATTATCACGAGGACCACGCCAACGGCCTTGCCGCGCTCTTTGCGCGCGTGGATGTCGATACCATCTACCTTGCCGATATCGACGCGGGCGAGGGTGACCGCGATGAGGTCGAAGCGCTCGCCGAGCGCTACGGCGTGAACATCCACTATGTCACCGAGGTGACGGATGTAGAAAACGGTGCGTCGACGATGACGATCTATCCGCCGCTCGGCGAGAAGGGCGCAAACGAGCTGGGCCTGACGATTTTGTGCTCGCTCGGTGACTTCGACACGCTCATCACCGGCGATATGGAGGCGAAAACCGAGACGAAGCTCGTCGAGACCTATGATTTACCGGATATCGAAGTGCTGCTCGTCGGACATCACGGCTCGAAGTATTCCACCGGTACGACGCTGCTCGAATCGGTGACGCCGGAGGTCGGCGTCATCAGCGTGGGCGACAACAGCTACGGCCATCCGACCGAGGAGGCGCTGCTGCGCCTGACGGACGCGGGCATGACGGTCTACCGCACGGACATGCAGGGCAATATATTGATCACAGTGGACTGAGAGGACTTCATGGCAGAGAGAAAAACGCCCAACAAGGGCTATCAGAAATTGAAAAGCGACCTGAGCGCGGGCAATATTGGTCAGGTCTACATCTTTTACGGCGAGGAGAGCTATCTGCGCGAATACTACCTCGGCGAGATCAAAAAAAAGCTCGTCCCCGCGGGCTTTGAGGAGTTCAACTACCACCGCCTGAGCGGCAAGACGCTGACGATGCAGGAGCTGAACGAGGCGGTCGAGGCGATGCCGATGATGGCTGAGCGCAAGCTCATCGTGGTAACGGACTGTGACCTTTTTAAGCTCCCCGAGGAGCAGCGCACGGCGCTCATCGCGCTACTCAATGACTTTCCGCCGTACTGCTGCCTCGTGTTTGTGTATGATCTCATTGAGTACAAGCCGAGCAAGACGTATAAAAAGCTCTACGAGGCGCTCGACAAAAACGCACAGAGCGTCAAGTTCGAGGCGCAGGAGCGCAGCGATCTCATCAACTGGATCGCGCGGCGCTTCCGCGCGCTGGGCAAGGGCATCGACGCGCAGACGGCGGAGCACCTGATCTTCACCTGCGGCGCGCTGATGACTGGCCTTGTGCCGGAGATCGAGAAGATCGGCGCCTACGCCAAGGGAAAGAACATCACGACCGACGACATCAACGCCGTGGCCGATCCTGTGCTCGACGCGGTGGTGTTCGATATGACGAACGCCATCACGAAGCGCGACTACGGCCACGCGTCGGAGCTTTTGGGTCAGCTGCTCAAAAAGCAGGAGGAGCCGTTTGTGATCTTGGCCGTTATCAGCAAGGAGCTGCGGCGCATCTACACCGCGCGCATCGCGCTCGACAACGGCAAGGACAAGCTCTGGCTCATGGAGCTGTGGGGGATGCGGTCAGACTATCCCGCGCGCTTACTGATGGAGGCGGCGCGCAAAACGACGAGCGAGTGGTGCAGCCAGAGCCTTCTCATGTGCCAGCGGCTCGACCAACGCATGAAGAGTGAAAAGGGCATCGACAGCGAGGGTGAGCTCAAGCTGCTGCTGATGCGCCTTGCACAGGGGAAGTGAATCTATGGCAAAGCCGAAGGTAAAGGAAGTCATCGTCGTCGAGGGGCGGTACGACAAAAACACGCTCTCGCAGGTCGTGGACGCGGTCATCGTGGAGCTCGGCGGCTTCGCCGTGTTCAACGACAAGGAAAAGCAGGCCTTTTTGCGAAAGCTTGCCAAGGAGCGGGGCATCATCCTCTTCACCGACCCCGACGGCGCGGGATTCGTGATCCGCAACCGCGTCAAGGGCAATATCCCCGAGGGGCGTGTGCTGCAAGCCTACGTACCGGACATCTACGGCAAGGAGAAGCGCAAGCGCAAGGGCGGCAAGGAGGGCAAGCTCGGCGTCGAGGGCATGAAGCCGGAAATTTTGCTTGACGCCCTGCACCGCGCGGGCGCGACCATTGATGAAGAAAGCACTGTAAAGGGAAAATCCATCACAAAAGCAGATCTTTACGACCTCGGCCTGATCGGCCCGGACAGCGTGGAAAAGCGCAAAGCGCTGTGCAAAAGGCTGGAGCTGCCGGAGCATTTGAGCGCAAATGCGCTGGTGGAGGTGCTCAATTTGCTGATGAGCAGGGAAGAGCTTGAAAAGCTCTTCCAATGAAGAGCGAAATTATCCCTGCGTGCCAGCAGGGAACGGGGCAAAGGGGGCTGTTCTCTTTCACAAAAGAGAACAGCCCCCTTTAAATCCCCCAAGAGAAAGGTTTTGACATTGCGAGATTGGGGCTTGAAGAGGTGCACAGCCTGCGGAATCGGGAGCCTGCGTGGCAGCATCGCATCGCTCGCTGCCATTGGCGCTGTGATACGACTTGCCTCTGCTCCTATTATCCGCTGCCGCGCTGCTGATCTCGTTTTGGTACAGCCTAATCACCGTCTACCGATAGTGCGTATATTGCGGCGAGCGCCAGCAATGCCGCCTTGGCAGGCAATGGCAAGTTTGTACAAATCTGAAGTAGTCGGAAATTGCGTAAGGGTAACGAATCGCAGGCAAAGCGACAGCGAAGATAGAAGCAAACCAAGTCGTTTAGATACAACACCCGGCAGGCACCTGATTCCGCAGGCCGCGCAGCTCTTCAAGTGCCAATCTGCCAATGCAAAGCCTTTCTCTTGGGGTTCCAAAGGGGCCATTCTCTTTTGCGAAAGAGAATGGCCCCTTTGTCCCGTTCCCCTGCGGAATGCAGGGGAAACACGCTCCCCGCGCAGCGGGAATGTTGTATTTACTTCTTGCGCTCCACCAATTTCTGGTATTGTTCCGAGATCTTTTTTCGGATATTTTCGATCTCGCGGCTTCCTTCCTCCTGCGTGTCGAGGACGAAGTTCTTCGTGCCGAGTTTGAAAAACAGCATGAACGCCTCAGTCACCATGCGGCGGGTCTCGCGGTCGAGGTTTTTATAGGTCTTGAGCATCGCTGCGGCGCTTTTGAGCTTTTCCTCGGTGAGCTCGCTGAGCGTTTTTGCGCCCGAGGCGGTGAAGACGCTGTACAGCGCGTCGGCCAGCGCTTCGCGCTGCTGGGTGTTGAGCGAATCGGCCCAGGACGAGAGCGTTTCATCGACGAGCTTTCCCTCGCGGGAGAAGTCGTCGAGGTGGACAAACTGCGTACCCAGCACCTGCCAGGAAAACCCGTCATGCTGGTAAAGGCCGTCATAGGTCGAATGCACGACCTGATAGCGCTTTTCATGTTCCATCAGCATGCCGACGACAGACGTCTGCGGCAGGATGGTATGGATGCGGCTTGCGATGCGCTTGTGGCCCGGCGTCTCGCTGATGTCCCAGGCGAAGCCGGGGCCGTCGTTATTATGGACGGCGACGATACGCTCTTGGATCTCGCCGCTGCTCTTGGCCGCGCTGTAAACGGCGAGGTTGCCGCCCTTGGAATGCCCGCCGATACGGATGGTCTTGTCGCCATACTGCCGCGCGACGCGCGCGACGTATTCGACCGCCTGCTTCTGCGAGGGGATCTCCTCCAAAAAGCCCATGTTGAGGTCTTCCTTCCACCCGACGATCGTATCGTCCGTGCCGCGGAACGAGATATAGATGCTGCCGTTGCCAAGGTCGATCGTCAGCGCCGCAAACTGCTGCTCGATGGAATCGTCAAGCAGCGCTGTGTAGCCGTTAAGCGTCATATTGCGAAAGCGCGGGCTCGTCATCAGCTTGCGCAGCATTTTCGAGATCGTGTCCGGCACGAGGACACCCATGGGGACGTCCTTCCCGCCATGGCGGGCGAAAAACGCCTCCGCCGCCTCGCTCAGCGGCAGGCCGCGTCCAAGCTCCGGCGGCGGGACGATACCGTCAAAGTCGACAAAGCTCAGCTCTGCCAGAATCAGCGCGTCCACCTCGTTGAACGGCGAAATTTCGAGCGTCAGATCCCCGCGCCAGTCCAGATAATCCATCAGATTTGCCATATCGTTAACCTCCGTCAATGGGTCTCGTTTTCTTTCATCGTATGGCGCGCATAGCCGCTGCGCCACAGCCGCACGGCGCGCGCTTGCAGCGCCTCGGGCTTGTTGGGGAGTTTTTCCGCCGCGGCCTCGTCCAAAAGCCGCGCAAGCACCGCGCCGATCTCACGCCCGTGGTAGCCGAGGGCGGCGAGGTCTTCCCCGCTGATCTTGAGCTCGTGGATCGAGCAGCACGCGCCCTCTGAAATCAGCTCGTCGTAGATTTTCTGTGCTTCGTGCCACAGCGCCTGCGCACGCTCTAATCCCGCGGGCGCTTTCGCGGCATTGTCCGCCTGTTTGGTATAGAGAAGATTCTGCACCGTCTCCGCGCCGAGGCGCGCCATCTCCTTATGGATGGCCGCCCGCTCGGGACGGAACATATCGTCGAAACAGGCGAGCTGCGCGCGTATTCTGTCACGCAGCGCCTTTTCAAAGTGCAGCCGTGCCATGATGTCCTCCGCCATTTGAGCGGAAATCGCCGTGTGACCGTAAAAATGTCCGACACCCTGCTCGTCAAACGTCCGGCACAGGGGCTTACCGAGGTCATGGAAGAGCATCGTCCATCTCAGCTCCCGCTTTGGCGGCACGGCGGCGACAGTGCGCGCCGTGTGACCCCAGACGTCGAAGCAGTGGTGGTAATTGCACTGGTCAAAGCCGACGCAGGGTGAAATCTCCGGGATCGGCACGCCCAGAATGTCTGAAAAGGTCAAAAGCGTCTCCCCCACGTTCTCACCGAGCAGGAGCTTGTTCATCTCCGCATACACGCGCTCGTGCGCGACATGGGCGAGTAGGCCGCGTGCCTCATGCGCGGCGCGGGCGGTCTCCTTCTCCGCCGAAAAACCGAGCACGGAGCAGAAGCGCACGAGCCGTAAAATGCGCAGCGCGTCTTCCTCAAACCGCCGCTTCGGCTCGCCGACGCAGCGAAGGACGCCTGCTTTCAGGTCTTCCTGCCCGCCGTAGGGGTCGACGAGCGTGCCGTCCGGCGACAAAGCGATGGCGTTGACCGTGAAGTCGCGGCGGGCAAGGTCCTCTTCAATGCTCGTGCCGAACGTGACGGAATCGGGGTGGCGGTTATCTCTGTACGCGCCGTCGCGGCGCATCGTCGTGAGCTCAATGGGCAGTCCCCCGCTCACGACCGTCACCGTGCCGTGCTGTAATCCCGTCGGGTGCGCCCACTTGCCGAAGAGGCGCAGCACCTCCTGCGGCAGGGCGTCGGATGTCATGTCGTAGTCGGACGGCGCTTTGCCTCGCAGCATTTCGCGCACGCAGCCGCCAACCAGGTACGGCGAATAACCCGCGCCTTGCAGCGTGGTGATGACCGTTTCGACTTCCTTCGGTAAAAAGAGCATGGAACCCTCACAAAAAATCAAATTTTTAGCATTGCACTCCGTTCACCGCTATATTATAATAGAAAATCCATAAAAAGTAAATCTCCTGTGCTCCGCACAAGGAAAGGATTTGATACAATGACTAATCAGAAGGATATTTTCTCCTATCTCGTCCCCGGCAAGTGCGCGCATCTGGCCGGCATCGGCGGCGTTTCGATGAGCCCGCTGGCAGAGGTGCTGCACGGCATGGGCCTCAAGGTCCAGGGCAGCGACATGAACGACGGCCCGTCCGTCGAGCATCTGCGCTCGCTCGGCATCCCCGTGGCCATCGGCCATGCAGCGGACAACCTTGGCGAGTGCGACTTTGTTATCCGCACCGCCGCCATCCACGACGATAATCCCGAGATCTCCGGCGCGGTGACGCGCGGCATCCCCGTTTTCGAGCGCGCGCAGGCTTGGGGCGCTATTATGAAGGGCTACAAAAACGCCCTCTGCATCTCCGGCACGCACGGCAAGACGACGACCACTTCGATGGCGACGCACATCTTCATGGCCGCGCAGAAAGACCCGACCGTCATGATTGGCGGCACGTTACAGCTGCTTCATTCCGGTTATCGCGTCGGCAAGGGCGATACGATCATTGCCGAGAGCTGCGAATACTGCAACTCGTTTTTGAGCTTCTTCCCCACCGTCGCGGTCATTTTGAACGTGGAGGCCGACCATCTCGATTTCTTCAAGGACTTAGCGGATGTGGAGCACTCGTTCCGCCGCTTTGCAGAGCTCGTCCCCATCGGCGGACATGTGGTCGCCAATATGGACGATCAGGGCGCGCGCGATGCGCTCAGGGGCATTTCCCAGCCGATCTTCTGGTTCAGCTATGACGATCCCGCCGCGCAGTGCCGCGCGGAAAACGTCGCCTGGACGGACGGGCTTCCGAGCTTTGACATCTATATCCGCGGCAGTTACTACGCTCATGTTTCCCTGCGCGTGGGCGGCAAGCACAACGTGATGAACGCACTGGCCGCGGCGAGCGCCGCATATCTTCTCGGCGTCAGCGGCGAGGCCGTCGGCCTCGGCCTTGCAACGTTCACCGGCGCGGGCCGCCGCTTTGAGTACAAGGGAAGCTTCCACGGCGCGGACGTCTACGACGACTACGCCCACCACCCCGGCGAGCTGCACGCGCTGCTCGAAATGGCGAAGACGCTTCCCTACAAGCGCATCATCTGCGCATTCCAGCCGCACACCTACACGCGCACGAAGGCGCTGTTTAACGATTTTGTCAAAGAGCTGCGCGTACCCGACGTCGTCGTGCTGGCAGAGATCTACGCCGCGCGCGAGCAGAATGACATCGGCATTTCGTCTATGGACCTGAGCCGCGAGATCCCCGGATCCGTTTACTGCCCTACGCTCGACAAGGTGACTGCCGCGCTCGCGCGCATCGCCTGCCCGGGCGACCTTATTTTGACCGTCGGCGCGGGCGATATATTCAAGGCCGGCGAAAAACTGCTGAAAGAAGAGAAATAAAGCAACATGGAAATCTCCCCGATCTATCACAATTCCCGCCCCGAGGGTAAGCTGCCCGCGCAGGAAGCGGCAGCGTTCGACTTTCTGGATTCCCTCGGCATCGACTATGAGCGCGTGACCCACGAGCTGGCCGACACGATGGAAAAATGTGACGACGTCTCCGCTGTGCTCGGCGTGGACGTGTGCAAGAACCTCTTCCTCTGCAACCGGCAGAAGACGAATTTCTACCTTTTATGTATGCCGCCGCACAAGGCGTTTCATACGAAGGACTTGAGCCATCAGATCGGCTCGGCCCGCCTGTCGTTCGCGCCGGAGGAGCAGCTCTGGGAGCTGCTGCACTGCACGCCGGGTTCAGCGACGATCCTCGGCCTGATGAACGATGATGAAAACCGCGTGCAGCTGCTCATCGACAAGGAGACCGATGAGGCGGAGTACTTCTCCTGCCACCCGTGCCTCTGCACCTCGACCATCAAGCTCAAAACGAGCGACGTCAAAAATATGCTGCTGCCGAAAGTGCACCACGAGCCCATCGTCGTGGAGCTGTAAGAGGAAAAATCAAGCAAAAAAGGTTCCGAAGAGACTTCTTCGGAACCTTTTATATGAGCTCTTTTACTGTAAGGTATATCGGCTTGTCAACGTCCGCATCAGAGCAGGTACAGACGCTGGCGGTGTAGTCGGGGAACGGTTCGAGCGCGAAAACGCGCTCATTCGGGAAGCTCGGCACTTCCCTGTCCCGCAATGCGACGGCGCTGATCCCCGCGCGCTTGCAGCGGCTCTCCCGCTGCACCCAGAGGCGCCAGAAATCCGCGTCATTTGCCGCGTGAAAGCGCGTGCGCATCGCGCCGCTCACAGGGCGAAGACACTCGATATCCGCGCCGATTGGCTCGTTGTGAACAGCCAGCAGCGCAGCGCCGCGCGTGTGGCTCAGGCTGAAATGAACGTCCGGATGCGAAGCAAAGTACGGCTTGCCGTGCTCGCCGTAGGAAAGCTGCGGTAAGTCCTCCAAGCCGTAAAGTTCATGCAGTGCACGGCAGAGCAGCGCGTAGGCGCAGAGGGGTTCCGATGTTTTGATGCGGTCTTGCCGCTCAGGTGGCAGAAAACGCGCGAGCGTGGACCGTTCCGCTTCTGAGAGCGGTCGATCTAATTTTACCGCATACAACCGGATATTCACGATGTTCCGCCCCCTTTGCGCAGCGATTCCTGCGGAAATTATAGGAGAAATGGCACGGTCTGTCAAATTTTCTCCGCGCAGAAAAATTTTTTTGGAATTTTTCCGTCAAAAAAGAGGAAAGTAACTATTTTCGGCGTATATATCCATTGACAACAAAAAGTTCCGTGCGCAGAAGTGAGAAAGGAGGACGCCATGGCCTTTGACCGTCAGTTTTTGGACGAGCTCATCGCCCGCAACGACATTGTCGACGTTGTCAGCAATTATGTCTCGCTCCAGCCGCGCGGCGGGAGTCTGTGGGGCTGCTGCCCCTTTCACAGCGAAAAGACGCCGTCGTTCCACGTGCTGCCGGACAAGCAGCTGTGCTACTGCTTCGGCTGCAAAAAAGGCGGCGGCGTCATCAACTTCATCATGGAGGAGGAGAACCTTTCCTTCCCCGATGCGGTGCGCTTTCTCGCACGGCGCGCGAACATGCCCGTGCCGGAAGAAGAGCACAGCGACGAGAGCCGGCTGCGTTCGCGCATCCTGTCGCTCAACCGCGACGCGGCGCGCTTTTACTACGATCAGCTCTACTCGCCCAAGGGTGCGCCGGTGCTCGAGTATATGAAAAACCGCAAGATCACGCGGCGCAATGCAACGAACTTCGGCCTCGGTGCATCGGCGGACGAGTGGGACGGCTTACTGACCGCGATGCGGAAAAAGGGCTATGGCGACGGCGAGCTGCTTGCCTCGGGTCTTGCCATCCGCGGCAAAAACGGCGGGCTGTACGACAAATTCCGCAAGCGCCTCATCTTCCCCATCATCGACGTGCGCGGCGATGTGCTGGGCTTTGGCGGGCGCATCATCAGCAAGGACGATCCGGGCGCGAAGTATATGAACACGCCCGAGACCATCGTTTACAGCAAGCGGCGCGTTTTATACGGGCTGAACCTGGCCAAAAAGAGCAAGCGCAGCAACATTATTTTGGTCGAGGGCAACATCGACGTCGTGATGCTGCATCAGGCGGGATTCGACAATGCTTGCGCCTCGATGGGCACAGCGCTGACGACGGAGCAGCTGCAATTACTCAGTCGCTACACGAAGGAGATCGTGCTCTGCTACGACAACGACGACGCGGGCAAGGTCGCGACGCAGAAGGCGCTGACGCTTCTCAATAACACCGACTTTCAGGTCAAAGTGCTCGAGCTCCCCAAGCGGCTCGTCGACGGAGAGTACATCAAACAGGACGCGGACGACTTCATCAAGTTCCAGGGTAAGGACGCCTTTGAGCATCTGCTTTCCGGCAGCGAGAGCGGGATGGACTTCCGCATGGCGCAGCTCAAGTCAAAGTTCGACCTCAAAAGCGACGAGGGACGTATCGGCTTTGCCGAAGCGGCAGCAGGATTGCTCTCCACAGTGCCGAACGCGGTTGAGCGCGAAATTTACACCGTGCGCGCGTCCGAGGCCGCAGGCATCACGCCCGACGCGATGAAGCTCGAGGTCGAGCGCGCGCGAAAACGCGCCCGCTACAAGGAAAAGCGCGAGCAGGAGCGGCGGGACCTGAATCCCGCGGCGTCCGCCCAGCCGCGTGAGCGGTCGATCCGCTACACCGACCTTCGCTCGGCGCTCGCCGAAGAAGGCGTGCTGCGGCTTTTGACGCTGGACGATTCCCTCTTTGGCGAGAATCCGCCGATCCGGGAAGAGGACTTCTCCTCCCCCCTCCTGGGCCGGTTCTTCACGGCGCTGCGCGCACAGCTGCGCGAGAGCGGGCAGGTGAACATCCCAGCGCTGGCGGAATTTTTCACGTCGGAGGAGATCAGCCACTTGATCGGTATCCTGCAAAAGCCGGAATCGCTCAAAAACGGCGCACAGGCGCTCAGCGACTACTGCAATATCATTTTAGACGAAGCGCACAAGCGCGCGGCCGTCAATGAAGACCCCCTGATGGCCGCGATGGAAAAGAATAAATATAAGGGTAACGGAGGAAAGCAAACATGGAAGAAAAACAGCTGACCAGCAGAGAGCTGGAGGAACAGGCCAACGCGCTGCTCGCCGAGGCGGATTTTGAGGAGATCAATCTGCCGAAGAAAGCGAAAAAGGCCGCAGCGGCCAAGAAAGCGAACGAGGATACCGCGCAGGCGGAAAAGCCCGCGGAGAAGTATCCCCCGCTGGATGAAAAGCTGGTCGCCTCCCTGCCCGCGGCGGCGCTGCTGCAGGGCAGCGAAAAGCTCATGGAGATCTTTGCCAAGGGCAAGGCCAAGGGCAAGCTCAGCTCCAGCGACCTGATGGAGACCATCGACGAGATGAACCTTGAGAGCGAGCAGCTCGACCAGATCTACGACTCGCTCGAAACGCTCGGCATCGACATCGGCACCGCCGAGGCCATCGACAGCAGCATCGACGATGTGGAGCCGCCGATGGAGGAGATCGCCGAGATCGAAGAGGAAGAGCTCGTCGACCCGAACGAGCTGGTCGACAGCTTCTCGACTGACGACCCCGTGCGCATGTACCTCAAGGAGATCGGTAAGGTGTCGCTGCTGTCGGCGGACGAGGAAATTTCGCTCGCGACCGCGATGTCCGCGGGCGTGGAGGCCAAGCAGAAGCTCGAAGAGGCCGAAAAGAACGGCACGGAGCTGAGCGAAGAGGAAATGAAGGCACTCAAATCTGCCGTCAAGAAGGGCGAGCGCTCCAAGCAGCGCCTGGCCGAGGCAAACCTGCGTCTCGTCGTGTCCATCGCTAAGCGCTACGTGGGCCGCGGCATGCTGTTCCTCGACCTCATTCAGGAGGGCAACCTCGGCCTCATCAAGGCCGTCGAAAAGTTCGACTACACCAAGGGCTACAAGTTCTCGACCTACGCGACGTGGTGGATCCGTCAGGCCATCACTCGCGCCATTGCTGACCAGGCGCGCACCATCCGCATCCCCGTTCATATGGTCGAGACCATCAACAAGGTCATCCGCGTGTCCCGTCAGCTCTTGCAGGAGCTCGGCCACGACCCCTCTCCCGAAGAGATCGCCGCCGAGATGGACATGCCCGTCGACAAGGTGCGCGAGATCCTGAAGATCGCGCAGGAGCCCGTCTCCCTCGAAACGCCGATCGGCGAAGAGGAAGACAGCCACCTTGGCGACTTCATCCCCGACGAGGGTGCGAGCGAGCCGAGCGAGGCCGCGTCGTTCACGCTGCTGCAGGAGCAGCTCGTCGACGTGCTCTCCACCCTCACCCCGCGTGAGGAGAAAGTCTTGAAGCTGCGCTTCGGCATCGAGGACGGCCGTCCCCGCACGCTCGAAGAGGTCGGCAAGGAGTTCAACGTCACGCGCGAGCGCATCCGCCAGATCGAAGCCAAGGCCCTGCGCAAGCTCCGCCACCCCAGCCGCAGCAAGAAACTGCGGGATTTCCTGGATTGATTTGATACGTGAATAAAAGTGCCCCGCCCTGCTTGTGAAAATAAGCAGGGCGGGGCTTTGGTTTGTGTGGGTGCTATGGCCGCTCTGTAGGGGCGGCTGCAATGTTCCACGGGCGAGCAATGCTCACCCCTACAAGGCGTCCAACAAAATTTATGCCTTATTCCTTGCAATACGCCGCAATCGCTTTCGCTGCAAACTCGGCAGTGCCGGGGCCGCCTGCGGCGTTGATGTTGGCGGTGAACTCTCCGCCTGCGCCGTACATTTGGCCGAGCTGGGCGAAAATCTCCTTTGTGCAGGTGTAGTAGTGCTCGGTGATGAAAGCCTGCAGCTTGGCGGCCTGCGCCTGCACGGCGGGGTTGTCGATGGGCAGGTTTTGCAGTGCGCCGAACCCGGCGGTCAACGCCATCAGCTGATTGTTTATATCGCTGCTCTCCTGCACCGTGCGTTCGGCGGCGTTCTGCTCAAACTCGCGGTAGGCGGGGGTGTCGCCCCAAGATTCCTTGGCGCGGCGGGTGTACTCGTCAATGCGGGATGTATCAAATTCTTTGAATTGCATAGTGTGTCCTCCTGCGGCTTGCAAAGTCCGCGCCAGCCGTATCAAATCTTCCAAGTGCTGCTTTTTCAGCGTGAGAAGCTCAATTTGCTGGCGCAGAGCCTTGCGGCGGTCAAAATTCGGGTTGTCCAAAATGGTGCGGATGTCCCGCAAGGGAAACTCCAGCTCCCGAAACAGCAAAATCTGCTGCAAACGTTCCAGCGCTGCATCGTCATACAGCCTGTAGCCGCTCTCGGTGCGCATGGCGGGCAGCAGACCCAGCTTATCATAGTATTGCAGCGTGCGTATGCTTATGCCTGTCAGTCGGCTGGCTTCTTTTACGGTCATCATGATAAAACCCTCGTTTCCTTTGCGGTACTGCCATCATACACCCTGACGTTGCGTCAGAGTCAAGTGTTTCTTGAAAAAAAGTGTAATTGAAAACTTTCCGCGTCTGTGTTACACTTGCCTTTGTGCGAATTACGAAATTGGGAGGAAACAGGAGAATCATGGAACAAAAACAAAACAGAAGTTCGTTTTCCGGCAAGCTCGGCTTTGTGCTGTCGGCTGCCGGGGCGTCGGTGGGGCTGGGCAATATCTGGCGGTTCCCGTATCTGGCAGCCAAGTACGGCGGCGGTATTTTTCTGCTGATCTATATTGTGCTGGCGCTGACGTTCGGCTACACGATGATCATGGCCGAGACTGCCCTGGGCCGCATGACCCACAAAAGCCCGGTCAGCGCCTACGGTGCGTTTGCAAAGCCGGGACGCAAAAACGGATTCCTCGGCTTTGGCGGCTGGATCAACGCCGTTATCCCGGTACTGATCGTGCCGTACTACTCGGTCATCGGCGGCTGGGTCATCCGGTATCTGGCCGACTACGTCAGCGGCCACGGCAGTGAGCTGGCACAGGACGGCTATTTTTCCGGCTTTATTTCCAGCGGTCTGTCTGCAGAGGTGTGTTTCCTCATCTTTACCATTTTTACGCTGGTCATCATTTTTGCCGGGGTACGCAATGGTGTGGAACGGGTGTCCAAGCTGATGATGCCGGTTCTGGTGGTCCTGTCGGTGATCATTGCCGTTTACTCGGTCACCCGTCCGGGTGCACTGGCAGGCGTCAAGTACTTCCTGGTGCCCAACGTGGCCAATTTTTCCTGGATGACCGTCGTCACCGCCATGGGGCAGATGTTCTACTCGCTGTCCATTGCCATGGGCATTCTCGTGACCTTTGGTTCCTACATGAAAGAGGACGTTTCCATTGAGGAATCCACCGAGAACGTCGAGGTCTTTGATACGGCCATTGCCATCATGGCAGGTCTGATGATCATTCCGGCAGTGTTCTCCTTCTCCGGCGGTGACCCGGATACCCTGCAGGCAGGTCCCTCGCTGATGTTCATCACCATTCCCAAGGTGTTCGAGAGCATGGGGTTCGGCCACGTTGTCGGCGTGCTGTTCTTCCTTCTGGTCCTTTTTGCTGCGATCATCTTGAGATAGATGAGCTGCATCAGGGTTTCGATGTCCTTAGGAGTAGAATT
>ERZ773170.1665-NODE-1665-length-15647-cov-3.693561_pt1 | contig 15647 bp, 8 predicted proteins | sample MGYA00581002_ERZ773170 | MGnify/ENA primary metagenome ERZ773170 (study PRJEB29015, sample SAMEA2737811) | human gut metagenome | biome: human gut; feature: human-associated habitat; material: faeces | place: China | collected 2012 ... | reverse complement strand
ATTTTGCCGTAAACGTTAGTCCATTGACACCTGTAGGAGTGAATGACGTGAGCTGCCGGCCACGTGGAATAATCACATACTCGCTTTGCAATACACCGCGCGCCCATTCAATCGTACGGGCTTGCACATAACTGCCGTCACGAGATGTCAGCGAAATTCCCGTACAAGCTACAGCCTGAAAAGTGCTGCCACATACGGCAGCAATCCCTAACAATAAGTTCTTTGTCATCTTCATCATTCATTATATATTTATTGCTAAAAACTCGATACTGTATAAAGACAACAAAATATGGGTTATTTTAGTTTGCAGATGCGACATTTGTATTGTAAAAGCACAATAGCGCAGAATATATATTCAAAGAGCAACAAGTAAAAAAGCAGTAAATAAACGAACTTAAATAAAAAGGTATCCGAACTCTTTGAACAAAACGAGAGTTTGGATACCTTCCATACTTATAGCGAAGCTTTCTATTGACCTGCTAATTTCTTTATTGCCCTATAAACTCCACTATAAGATTCATTTCCATCGTATTTTTTAGCTAATTCACAAGCCTTCTCCCACAATGTGAATTACCTGACGCAACTTATATGCAATTATTAAAATCTAATCGTTCATTCTTTCACCTCCCAAGTATCAGTCCTAAAAGATGCCACCGGAATACCATAGCGGCTATAGAGTGTCCCTTGCTCATAATTCCGGAAACAATAGCGGACAGCCACAGGAGCAGGAACTTTCTCACAACTTACTTCAAGACGTCCTGTATATTTCTCAATCTGTGCAGTAGCAGGATAAAACACATGATCGCTCCCGGCCACCTCCACGCCGGAAATAGTAGCTCCCAATGGTGCAAGCCCTTCACTGCCACAATCAAAAGCCAAGTACGCCTTGCCATTGGCTACCTCCATAGATTGATAGACAGGTGTATCCGGAACAAAACCTTTCAACCCATAACTTCCGGAAAGGGCCAGCAACGCCAACCGTTCGCCGACTTTACGTTTACGGGCCGGATGAATGCAATTACGATCACCGATATCCATTGTTACAACCATATTACTGTTTGGAATCTCTTTCAAGTTCAGCAATTGTGCCTCACGCAATAAAGCACTTCCTACCAGTTCCGCTCCCTCATACGCAAAAGGAGCTATCTGAACATAATAAAACGGCAATTCGCCTTGCCCCCACGCTTCACGCAACATCTTGACAAAAGCCGGCTGTAACCTGCGATATAAATCCGGGTCCTTACGATTGGACTCGCCCTGATACCAAAGAAAGCCTTTGATGGTATATTGCTCGACAGGAGCAATCATTGCATTGTATAGCATACAAGGCTTGTACTTCGGTCGTTCAATGGACGTTGTGTCGTCAAGAAAACGAAGGTCGAACGCCTTAAACGGAGCTAACACTTCACGGCTCATCCAAGCCTGAATGGCGGTTCCTCCCCACGAAGAGACAATAATGCCAACCGGCACATCAAGTACTTTTTGGAGATAGTCAGCAAAAAAATAAGCAGTTGCACTCGCTTCAGATACCACCTCCGGAGTATTCTTCAACCATTGCGCCCGGCAATCTTTTTGTGGTTTCCGCGCTCCCGCCTGTCCAATTGTACAAATCCGTATCGGTCGTGAAGGTTTGGCGCGGACAATCATATCCACAGCATCAGCAATAGGCTGATTGGCTTTTCCCATCAAAGGCATTTCCATATTCGACTGGCCGGCACATAACCACACTTCGCCAATCAGGACATCACGAAGCATCAATTCTTCACCGTCACTTAGGCTGATCGAGTAAGGTCCTCCCGCAACGGGTGTTCTCAAGCTTGTACGCCACATTCCCGCATCATCCGCCCGAACCGTATAAAGCTTCTGATCCCAGGAAGGACGGATAGAAACCGTTTTCTTAGGGGACGCCATTCCCCATATCTGCACATCGGTTTGTTGTTGCAAAACCATGTTGTCTGTGAAGAGCGAAGAAAGTACCACCTTGGCAGGTGCACTTACTACGCTACATATAGCCAAAAGAAAAACAAGAAATCTCATATCCTGCCAATTTATTTAATGATATAATTCTTTTTCTCTTTCCCTATTCCTTTCAGGGTCAGAGATTTCCATGTATCAGGGATTGCTCCTTTTCCGGCTACAATACCTTTATCCGTAATATCCAATCCACCGAATCCCATCAGTACGGACTGCAATACACCACCTGCCCCTGTCAGGAAATAAGGGTTCGTACCACCGTCAAACTCGGCAATTACCCGGAATGGCGGATTCAGATTGGGAAGATAGGAATCTCTAAAGTAGTGCCATGCACGTTCACGGTCTCCCAAACGGGTAAACAAAATAGAGTAAATGGACTTCGACATGGCAGGTGTCTTTTTTCTCGGAACAGTCTGTAGATAATATTCCAAATCCTTCCGGATCTGCTCTTTATCCGTAATAAGCTTTAACGGGAAAGCTAACAGGCAGACATCAGCCTGTTTGGTTATAGCCCCGTCATACGTATCATGCTCTGCCGTTACTCCATTGGCAAGTTTCCGGAAACGAAGTTTCTCCGCCACAGTTGTCCACATAGGGTCTGACTTTACATTCAACAGTTTGGCTGCTTTACAGGCAGCTTCCAAAGTAGATTTCGCGACACCGTTTGTATAAGCATTATTATTCACATTCTTTCCTCCTTGACGGTTTTGGTTCCATTCATCCGCTCCAATAACATTCCTGATTTCATACTCTCCCGCTTCATTCGATTCCGAACGGCTTACCCAATATTCGGCAGCGGCACTAAGAATAGAAAATCCTTTTTGACGAAGCCATTCTACATCCTGCGTCACAGCATAATATTGCCAGGCTGCCATAGCTACATCTCCCGTAATATGATTTTCGAAAGGGCCGTACATGTTGGTTACTGTGTTATCCTCGTTTCCCATCTCACTACTTTCCCACGGGTACATAGCTCCTTTATAGCCGTGCATGAAGGCATTATGCCTGGCTGCGTCCAAACGCTGATAACGATACTCTATCATTGACTCCGCCAATTCGGGATGCAGCAATAATAAAGCCGGAAAAATCCACGTATCAGCATCCCAGAATACATGGCCGTTGTAACCGAAACCCGAAAATCCCATCGGGGAACAGGACAATCCCGAACCTTCCCGCACAAAGGCATACATGTGATAAAGCATACTGTGAATGTCTTGTTGCGACTGAAGATCGCCCTCAATCACAATATCACTTTCCCAAAGCTTATCCCACGCAGCTATATGCTTGCTCCATAATCGTTCCACACCTTCTACAGCCGCAAATGCCGTCAACCGTTCCACTTCATTCTTGACATCGACATGAGTGGCGGAGGAAAGTGTCGTCCCGATAATCGAAAAAGTGTAAGGCTGACCTGCCTGCAAACGAACCGTAAACTCTTGTGTATGTACTCCGACTCCGCGTGCACTCCGGTGGCAGACTTCCGGACGGGGAAAAGAATCATCGAAAACAAACGATGAACAAGCCCCGATTTCAAGTTCCCGGGTCGGAGATTTGGCCATCGACGTACAGAAATCAATCGCTGTCTTTCCATTGAATATCCGGTTGAAAGACTCCTGCGGATTACGTAACGATTCATGCACCGTCAGTATATTCGCCACAGCTACTTCTATGTCTTCTTTCGGAATAATCCGCACCCGCAGCAAACACGAATAAGGCAAATGACGTAATGACGTATATTGATACTCAACACGGGCAAGCGATTGATAATCAAACTCTCCGCAAAACACTCCCTGACGCATATCCAAAGTCTGTTTATAACCGGATATCCGGGAAGCTGTCACCGTAGAACCGTTTATCTGCAATTCCGTATCGAGCATATTGATGCCATGCAAGAAATTGTTTACCCTCCCCTTACCATAGATATCATAGAGTCCTCCCAACACGACGCGGGATATCTTCAAAGGTTCGGGAGAAGAGACTAATCCCAGCATACCATTGGCTACTGTTATTCCATAATAAGACGGAGGCTCAATCTGTCCGGCAGTTATTTTCCAGGCATCCTGCGCCGACAAACCAGTGACAGGCCACACCCCCGTCAACAACAGGAATACTAATAAGTTTCTCTTTCTCATTTGATCTACTTTTTTATAAGTTTTTTGCAAGCTTTTTATAAACGTACAGCCAGTCTTTTCTCATCGGAGCAAGGCAAAGCCCGTTCCGACGAGAAAAGAAACATGCTAACTAAAAGTCTGTATGGATAAAAAAACTAATACATATATCCGTTCTTACCCGGATTACCGCCCATCTGCGACCAGGCATTGGCTGCATAACCTGTCGCCGCTCCTTCAACAGCAAACAGAGTCGGTTTTCCTTCCAGCATACCGGTCACATAGATTGTGCCATCAGCAGATATGGTAGGAGATGATTTCAGTTCGGTTCCAAGCTGGAGCGAAGCGATTGCCTTTCCTGTGGCCGGTTCAAGCTTCACCAAAGAACCTTTTTCCGTATCATTATAGTAGATATACCCTTCATTATCTATAGCAGGAACACCATAAGCAGTACCAGCCACTTCTGTTGACCACAAAACGGAACCAGCGGAAGAAATAGCAGTAATGTATTTGTCAGTAGCTACATACACAACCCCATTTCCATCAACCACCAAGCCATAACCGGTTTGTTTATTTTCCCCTTTGACAGCAGTGTACCATTCAGGAGTAGAAACATTACCTGCGGTCGTCTTCTTGATATCATAGCAATAAACCAATGCTTTCGTCTCATTGGTCGAAATCCGGGCACCCAAATTATGACAAAGAATATATGCTCTCCCGTCTGCACCGACAGCGATCTGACTGCCATTCGGCTGATCATTCGGAGCATAGTTTTGCTCATTGGTCGACTTGCTCCAGCCATTGCCATTCGGAAAGAAGATGTGTGTACCATACGACCGTCCTCCGCTCTGTCCCGTGTTGACAAGTGCCCTGCCATCTTTCAATCCTACGCAACCGCCATAACTTCCGGAAGATGTTTTCTCCGCATACTTCAGAACACCGGACGCTTTATCGTAAATACGGAAATGCATACCATCCGTACTTGGAGCCGAATTCGTCAGAATCATCACATACTGATCCGTGACAACCGGAGCACCGAAAGGACGCATACTCGATTTTGCGCCAATCGAAGTAAACCACTTCTGTGTGCCGCCGTCCGCACCACCTTTAACGGCATAAATACTGGCAGACTTAGTTGCATCCGCTTTGGAAGAATTATCTCCGACAGCTACATAAACCGTTCCGTCGGAATCCACCGTAGGAGTCGGATGCTGATAGTCAGAACCTCGATTCGGTTCATTGTTCTGTCCGCAATCAAATCCCCAAGTCCGTTCACCGAGTTTCGTGAAACAAACCAGGTTATAATTACTGGAAGAAACATATACGTACCGGCCATCTGCACTTGTTGCCGGAGAAGTGCCGTACACCACTCCCTGCTCATCGTAGGAATGAGACCATAACACGCCAAGACTACCGGCCCCCTTGGCTATATCCATTGTGACAGTCTTCGTATCTTTCCTTTTTTTATTATCCGTCACAGTCAGCGATACGTTTATTTTTCCATGCGAACCGAAAGTAATTTTCGGATTCTCCTCTGTAGAGAGGATAGCGCCGAACGTCCATTCTCTTTTGACAATCTCACACCCTTCCGCCGCTTTCGATTGATCCGTAAAAGCAACTTCTTCTCCCGCTACAATTCGTTCGGGCAACCAACTGAAGTCTGCCGTAGGACGAATACCGTCATCGATAATTTTAATGGTCTTTTCAAATACCGACTTCATAGCACCGCGATCCGAAGTGACAGTCAGACGAAAAAGATATTCTCCGCCCTCTTCCACACTAAAAGGCTCGGGAGCAGTCAGTTCATAGGACACCTTACCCATAAATTCCCATTTGCAGACTGCAATCCGGGCATTCTCCGCCGTCGACGTGTTTGTCAGGGTAATCAAGTCACCAATCTCATAGGATTCTTTATCTGTAGTAAATCCTGCCTGCACCCATGTCTCTTCTTCAGGCGTACATCCTACCAGCAGACCGATAGCAGCCACTAATAAATATATGATTCTTTTCATTGCGTTTCTGTAATTTTAGATGATCGTTTCATTACTTCACGTATTCCAATTTACCGACGATGGGATAATGATCGGAGATATAAGTGATATTCTGATATACCTTATCGATCGTCTCGAACTTCAAAGCTTTAAAGCCTGTACAAAAGATATGATCTACTATATAAGGATTGGCAGTACCAAAGCCTGTATATGAGTTTTTCGTGTCTGTGACCGGAGCTGATAGACGCACATTAGTCATGAATGTTTTAACCCCGTCAAAGATATCGCTGTCGATCTGTTTGTTAAAGTCAGCAGTCAGCAACATCGGCAATCCTTCCGGATTGAGTTCGGACATTTTATTCACAATCACTTCCATCGACTTGCCCGGAGCGATGGTAGAGCCTACATCGATGTGAGTATTGACGAAAAAGAATTTCTTGCCGGAAGCAATGTGCTTGAAAATTGCCCACGTTGCCACACGAGGAACAGTATTGTCCCAACCTTGGGAACCCGGAACATCCGGAGTTTCGGAAAGCCAGAAACAATCCCACTTGACAAGCTCAACAGCCTTTTTCCGATAAAAGATAGGAACAAACTCATCATTGTTGGCACGGCGTCCCTTGCCGATATATCCATAATCTTTCCAGTTCTCTTCCAACCACTTCAACTGTGGAGGCCGGGCTTCCTGTATACCGATCACCGTCGGTTTCTGATCTTCAATCATCGGAATAAAGGCTGTCGTACGGGTCTCCCAGGATTTATCTCCCGTATCATTGGTGTTATAATAACGGATATTGAACGACATGACTTTAATTTGGTTATCATTCAGTGACGGGTCTTCCTCTTTTACTGTTTCCGGGTCCTTATAAAATTCTGAATAATCAGGAGTAGTATTACTGCATCCGCCTAATGCTACAACATAGATAGCAATAACAGGCAATATCTGGTTAAATTTCATCATACTAAATCTTTTATATTTTAATTCCAATTGGGGTTCTGTGATAGTTTATATCCGGCACTCTCATAGTCGCGGATCACCTGTGCAGGAACAGGATAAAGATATTGGCGGTCGTCATCGTACCAGATGCGGTTTCCCGTACCGGGGTTATATCTCAAATCGTATCCGCCTGCGGCATTTGCTGTGGCATAAAGTCCTGTTTCATTCTTTACGTTCACCGTTTTGCAGTCTTTATTGGATGATTGCGTACCGTTATCGGTAAAGTAGCAATCAGGAGTTCCGTCACCATTCAGGTCAATATCCACATTCAATGCGCTGATGTGCATGCCTGTCCACGGTAGTTCCTCTATCAGTTCACCACATTTCCAACGACGCAAATCATTGAATCTCGTTCCTTCAGCCACCAACTCAATGGCACGTTCCCGACGGATTTCCAGTAAAACCGGATTAGTGATATTCGGATAAAAGACCTGCTGCAAATACGAATCAACAGTTGTAGGGAGTTTTTCCGTTCCGCCTGTGATTCCGGCACGTCGACGCAGGGCGCCGATGGTAGTGTTCCATTCAGCATCAGTAAGTCCACCCAGTTCGGCTTGTGCTTCAGCATAGTTAAGCAGCACTTCAGCGTAACGCAACAGGGGGATACTATTGTTGTTCTTTTCATTGTTATCATATTTCGTGTCATCAAGAGAATACTTAATCACATGATAACCGGTCAGGCAAACTGTCATATCGGCTACTACGGCTTTTCCGTCACGTTTGAAATCCAGTCCGCGGATGGTCTGTGCCAAACGCAGGTCACGGCTCTTCATCTCTTCCACAAAGTTTTTGGTTTCGTAACCTGTTTCGGAAGTGAACGGAGTGCCGTCCAATTTCAGGTAAGTATTGACAAACGGACGAACCAGACTCCAGCCTTTACCGTACGAAAGCGAGTTATACCAGTAATTTTGAGTCCCGTAGATACCTGATGCGCTATTGGCACATACCGCCAGAATTACTTCAGAGGTAATGGGTGCTTCCAGATAGAACAAATCACGGTAGGCCCCTTTGGTTCCTGTTGCCGTATTCAGCGAAAGCCCGCTGTTGTCCATTACCAATTTGGCTGCATTGGCAGCATGGCGGTAAAGTTCTTCCGGAGTGATTTCCAAACCTGTCAGCTTGTGATAACGACGATAGGCGGCTTCGAACAGACACACTCGGGATTTGAGTGCGGCTGCGGCCCATTTGGTGAGTGTGGAGCTATTGACAGAAGAAGTTGCCTGAATATGTTCGTAAGCAAAATCGAGATCTTCGATCATATTCTTGATGATAACGTCCCGGCTGTCACGCTCTTTATACATGACATCGTACTGGTAGGACTGTATTTCATTGCCAAACCAGGGAACTTCGCCATATTGAGTCAACTTGTCATAATAAAACCAGGCGCGGAACCAACGGGCAATGCCCAAGTAATTATCGCGGGTAGCTGCATCCACTGTGCACTCTTTCGAGTGACAACCATCAATAAAATAGTTGATGTTCCGTAAGGTTCCCCACGACCAGCTGGTAGCTGTTTCCGAATTGTACGCGTTTTGCTGAATAAACACATTCGTCTGCCGGACAGCGGCAATATCACACATCTCATCCTGCTGATAGCCTGTAGAAAGTGTAGGCAATGCCCGATAGAAGGAATAGGCATAAAGGCGCAATCCGGACTCGCTGCCGAAAACCATAGATTTGTCAGCCTCTACCTGCATCGTCTCCGTCAAATCGCAACCACCTAGCAGCACCGTTGCACACAGAAGCAGGATATTACGTATAGTACTTAATCTTTTCATATCTTCTTTGTTTCTATTTAGTAAGTAATAGAGATTCCTAAACTTAGATTCCGCATCGTCGGATAGTTGAAGCCGTCTCCTTTGTTGCCGGAAGTCAGGTCATTATCCGAACCTTTCGTTATCACTGTCACATCGTAATCTTTCGTGTGACGGTAGAGTGGAGACCACGACCATAAGTTCTCGCCCGAGAAATAGACGGATACTTTAGAGAAACCGGCTTTTGCTATCCATTTCTTTGGCAGATTGTAACCAAACTGCAAGTTCTTGAGCCGGAAGTAAGATACATCCTGCAGGTAGCGTGTATTGGCCGTTCCTTTATATAAGGGATTGTAATAACCCGAATAACGCGGCAGATAGGCATCGGGACGGTCTTTGGTCCAGTAGTTATTCAAGTGCCACACCGGGACTTGGTTGTAAGGACGGTTGTACTGTCCCCAGAAAGAACTCTCGCCACTAGGATACCAGTCTTGTTTTCCCACACCGTCGAACATGGCTGACAGAAAGAAGTTATTCCAGTCGGCACTAAATGAGAGGGTATAGATGTAGCGCGGTTCGGAATTTCCAATGATTTTCCGGTCGCCCGGTGAGTCTACCGTGTTGGCTCCGTTATCAATAGTACCTGTATTGTTCAAGTCTTCGAAACGCATATCACCGGGATAAGTGATGTAATTGACAGATGTCTGCATCAGGTTGTTTTTGTAACCTTTCCCGTCAAAAGCCGCATCAATTTCGTCTTGTGACTGGAACAGTCCGTTACAAACAAATCCCCAAATTTCACCGATACGCTGACCTACATAATAATCATCCAAGTCACGTTTCGGATTATTATATTTGTCTATCACCGAATGATAATCGGCAAGGGTCGCTTTAATGCCGAAACTGAACGGTTTGCCTGCCAAACGGAACGAGTCGTTATATCCCAAGGAAATCTCGTAACCATAGGTACTCATGTCGGCATAGTTTCCTTTGGGTGATGATGCTCCGAATGTATCGGGAAGCGTCGGACCTACTGTATACATATTAGCGGTCTTACGTACATAATAATCGGCGGACAGCGTAATCTTGTTATTCCAGAATCCCAAGTCGATACCCCCATCTATGGTTCGTGAAGTTTCCCAACCAATATTATCCGGAATCTGGTCGGGGTTGAGCGTGTAGCGTAACTGTGCCTTACCATCCAGGTAACGTCCTTCGCTTGAAGAACCGGTAGTAGAATAGGTCTTCAATGCGAACTTCTCCAGATAAGAATACGGTCTCACGTTACTATTACCTAATGCTCCATAAGAGACACGCAGTTTTCCGTGTGAGATAATAGCCGGATTCACCTTCCAGAACTTCTCTTCTGAGAAGCGCCATGCTGCCGAAGCTGAAGGGAAAAATCCCCATTGCGAATTGTTGGGGAACTTCGAAGAACCGTCATAACGCCCGTTCACCTCAAATAGATAACGGTTGTCATAAGAGTAATTCAACCGGAAGAATGCCCCGGCATACCGCCACCGGTTACCATCACTCTTAATAGACATATTATCTCCCATAGCAAAGTTGATATTTTCCACATCAGGCATCAACAAGCCATTCCGCTCCGAAGAGATTGCCTTATAGTCCTGCTGTTCATAGTTATATCCCGCCAGAGCTTTCAAATAATGTTTTCCGGCAAAGGTGTTCTCATATTCGGCATATATATTGGTGGATATATAGGTGGTCTGTTGCACTTTCTCCAACATCTTATCATCCGTTTCCGGTACTCCGAGATATTTAATCACCCCTTCGTAATCGCTATATGGAACGGCGGTCGTTTTCTTGTCTTCTATAAAATCTTTCGTACGGAAAGAGAAGTCTCCGGTAAAACGTAATTTGTTGTCCAGCATGGTTATATTCAGGGTAGTCGTATTTTTCAGCGTTTTCGTTGTACGCTTTATCCAGTTGTTACCCGTTACCAGTCCACCGACGGAACGTGCACCGGAGTGTGTCAAGGTGCCGTCCGGATTGAAGATTGGCTCGGACGGATGGCCTTCCATATTGATCGCTTTCCAAACCAGACCTTCATTCTGCTCTACATAACCCAATGGCTGCGTATATTTATCATGAGTATAGTCTATATTATTAGAAATTTTCAGCCAGTCGAACACCTGTGCACTGATTTTGGTACGCATATTCATAGTGCGGTAGGTATCCGAGTTATAATTGAACAGACCGTCGTAATCGTATAAACGTGCGGAAGTGTAGTAACTGATTTTTCCGTTCGAACCGCTAATGGATACATTATGCGACTGTGCAAACGTATGATCCTTATAAAGCGCGTCATAGTAATCTTCATTTCCATAGTATGTATACTTTCCATCGGGACCAACCGCTGCCTGTAATGTATTTCCTGCCAACTTCCGCTGCCGGAAAGTCTCCAACCATTCTTTTGAGAAAGGTTGTGATTTATTAATGCTGGTAGGCTCTATCCCGCGGTAATTGTATTCCGCCTCGCGAAACAGATAAGCCCAGACATAACCGTCATCAACAACATCCGGCACAGCATACGGAGTCTCATAGGAGAAGTTCCCCGTATAATTGACTGTAAACTTATCTTTTTGCTTTGACGGATCTTTTGTTGTAATCAGGACAACCCCATACGGAGCACGTGAACCATAGATGGCTGCCGAAGCCGCATCTTTTAATACGGACACGCTTTCTATATCGTTCGGATTCAACATGGCCGGATCACCTTCTACACCGTCGATCAATACCAGCGCACTACCGCCCGCTCCGATAGACGTTACACCACGGATATTATACGAAGCCGATTGATTGGGTTTACCATCAACTAACGAAATATTCAGATTAGGTACAGCACCTTGCAACATCTGCGTGACATTAGCTACCGGACGATTTTCAAATACATCTGATGATACATTTTCTACCGCACCTGTCAAGTTTATCTTTTTTTGAGTACTGAACCCGACCACTACTACTTCGTCCAACGTCTGTGTATCATCTTTCAACATAACAGTGAGATAGTTTTTATTCTTCACGCTCACTTCTTGTGTCAGAAACCCCAGGTAGGATATTTGCACTATACTCCCTTCATTGACAGTCAACTGAAACTTACCGTCCATACCGGAGATTGTACCCGCCGTGCCATTTTTCTCTTTTATATTGGCTCCGATGACCGGTTCGCCCGACATGTCCTTCACTATCCCGCTAATAGTGTATTTCTTGGAGGATTGTTGTACAGACTGACTGTCTTTCTTCTTGATGATAATATCTTTCCCTTGGATAGTGTAGCTAACATCTTGTCCTGCCAAGACCTGTTCTACCACCTTTTCAATAGGTAAATCTTTGGCTAGCACGGTCACAATCTTTTTGGTATTCAGATCGCTTGCTGCAAATGCAAATGAATATCCGTTTTGCTTCTGTATTGTTTCAATAGCCTGCTTTACGGTTACGTTCTTTAACTGCAAGTTGATAAGCTGCGCAAATGAGCTTAGATAAGAGCATAGCAAGAGCAGGACCATGAAAAAGACTTTCTTCTTATTTTTCATAAGTCAATGGATAAATAATTGATAAATAGGATGAGAAGTTTAGGATTTTATTTATATTTGCCTAAGCTTTCATCAATTAAAGTCACTGTGGCTTTTAAGATAGAAGGGTAAGAGGTCAGGGGATGGAAAAGGAACCTGACCTTTTTATGTTTCTATCAAGAGAGGTGAATCATGTTTTTTCTAAATGGCTTTTCATATTTTTTTAAGTTTTAAAGGTTTAACATTTGTTCATTTGGGAAGTGTGATCACAATATTTTTTCCATTCATGGTATAAGTCATTTTGTCCGTAGATGACAATACATTCATAATCTCCTGAATACTTTGCTCTCTTTTACGGAAGTTTCCATAAAAACGAATCGTATTTAACGTGTCGTCTGCAACGGTTATTTTCACATCATAGCTTCTTTCCAGTTCTTTAATGATATCTGAAAGCAGCACTTCATCAAAATAAAGGCGGTCGTTTGTCCATTCAGCACTGTAAGCGGCTTTGGTGCCGGATACAAATAGTTTTCCTGTTTTTTTATCTAACAGCGCCTGTTGGTCCGGATGAAGTATGGTCTCTTTTTGCCGGGTATTCAGAGCGACTTTTCCTTCCAGCAGACAGACTTTAGCTTCCAGATCGTCTTTATAATTCCGGAAATTAAATTTAGTTCCCAATACTTTGACGTCTAGTTCTTCCGTATGTACTTTAAAAGGTATCTCCTCATTTCTGGTTACTTCAAAATAGGCTTCTCCCGACAAGTTCAATGAACGTTCATTAATTCCAAAATCTTGTGCATAGCTCATTTTGGAACCCGCATTAAGCCAAACCAACGTTCCATCAGGAAGATATAATTTGGTTTTTGAACCGTATGGAGCTTCCACCGTAATCTGTGTCAATTGATTTTGGAGCACTCTCTTTCCACTCTGAAAGGCAATCGTTCCGCAGAAAAAGACAATTACAACCATTGCAGCAACATAAATCCATGGACTGATAGTGAATGCTTTTCGTTTTAGCGATGGTCTTACAAGGCTTTCCGTATGTTCTAAAAATAATTGATAAGCCCGTTCTTTGTCGAAGTGCTGTTCATCTGCCTCATCAGAAGCAGCGATCCAAACTTCTTGCATATCGGAAAAATATTCCCGGTTTTCTTCCGAAACATTCAGCCAATTCTGTAACGACTGCATTTCTTCCGGTGTCAGACTGTTTGTCAGATAACCGACAATCCAATCATTGACCATATCCGTATGTGGTAATTGTTCATTCATAAAAGATAGTGCCTTTATATATACTACAGTTTTTTATTATAGCAGGGTAGGATAAAAAGCAAAAATAATGCATAAAAAAGTTCCTAGTTCTTTTTTAAGTATGACTAATGCGCTCTTAATATGATACTTAACTGTATTTACAGAAATGCCAAGCTCACAAGAAATTTCTTCGTAGCTCATTTCCCGGAAGCGGCTCATGGTGAATACCTGTTTGCAGACAGGCGGTAATTTGTTGATGGATTCGTGGATTTTGGATTCCAATTCTTCTTTTAGCAGGTTGCCTAAAGGATGCACATTGTCAGAAACAATATTTTGCAATTGGATACCAGCCCGCTCCATAGCAGAAAAACGTATCTCTGTCTCTTGTTGTTTGAGAGCTAAATAGTTCAGACATTTATTACGTACAGCTACTATCAGATAACTGCGAAGAGGAGGGACCAGTTCCAATTTGTCTCTGACTTCCCAAAGATGAAAGATGACATCGTTCACGATGCTTTCCGCCTGCACTCTGTCTTTCAATAGATAATAACTAAGTTTACAGAGAGCAACATAATGATAATCATATATATATTTATATGCTTCATTATCCCCGGCCTTTAACTTTTTTATAATGTGTTTTTCATCAATTGGAATCATATTCTGTTTTTTCTGCTCTGCAATATTCGGATAATATATTGAAAGATGCAAATTAATCAGCAGAAAAATTGGTATTAGAGAAAAGTACCGGAAACATACGGATGCGTAAACCAGAAGCACGAACCTTCCCCCTCCCGGGATTCGACTCCAATCTCTCCACCCATCCTTTTGACCAGACTTTGGCAGATGGATAACCCTAATCCGGCTCCTTGTACGAACGAGTCCAATTTTATAAAACGATTAAAAATTTCATGCTGTTGTTCATCAGGAATACCTTTACCTGTATCCGTCACACAGAAACGCACCTGACTCTCGTCTTCCAATGTATAGGAAAGTGTAATCGAGCCCTTGGTAGTAAATTTTAAGGCATTGGTCAGGAAGTTAGAGAGTACCTGTATAATTCGATTTTTATCAGCATTAATCACGATCTGTGGTGAACTTTCATCAAAACGCAATTCGACTGCATCGTCACGTTTTTTGTGCGAGAAAGTAGCAATCACCTCCCGGCAAAGTTGTGGTACATCCACCCATCCCATAGTAAGATCTATCGCACCGGCCTCGATTTTGGAAATGTCCAATATGTCGGAAATAAGGTTGAGCAACAACTCACTATTCTCTTGCACCAAAGACATGTATGAATGGCGCAATTCCTCCTCATCGGTTTCGGCAAGCAGACTGGAAAAACCTACGATGGCATTAAGAGGAGTACGTATCTCATGACTCATGTTGGCAAGGAATGCCGATTTGAGTCTGTCCGATTCTTCGGCTTTTTCCTTGGCTTGAATCAGTTCCAGTTCCACCTGTTTGCGGGTAGTGATGTCGGTAGCCAATTCCATGATTGCCCAACGCCCGTCAAGCCATTTTATAGCCATACTCTGGATGGTGTACCAACGTTTGGTGACCGGATTGTAGTCTTCCCAAAAATGAACGCCTGTAAACTTACGGTTGGCATCAAGCAACTTTGGCTTCGGGCAGTGTTTACACCCATTTTCCAATCCTGCATTCAACATTCTCCAACATTCTGCATTTTCCGGAACTTCTCCTGCTTCTTCCCTGAAAGGCTTATTGGCAAAAATCACTTTCAGTGTATCGTAATCGCTCACAAAAATATTAGCATTGATATTATCCAATACCTTCTGCATGGTTCGCTGCGACTGTTGCAGAGATATTTCAACTTGCCAGCGTTTGGTAGCAGTGGATACAATTTGCGATATCTGGCTCATCAGTTCCACATCCTTTTCATCCCATTGTTTGTTCCAGCAAAAGTTAAATGAAAGAAATCCGAAATGTACTCCCAATTGTGACAAGGGGAATACAGCGATGGCTTTTACACCTGGCACTTCGAGCATTTGAGTAATAAAGGGATCGAGCGAATAAATATCGGA
>ERZ773170.1655-NODE-1655-length-15716-cov-210.636869_pt1 | contig 15716 bp, 7 predicted proteins | sample MGYA00581002_ERZ773170 | MGnify/ENA primary metagenome ERZ773170 (study PRJEB29015, sample SAMEA2737811) | human gut metagenome | biome: human gut; feature: human-associated habitat; material: faeces | place: China | collected 2012 ... | reverse complement strand
TTCACCATGAGCACGGAGCAAGACCTTTACGCCCTGCAGTTCCTCCATCTGCTCATGGTCTATCGTGATGAGTCCCGCTTCATGCAGGCGCTCCACCTCCATACCATTATGCACAATATCGCCCAGGCAGTAAAGTTTACCGCCCTTAGCCAACTCCTCTTCAGCTTTCTTGATGGCAGTGGTTACGCCAAAGCAGAACCCACTGCCGTTATCTATTTCTATCTGCACGATATTCGTTTTTAATTCATTGTACATTAATCTTCACCACCACCTTAGCATGTTCAGGGTCATTCGTAATCATGAGGATACGAGGGTGTCTGACACGCGATTTCTTCAAGTCGGCAGCCACAGCCGTCACCTTCATCTTAACGGTCTCTCCTGGCTGAATCTTACTCTTCTTCAGGTTCACCTGCAAGCCCATCGTAAACATCTGCATGCTGCGGATATCCAGTTCCGACTTACCCTTATTGGTAATCAGAATCTCACCCTTCAGCTTCTTCTTTCCATTGAAACTACCCAGATTGAGATCGGTGGCAGACATCTCTATCTTCGGAGCCAGTGCCTTCTTGGCTGGAGTCATGTTCTCGAAACCAGGGAGAAGAACGGCTGATACCACGATTTCCTTCTCAGGCGCAATCTTATCGCCAGGACGCTCACCGAGATAAACCGATGTCTGGTTCAAGCCCAGGTCGCGCAGTTTCTTGGAATCCAGCACGAAACTGATTTCGGCAGAATGACGCGGAGCTACCTTGGAAGGCGATACGAAAGCATGAAGATAGGGTGGCAGATGCATCACTACCGGCTCCAGTAATTCGTCGGTAGGATTGAAGATATGGATGCGCTGAACCGGACGGTCGCCACGGTTCACGTCATCAAACTCCACCTCCTGGGCATCACTCTTGATGACACCCAGCATCTCATCGTAAGAACCAGCGAAATCTACTACGCTGCCCACTACCTTTCCCCTCATAGAGAGGATGAACGGCTCTTCATCCGCATTGGTATAGAGGCAAACCTGCTTGGTGAAAGTACCCATCTGCTTGGCATCGTATACCGCCTTGATGACGAAACTTTCGCCGGCAGCAATGCTCGTCTTCGGATAATCTACCTCCGTACAACCGCAGCTTTTCAATACATTGTTGATAACCAACGGCTTGAGCCCGTCATTCTTCAGCACGAATTCGGCAGTTACAGGCTTGTTGAACACCACCTGTCCGCAGTCTACCACCTCGTGCTGGGTTGTAATCTTCTGTGCTGATGCAGGCAGCGCCAACAGCGCTGAGAGCATCCATATATTCATCCGTTTCATACTATTCTATTTTAAATTATCAATCTATAAACTTTAATTATTAACTTTCAATTCATAAGTCTCTGTGCGGCCACCAAACTCCGGACTGTAGGTACACTCAGCGGTGCAAGTTCCGCTCTGATAGTCGCCCTTTCTATCCACGTAATACTCCATTTCTACGATGTGCATACCTTTAGATAAACGATCGAAATAGAAATTTGTTGCATAATCTCTTGGAGAAACATAGCAGCCTATGCCCCACTGATAACCACTCTTCTGGTTAACCGGCTCCAGACATGCCGCACGCTTATCCGTAATCTGCACAAAGTCGTAGTCGCGGTCGGCGGTGATGAGGAGCGTTACCTTCACCTTCTCGCCTACCTTCGCCTGTGCCTTGCCCTTACCCTGAGATTCGGCTGGAACGATGACACGGCGAATCTTGATGCCCGACTCCATGGAACCGATTTCGCTGATAGGCTGCTTAAACTCTGCATAGACAGCACCCCAGCTGGTATAATCGCTCTTTTTGTCGATGCTCAGCTTAGATGCCTTGCCCGGTCTTTCGGTCTTCACATAGCCCAAAGTAGTGGAATCCTGCGGCATCGGCAGCAGCTTTCCGTCCAGTTTCAGAACGGCATTCTCAGCCTTCCTGCTCCAGTTGCTCTCATTGCCCTTCATAAAGGCGTAGACAGCATCTACGGTGTTCACTGGCGTATCCCAAACCTGGGTGCGTTTCGACATCAGTAGCCAGCGCTGCAGTTCCTCGATGGTCTGCTTGTCGTTCGGCTTCAGCATCTGCATCGCCTCTATCACAGATACCTGGGTAGGAATCTTATAGTTTCTCCAGCTGTAGAGTGCCTTGCGGGTATCGTAGTAGCGGCCCATCTCCTCGCGGTAAACGGCATATTCGTTCACGCTCTGCAGATATTCGCCTGCCTTCTCGCGGTAAGCAGCATTCTGCTGACTGTTTCTGGCGAGTACCACGGCAGCACGCGCCTTGCCATAGATGGAGAAATCACCCGTCATCTTCGACATCTTTTCCAGGAGATAAGCCTTGTCCTGCTCCAGATTCTGCTTCATCTTTCTGCCATCCATCGAAAGGATGTAGAGATAATGCAGCGCCTGTTCGCTAGGACTCACCTTCTGCTTTTTCTCCTCCTGCTTCTTCATTTCTCTTACTTCCTGAGCTGTCTGCCAGGAGAGATAATCGATGGCGGAAGTCAGCATCCGGGCGGTTGATTTCTGAACACCGGCAATGGCATTCAATCGAACCATCATTTCGGCTACCGATGTTGTCATATACCGGCTGCCCTTCATTCCCTTCCACCAGGAGAAGGAACCGTTAGGGTTCTGCAACTTCTTCAGCTTCTCCACCTGATTCTGCAGACGGATGCTCTCCTGAGAGAGATTCTTCTGAGAATGATTATCCAAAGAGAGAGTCTTCTGGATATGGGTGGTGATGGTATTGGCGTAGATGGCAGACATCAGCGAGATGGCGTTCTCCTCATCCGGATTACTGATGGCTGGCAGCGCCTTCACCATCAGCCAACTAGGATTGTTGGTGTACTCGATGGTTACCTTGGCATCTTCAGTGCCCTTCGCCTGTTTGCCCTCCTTGTTCAGGAAGAGTTTGCTCAGGTCGAAGTTCTGCTCACCCTTCTGATGCAGGGTGATAGGCAGGGTGTTCACCACGAGTTCACGGTTGCTCAAAACCGGCAGGTAATGCTGTTCACCATCGCTGTAGCCATTACCGGCAGCCACCACCTTATTAATATATACGCCTTCTTTCAGTCCCTGGACATCAAAGGAGATGGTAGCAGAGCCCTCGGCATCGATGCTGTAGTTCTGCGTCTTCTGCCAAACCACCTTGTTGGTCTCCGGGTCAAGAATCTGCATACGGGTGTTGCCGCTCACCTTCTTGTCGGAAGTATTGAAGAGTTTCACCACGATGGTGCTCTTATCGCCCTCACGCAGGAAGCGAGGCATGTTAGGCTGCACCATCACGGTTTTCTGAGCCACAGCCTCATCCACCAGCAATCCGTTGCGCATTTCCTTGTCATGAGCCAAGCCCATGAACTTCCAGGTAGTCACGCTCTCTGGCAGGGTAAATCTGATGGCTACGTTGCCATTGTTGTCGCTCTCCAAGGCAGGATAGAAGAAAGCGGTCTCGTTCAGGTTTTCACGCACCTGCACTTTGTCAAGGTACTGTCCTACGTCTGAGCCAGAACCACCTACAAACTGCGGCATCTCCTCTACTACATCAAAAACCTTGTTGGCAGATGGAGCAGCCGCTGCAACACGGTTCATATTACTCCCACGAGTTTTCATGACTCTCCCTTCTTCCAGAACCAGCTCGTCTTTCTTTATACGAACAGCCTCAACGGTTCTGCCAGAAGAACGTTCCAACTTGCTCAGTTCCACCGCTTGCATATAAGCATAATAACTAAAGTATTTGCCATCAAACTTATCTACATCCAGTCCCCTCTCGTCATAATACTTGGTAGGATAAACGCCATTCAAGTATAATGAACGGAAAGTGAGGTTGTCCTCCCAGTAGCAGTCTGGCAAACTCTGATAGAAGCCCAGGGAGAAATTCCAGGAATGCGGGGCTATCTGGTCGAGCGACTTGTCATAGAGTACGCTCATCAGCTGCGCCTTGGCTGGCTTGCCGTCAGGGGTGGTAATCTTCAGCGTCCACTCCTCCTTCTGTCCAGGGGTCAGACGGTTGCGGAAGGTTTTCCAGGCGATATTCAGTTTCTTCTCAGGCAAAGGACGGGCGATGCTCATCATTCGGGTATAGCACTTGCCTTGCTTCACGAAACTATAGTTCAGTACGATGCCCGACGCATATTCCTCCTTGTAGGTGAAAGGCAGAGTCACGATACTGTCGCCCAACTCCCAGGCGCCCTTCTCCAGCAGTTTGTTGCCGGCGATGATGGAATATACGATGTGCGCTCCGTTCTCCGAAGAGCCCACCTGGATATAGACCGGCTTGCCATCACGAGGGAAGGTCTTCGCCGTCTGATAATACCATTCGGTAGTTGGCTCCACCGGATGGGTATCCTTCATACTGAAGAGCGTGAACTTCTGCTGTAGGGTATCCTGTCCGCAGATTGCCTCCAACTGATGAACGCCAGATTTCCAAACGAGGGAAGAAGAGGCAGAGGAAGAAGCATATTCCTTGATAGAAACCGGTGCATTCGCCTCGGCATCCTTCCATTCGCCCTTATCAATTCGATATTTCAACCTACTAGAAATCGGCATACCACTGGCATTGCGGTAAGCAAAGGTAACTGTCTTCAGACTGTCTGCCTCGATACGCTTAGGAAGATTCACCGTGAGGATGGTTGGTTTGGTGCCCAGAGGCAGACTCATCACGCCCTCGTGGCTCTCACCACTGATGTCGGTAACGATGGCTGAGACCTCGAAGTTGAAGAAACGGGCGATGCGCATGAAATCGCTCATATCAGCCTCGTCTTTTCCTGACAAGGAAGCCTCCAGCGGAATCTCGACGTCGAAGGTTCCGTCCTCACGAGTCACGCAACTGTCAGTTTTCACCAACTGTCCGGCAGATCCTGCGCCCCACCACCAGAGTTGGTTTCTGCGGGTCACCTGATACTCCACCTTGGCACCCTGCACAGGCACTCCGGCATAGGTCTTGGCTGAAGCTTTCACCACCACGGTGTCGCCCCAGTTATATTTCTCATTCACCTTCGGGAAGGTAATCTCGAAGGTTGGACGCTTGTACTCCTCAACTCTGAAATATTCGCTTGCTGTACCATTCACGGAGATGGAATACTGTCCTGTCTTTCCCTCCTTCGGGAGTTCGAAATCTACCGAAGCCGTACCATATTCATCGGTCGTAACCTTCTGTTCTGCCACCTGCTTCCAGTTGGCATCACTCAGGACAAACTTCAGTTCCATACTCTTTCCTGGCACGCTGGCATCCAACCCCTTCTTGACAGTATAGGAAATGGCTGAGGCATGCACCTTCTGTCCTGGGCGATAGAGAGCACGGTCGGTATAAACCTGATATTTAGTCTCATTATCCTTCTTCTCATAATAGCGGGTACGGCTGAGATAGATGTACTTGGCTGGCGTAAATTTGTCATTGTTGGTAGAAATCAATACCTCTCCATCCACATTCTTGAAGTAAGCCTCGCCGTTCTCATCGGTCGTCAAGCGGGCATGAACCGTTCGTTTGTTCTTCTTCGTGTTGAAATCATACCACTGGTCATAGAGTTCAATCTTCGCCCCGGCGATAGGCTGGCCATCGGTAGCATTCACCACCACATAGCGATGCTTATCATCCGGCAACTGCTGGATCATCACCGCCAGATTGCTGACATAGAAGAGTTCTCGCTGCGGAGCGATGCCGGTATTATCCGAAGTCACCTCCATCAGATAGGCACCCAGCGGCAGATTGCCTCCTATTTCGAAGGAATCCTTCACCTCTTCGTAATCCGGCCGACCGTAGTAGTTGCGGCTGAAATCCTTCTGATGCAGCTTCGTGGTCTTCTTCAGGAGCATCTTATAGGTAGCCTCATCCTGGGCATCATATTCATTATCCGCCGTAATATTGAGGCGGGAGATGCTGATTTTCAGGTTCTGGAGATTGCGCACATCCAGCTGTACCCACGCCTTCTCCCCAGGTCGCAATACCTGCGGCATATCCTTCACCTGGAACATAGGTTCGGTGAGTCGCTTCTGCGCATTTCTCAGTTCGTTCATTCTCGACCATCCACCCCAGCGGCTCAGCGCATAGTTGATATAGTTGAGCTTATCCTGCGGTTTGGCATCGGTAGCACCTTCCATGAAGCGGAAATGCTCCACGGCAAGTTCGCCTGCCTCCGGAATATCCTGATAAACCTGGATGAGCGAGTCGATGGTCTGCAGATACTTCGATTTCTTCACCTCTCTCACGTCGTCCTGGCGGTATTTCTCGATGAGCTTATAGGCACAGAGACAAGCCGCACCCCGATTGCCCACCTTATTATAATAAGTGTACAGCTGCAGATACGCCTCCATGCTGTCTGCCTCGAATCCGATGAGATGCAGCAGATCGTTGTTGAAGGAACTGCCATCCACACCCTTCAGCGTCAATGGAACATACTCTGCAGATGTATGTCGGGCAAGAAGTTCAGGCTGTCCCAAGGCCTTCTTGAAGAACTCCTGGCTTTTCTTTTCGTTCATATCACGGTACACCTTGCCCAGCACGGCATATCTCACCGCCTTCAATGCAGGGTCGTTTACCTTCAGCACCTCTGCTTCCATCCGCTTCACGTTAGGTGTCAGCGAGTCAGCCGAAATCTCTTTCCAGAGTGTCATCTGTCTTATCTCAGCCGCCAGCAGCTGCCCGTAATCTTTGGCAGCCGAAGCCTTGGCGATGATTTTCTTCATCACCGCGATTTCGCTCTTAGGCTGGTCCTTCTGAGCATTGATTTCAGCTTGCTTCCACAAGTTGTCGTATGTCTGAGCCGCTACCTGCATCGTAGCAAAGAGGGCTATCAGAAGTGATAAAATGTTTCTTTTCATAAGCCAACTATATAAAATGTTAATAGAATGATGATAATCATCAAACTTTTCATTGCAAAAATACAAAAAAAAACTGTTTTCTAACCCCGAAACTTAAACTTTTTACTATCTTTGCACCAAAATAGTATATTTTACCAAGAAATAACATTAAAAAAACAATGGCAGAAAAAAAGTATGGTCATTTTGATGACGCCAATCGCGAATACGTGATTACTGACCCAAAGACCCCATGGCCTTGGATCAATTATTTGGGTAACGAGGATTTCTTCTCGCTCATCTCAAACACAGCAGGTGGTTATTCCTTCTACAAGGATGCCAAGTTCCGTCGCATCACCCGTTATCGCTACAATGGTGTGCCGATGGATAACGGCGGTCGCTATTTCTATATCAAAGATGGCGATACCGTATGGAACCCGGGATGGAAACCTTGCAAGACACCGCTCGACAGCTACGAGTGCCGCCACGGCATGAACTATACCCGCATCACGGGCAGCAAGAACGGCGTAGAGGCGAGTGTGCTCTTCTTCGTACCCCTCCATACATGGGCTGAGGTGCAGAAGATGACGCTGAAGAACCAGACTGAGGAGGTGAAGACCCTCAAAGTGTTCTCCTTTGCAGAGTGGTGCCTCTGGAATGCTGCTACCGACATGGAGAACTTCCAGCGCAACTTCTCTACGGGCGAAGTAGAGGTAGAAGGTTCTACCATCTATCACAAGACCGAATACCGTGAGCGCCGCAACCACTATGCTTTCTACACAGTGAATACCGAGATTCAGGGCTACGATACCGACCGCGAGAGCTTCATCGGACTCTATAACGAGTTTTCCGAGCCTGAGGCTGTGCTGGAAGGCAAGCCACGCAACAGCTTTGCCCACGGCTGGAGCCCTATCGCATCTCATTATATCGAGGTTACCCTGCAGCCAGGCGAGAGCCGCGACCTCATCTTCCTTTTGGGATATGTGGAGAACGAGCAGGACAAGAAGTTCAGCGCCAAGAAGGTAATCAACAAGGAGAAAGCTCATCAGCTTATCGCCAAGTTTGATACCACCGAAAAGGTGGATGCTGCCTTCGCAGAACTCAACCACTACTGGGATAACCTGCTGAACATCTTCACCGTGAAGAGCGGTAACGATAAGTTAGACCGCATGGTGAACATCTGGAACCAGTATCAGTGCATGATCACCTTCTGTATGTCACGCTCAGCAAGTTTCTTCGAAAGCGGCATCGGTCGAGGCATGGGCTTCCGCGATTCCAACCAGGACCTCGTAGGTTTCGTTCATCAGATACCTACCCGTGCCCGCCAGCGCATCATCGATATCGCCAGCACCCAGTTCCCTGACGGTGGCTGCTACCACCAGTATCAGCCACTCACCAAGCGCGGCAACAACGATATCGGTGGCGGTTTCAACGACGACCCATGCTGGCTCATCTTCGGTACCGTAGCCTATATCAAGGAGACGGGCGACTTCTCTATCCTCGCTGAGCAGGTGCCTTTTGACAACCAGCCGGGCACAGAAGTAAGCCTCTTCGAGCACCTCAAGATTTCGATGAACCATGTTATCAACAACCTGGGGCCGCACAAGTTGCCACTCATCGGAAGAGCCGACTGGAACGACTGTCTGAACCTGAACTGCTTCTCCTGGGACCCTAACGAGAGTTTCCAGACCACCGAAAACAAGGGCGAAGGAAGCAAGGCAGAGAGTCTGATGATAGCCGGTCTGTTCGTGGTTACCGGCAAGGATTATGTGGCTCTGTGCAAGCAGCTTGCCAAGGAAGCTATGGAAAGCAAGGAGGGCGAAATAGCCGGTCTTGCAGAGGAAGATTATTTGACAGAAGCCGAGCGCATGCAGCAGGCTGTAGATGAGATGAACGAGGCTGTGAAGCAACATGGATGGGACGGTGAATGGTTCCTCCGCGCTTACGATTTCTTCGGAAACAAGATTGGTAGTGATGAGAACGAGGAAGGCAAAATCTTCATCGAGAGCCAGGGCTGGTGTACGATGGCTGGTATCGGTCTGGAAGAAGGACTCTGTGATAAAGCACTGGATAGCAGCAAGAAACGACTGGAATGCGAGCACGGAATGGTGCTGAACAACCCAGCCTACACTACCTATCATGTAGAAATGGGTGAGATTTCTTCTTATCCTGAAGGCTACAAGGAGAACGCCGGTATCTTCTGCCACAACAATCCTTGGGTCATCATCGGAGAGACTGTAGCCGGTCGAGGCAACGATGCCTGGAGCCATTATACCAAGATTCTGCCTAGCTATGTAGAGGAAAAATATCAGACACTTCACAAGGTAGAACCTTACGTAAACTGCCAGATGGTAGCCGGTAAGGATGCAGCCAAACCGGGCGAAGGAAAGAACTCCTGGCTCACCGGTACAGCGGCATGGATGTGGTATACAGTATCAGAATTCATCCTCGGCATCAAGCCAGATTATGAAGGTTTGCTCATCGACCCTTGTCTCCCAAGCACCGCTAAGGAGTATGAGGTAACCCGCAAGTTCCGTGGTGGCGAATACCATATCACAGTAAAGAATCCTAGCGGAAACCAGAAGGGTGTGAAGCAGATTACAGTGGATGGCACTCCTATCTCAGGCACCATCATTCCTTGCTCTGAAGGCAAGCATGAAGTAGTGGTTGAGATGTAAAATCAGCCAGATTTCATCAAGTTACGATTTGAAAGTTCAATGTAACGAAATTCTTTTCATACCCATGCCCCCTGTTTTAGGGGGTATGGGTATCACAATAAACACTTGCCCCTTTATTTCAAGGGAGCAAGTGTTTTATTTATCTGATAATCTGATACTTAGCTTTTAATATAAGCACATATTCAACAGTATCAAGAGTAAGATTCAAAGTCTCTAGCATTGACTCAGTTCCTCAATAACTCAGTTCCTCAGTTTTTTCCTAGGGGGGGGGTATATAGCCCTTATAGTTCAAAGTTGTTTTAAATTGTTATATATTATATATTATTATATATATATTTATATATATAATAAACTTCTAAATAAAGACAAAAGTGAAGGGTCAGAGAAAAACTGAGGAACTGAGTTATTGAGGAACTGAGTCATTGCAGTAAAAACATCATAATCCTCATAAACACCTGATTTACTGCTTAACTCTATACTTTAAGAGAGTAAAGCTATGAGTTGCTACCTGTAAAACTATGAGTTGTCACCCGCAAAACTATGAGTAAGGAAGTTTAACTACTTTCAATCTGAAAGCATAGTTCAAACATTTCCTTATCACACCCACAAATTTGGCAGTATCAGAGAAAAGTTGTATCTTTGCACCGAATTCTATCCTCCGCGCCCATTCCACCCCCTTTTCAACATTTTGGCAAAAAATGTTTCCCCATCCATACCCTCGTTCAAACTATTTTTTGTACTTTTGCAGCCGAAAAGGCATAAAGCAAACAAAAATTCAAAAAGAAAGGAAATAACAGACAATGAAGAAAATATTATACTTTGTGGCAGCCCTGGCTGCTGCATCCTTTATCACTACGATGGGTACCAGCTGCAAGTTTGCACCCGACCAGCATGACGGCGACACGGTAGCTGCCAGCGAGTTTTACCCGATAGATACCTCTGCGGCTCATGCCAAGAAGATGGCAAAGATTGCTGCCATCAAGAACGGAAAAGACAGTGTAGGCATCTATTATGTGGGCAACAATTCTACCAAAGACCTCATCGAGCTCGTATCCTATCCTTCACGCCGCGACACGATGATGTACAGCAAGACCCGACACATAAAGGTGAAGGGCAATGCCGACATCAACCACGTGGTTCGTGTAGACTTCTATCTGCATAACGGCAAGGATTCGCTGGTGAAGTATGTTGAGGAGGTGGTGCTTTAGCCAATAACCAAAAAAATCAGCACAAAAAAAGCTAGCATGCAAAAACGCACGCTAGCCTTTTTCGTATTTTATCTAACCTGAATTTCAAATCACTTAATAGCCTATAAACTATCAACTATCAACTAATCATAGAATCCCGGCTGCTTATACTCAATGCCCAGTTCATCATCTACTGTTGCGATGACACCCTGAATCTGACCCATGGCAAACATACGGCCGAGGAGAGTGTAACCGGCATTGTGACCATGATTGCTCTCATCGAATACGCCACCAGGCTCATCAGTGAAGGTCATACCGTGGTCTACTCGCATTGGCAGACGACGGCCGGAATTGCACTTGCCTTCCTGCTCAGCCTTCTCGAAGATGCGGCAAAGTTCAATGAGATGGCCGCGACCACCCAAGTGAGAAGCCTCTGTAAAGTTGCCGTTAGGGAAAATGTAGCAAGAGCGCAGATGAACAAAGTGAGTGCGGTCGGCAAACTGCTTCGCCATCGCCACACAGTCGTTGTGCTCGCCGGCAGAGAATGAACCTGCACAGAAAGTCAAACCATTGTGCTTGTTTGGCACTGCATCCAACATCCACTGGATATCCTCGGCACGACCGATGATTCTTGGCAAACCGAATACAGGATAAGGAGGATCGTCTGGGTGAACACACATATTGATATCGTACTCATCGCAGATAGGCATGATAGCCTCCAGCCAGTACTTCATGTTCTCCTGCAACTTCTTCTTGTCGATACCATCATAAAGCTTCAACAGGTCGCGGAACTTCTGGACAGGAGCTGAATCGCCCTCGCTGAAGTTACCCGATACGAAACCCTGGGTCTTGATGATGATGTTCTCTACCAAGGCATGATCCTGCTCTGGTGTAGAAGTCTTCTTGATTTCATCAGCCTCAGCCACGAGGTCTCTGCCCCACTTGTGCTCCTTAGAGAACTCAGCCCAATCCTCACGAGCGCCTTCACGCTGCAGGATATAGATGTCAAAGTAGGCAAACTCACCCCAGTTCATATAGAGGTTGTTGGCTCCGTTAGGATTCTCGTGTGCCAAATCGGTACGAGCCCAGTCCAAAACAGGCATAAAGTTGTAGCAGATGCATTTGATGCCTTCCTCGCCCAGGTTGCGGAGACTTTCCTTGTAAACCTCAATCTGATGATCACGGTCAGGACCGCCATATTTCAGGGTTTCAACCACAGGCAAAGACTCTACCACGCTCCATTTCATACCATAAGACTCGATGTACTCCTTGAGTTCATGAATCTTCTCGCGTGTCCAAACCTCGCCCAGAGGAACATCGTGCAATGCGGTAACAATACCCTCAACACCAATCTGCTTCAACTGTGCAAGTGTAATCTTATCTTTCTTGCCAAACCAGCGCCATGTTCTTTCCATATATATATTATAATGTATAAGTTTAAAAATGAATTATCTTGCAGAAACATATTTATGCAATGTCTGTCTTACGGCACCCTTACCGGCGAAGAGTTCCTTCACCATGCCCTCAATCTGCTCACCGAAGCCAGCCTCATAGAGATCGAGTCCGAATACATCCTTGCGGGAATAGAGATTCTTCAAGCAAGAGTAGTCCTGATCTGCCTTGCCTACCTCCAGAGGAGCTACGATGGCCTGCAGTTCTGCCAACAATGGGTCGGAAGATGGCTCGAATGGCTTCAGGTTATCATCCAATGCCTTGAGATAACGGGCATAACCTGCTAATACCAAAGGAATCAACACGAGATTGCTCTTGTCGAGACCACGGTCGATATACTTCTTGATAGTCTCACCGAAACGGATAGAGAGCTTCTGACTGGTATCAGTAGCGATACGCTGAGGAGCATCCGGCATGAAAGGATTAGGCAGACGCTTGTTGATTACGGTGCCGATAAACTCGTATGGGTTCAATACGCCTGGGTCGGTAACCACCGGCATCGCCTCGATATAACCAATCTTCTGGATAAAGGCACGCAGGTCCTCATCCGCCATCTCGGCAGAAATCAAGGTATAGTCGAGCAGGCAGCCATAGATTGACATCGCTGTATGGAGAGGGTTCAGACAGGTGGTTACCTTCATGGTCTCAACCTCATCTACAGTCTTGCGGGATGTATAGAGCGCACCGCCCAACTCCAATGGCGGACGACCGTTGGTATAAGTATCCTCGCAAACGAGATACTGCACTTCCTCGGCATTTACGAAAGGAGCGGTGAAGGTATGCTTCTCGGTGATAATCGTATTGTTATCCTCGAAACCATCCTCAGCGAGCATCGCCTGTACCTTCTCGTGTGGACGAGGAGTAATCTTATCAATCATAGACCAAGGATAGGTAATCTTGCTGCTGTCATTGATATAATCTACGAAACCAGCCTCTACGATACCATCCTGTGCCCAACGCTCAGCATAAGCCTTTACACCAGCCTTAACATGGTCGCCGTTGTGAGAACAGTTGTCGGTAGACTGAAGAGTAAGTGGCAACTTGCCTGCCTTATAACGCTCATAGAGAAGAGCGGTAAGCTTACCCATAGCAAATACTGCATCGAGACCACGTGCCAAATCTGCATCATTGAAAGAATATCCCTTCTCGGTGATGGTGAAAGTTACCATCTGCAGACTTGGTGCCTGGAAAATCTGGACCAATCGGGCCCAGTCCTCACCAAACTGCTTATCCGCCTTGAGGCTTTCTGTGATAGAAGCGATGACCTTCTTCTCGATGGTTCCGTTGCTCTGGAGGCTGACGAGAAGAGAGAGATTATTGTAAGGGCGATAAGCCTTGTCGATAATTTCGTAGTCGAAGCTTTCAGCAACAATAACACCACGGTCGTACTTGCCGGTGTTTAGTGCATCGTTGAGGATAGCGGCAGGGAACGCACGGAAGATGTTACCTGCACCAAAGTGAACCCAAGTAGGCTCGTCGTGAGTCTTCTTAGCTACGGCTGCGATGTCATACTCAGGAAGCTCATAACCCTTAGCTTCCCATTCTGCAGCATTAAAGCTGTCTGAAAGAATTTCGTTCAGTTTCATGATTAATAATTATTGATGTTGTTTTATGTAAATTTTAACCTTTTTATAAGCAATACAATGATTTCTTTTCTGTTGGGTCAGGGCAAAATTACGAATTTAATCTGAAATACCGCTCCTTTTTAGAGATTATTTTAAAATATTGAACAATTAGAAATGTTTCGGTAACAAAAAATACTTTTCGCCCTGTTTCCCTTTTTACCGGTAGTAGACTATTTATATACACTTTACAGATTATCCAGTTCCTTGATCTGCTTTTTCGGTGTCACTCCAAGTCCCTTCAGGCTCTCTACCCTTCTCATCACATTGCCGGTGCCGTCATAGAGTTGCTTCTTTGCCTTATCAAAAGTACCCGAAAGACGGGTTATCAGATCACCCACACTCATAAAGGTATCTTCGAAGCCAGCCACCTTATCATACAGGTCAGCAGCCGTCTTCACGATTTTCTCCACATTCTTGTTCTGCCGGTCATACTGCCAGAGATTATAGGCAAGCTGGAGTGCCATGAGCAGATTGCTTGGTGAGATGATAATAATCTTCTTCTGATAAGCATAACGGCTGAGATCCGGCTGCTGCTTCATCGCTGCGATATAGCTGGTCTCGTTAGGGATGAACATCAGTACGAAGCCGATGGCATCATCCACCAGTTTGGAATAGTCTTTGGCTGCCAGTTCATCGATGTGCTTTCGTACGCTCAGCGCATGTGCCTTCATCAGGCGTTCCTGTTCAGCCTCATCTTCAGCTGCCAGAGCATCGGAATAGGCGGTAAGCGAAACCTTGGAATCGATGACCACACTTCTGCCTTCCGGGAATCGGACGATGACATCCGGACGATAGTTCTTTCCCTCTTCATCTTTCGTATTCTCCTGAATGAAGAATTCCTCATCTTTACGAAGTCCGCTGTTCTCCAGGATGTTTTCCAGCACCATCTCGCCCCAGTCGCCCTGCATCTTGCTGTCGCCCTTCAATGCCTTGGTCAGGTTGGCAGCATCGGAGCCAATCTTCTCGGTCTGCTCCTTCAGGTTCAGTACAGCCTGCTGCTGTTCCTGCTGGAAGAGTTTCATCGTTGCCTCGAAGGTGTTCTGCAGTTCCTTCTTGTTCACCTCGTTCTGGGTTTTGCTCTCCTCTACCGATTTCTTGAAATCAGCAAACTGTTCCTTGATAGGTTTCAGGAGTTCATCCATCTGCAGACGGTTGGTTTCCTGCAGAGCCGACTGCTTGGCAGCCAACTGCTCAGCCGCCACCTTCTGCTGTTCTATCGTCATTCGCTGCATTTCCTGCTTCAGACTCTCGAGTTTCTGTGCCCACTGCTGGTCGCTTTCCGCTCTGAGTTTCGCCGCATACAGCCGCTCGTTCTCCATTTGAGATTTCATTGATTGAACCTCAGAAGCATGATGCTGTTTTATCTGTTCGATGTTAGCCGCCAGCACTTGAGCTTTCGCTACGAGCTGGGTTTTCTCCTCTCCCGCACTTTTTGCTTCCATCAGTTTCCCCACGAAGAATCCGATGGCAAGCCCTATGATGATTCCAATTACTATTTCCATTTATCCTTGTTTTGAATGATTCTGTAAATCTGCAAAAATTATGATTTGCAAAAGTAATCATTTCAAGACATAACACCAAACATCATGGGGGATTCTTGTAGATATTTAACTCTTCTGCATTTTACTATGCAAACAAAAAGAGCGCACCGCTATTGGCACGCTCTTTTCTTTAAATCATCTTTTAAATATACATTATCGGTTGGCAGTAGGCCACTGATAAGTATCAGTGCAATGGATATCAGCACTCTGGTCGGCAATCATCAACTTGAAATCGCCTTCCTCCAATCTCCATTTGCCATTCCAACCTACGAAGGCCAAATCGTCTGCCTTTAATTCAAATGTCATGGTCTTGGTCTCACCAGGCTGAAGTTCCACCTTGTCGAAGGCACGGAGACGACGGCCATCAGGCACAACACTAGCGATGAGATCGCTACTGAACAGGAGGACACTCTCCTTGCCTGCCACCTTTCCCG
>ERZ773170.1645-NODE-1645-length-15815-cov-3.207043_pt1 | contig 15815 bp, 15 predicted proteins | sample MGYA00581002_ERZ773170 | MGnify/ENA primary metagenome ERZ773170 (study PRJEB29015, sample SAMEA2737811) | human gut metagenome | biome: human gut; feature: human-associated habitat; material: faeces | place: China | collected 2012 ... | reverse complement strand
CCTTCGGCCGCCATGTGGCCGTCGAGCTTTCGGGCGAAAACAAGCGTCAATTGTTCATCCCCCGCGGATTCGCGCACGGATTTGTCGTGCTGAGCGAGGAGGCTGTCTTCCAGTATAAATGCGACAACTACTACGCCCCGCAGAGCGAGGGGGCGATCGCATGGAACGACCCGCAGATCGGTATCGACTGGCGGATCGACCCCGCGAACGTGATCCTCTCGGAAAAGGACAGCCGCCATCCGAGACTGGATGAAGCACCCGAACTGTTCGACTATGAAACGGACTATTACGCCTGACGATAAAACGGTCGCACGGCACAGCTGCGGGCGCCTCGCCGGACAAGGCGGCGACGGCAACGAAAGCAGCCCCGGCGACAATACTTCGCGGCTACGACGGTAGGCGCGATACTCCCCGAAGCAGGGAATCGCTTCGCTGCGCAGCCATGCCCGGTGCAGGGACCGACTGGTAGTCGGGCAATGAAATGCACGGGCCTCGGCGGATGCAGCGACCCCGGCAAGAACTCCGGTGCTTCTTACGAACAGTCAGGACAACGGACCCGGGCCAGCGACCGATCGCAGGCCGGACGGGCCAAAACGCAGGGAGGAAAACCGAGAGACAAGGCATACGGCTTCCGGCCTCGGCAGAACAATAAGTTCTCTGCCTCCGGCGGGAAACTGCGGGTGTGGGCAGGCACAGAAAAGAGAAAAGCCGCGGCGACGGTTCCGGACCATTCCGTCCGGCGCGCGAGCGGCACAAACGCACATAGACAAAACTATGCAGAAACCAAGCGAGAGAATCACGGTGCTGGTCACCGGAGCCAACGGGCAACTCGGGCGCGAGATGCGTCGTGCGGCGGCGGGCAGCGCGGACCGGTACGTCTTCACCGACGTGGCCGAGCTGGACATCGCCGATGCCGATGCGGTCGGACGCACCGTGCGGGAAGAGAAGGCGGACGTGATCGTCAACTGCGCGGCCTATACGAACGTAGACCGGGCAGAGGAGGACGAGACCGCGGCGGACCTGCTCAATCATCGCGCCGTGGCGAACCTGGCCGCCGCGGCCCGCGAGCGGGGAGCCGTGCTGATCCACATATCGACGGACTACGTCTTCCGGGGGGACAAGAGTACGCCCTACGCCGAGGACGACCCGACCGATCCGACGGGAGCCTACGGACGCACGAAGCTGGCCGGCGAACGGGCGATAGCCGAAAGCGGCTGCCGCTATCTGATCTTCCGTACCGCATGGCTCTACTCCGAGTTCGGGAACAACTTCCTTCGAACGATGCTCCGCCTGACCGCCGAGCGCGACAGCCTGAGCGTCGTGTTCGATCAGGTCGGCACGCCGACCTATGCCGGAGATTTGGCCCGTGCGATCTTCGAGATCGTGCAGGGGCGGAAGTACGACGGCCGGGAGGGCGTATACCACTTCTCCGACGAAGGAGTCTGCTCGTGGTACGACTTCGCCCGAGCGATCGCCGGGTACGCGGGCCATACGGGATGCGACATCGGGCCGTGCCACAGCTCGGAGTTCCCCAGCAAGGTCCGCCGGCCGAGCTTCTCCGTGCTGGACAAAACCAAGGTAAAGCAGACCTTCGGCATCCGGATACCGCACTGGACCGAGTCGCTACGACATTGTTTGGAGCGAATAGAAAAATTGCGCGAATAAATATCCGTAAACTACCGTACCATGTCTTGGAGCGCCATATGGGGAAACCTGAAGGATTTCGGCTTGTACCTTCCTGTATCCCTCTGGTTCAATTTCCGGCATTTACCCTTTAAACAGGCCTGCCACTTGCCGATTCTGATCGGAGCATCCCGAATTAGCGCATGCCGGGGCCGTGTACGCATCGAATCGGACCGCATTCGTCCGGGAATGATCCGCTTGGGGCGCAAATGCACAGGGATTTTTCCCCGACAAAGGTTTCTATGGGAAAATCGGGGCTCCGTCGTATTCAAAGGCGAGTGCATGATCGGCAGCAACTCCTCGGTCTGCGTGGGAGAAAAGGGAACCCTGATTCTGGGCGAGAACTTTGCTGCGTCGGCTTCCCTCAAACTGATATGCTATCATCATGTCTCTTTCGGAACGAATACGCTGATCGGATGGGACTGCATATTCTGCGATACGGACTTCCATCGTACCAAATCCGTGGCGGACGGGGCCGGGCCGGCAACCACGGCGCATGCGAGCTTCGGCAACCGGCAACGGCCGGGCAAGCGGACATGCCCTGCGGTCGCGGTAAACGGGCATGAAAGAGAAAAGAAATGCGGGGGGGGTAATAGGCTTACTATCAACTGGTTACAAGCAAATTGCAATCGGTGACAACAATTGGTTTGCCATGAAATGCATCGTGCTCAAAGGCGCTCGCACGCCGAACCGTTGTATCGTGGGCGCAGGAGCCGTCCTGACTAAAGATTGTTCCTCGCTGCCCGAGCATTGCCTGCTGGCCGGCAATCCGGCCTCTCTGAAAAAAACGGGAGTGTATCTAGATCGTAGCGACGATCAAATCAATTATTCATCCTATGAACCGTAATATACTGATCACGGGCGGCGCCGGCTTCATCGGGAGCCATGTGGTGCGCCTGTTCGTAAACAAGTACCCCGGATACCGCATCGTCAACCTCGACAAGCTGACCTATGCCGGCAATCTGGCCAATCTCGCGGACGTCGAGCGGGCCCCGAACTACGCTTTCGTAAAGGCCGATATCTGCGACTACGAGAGGATGCGGGAGCTATTCCGGGAGTATGCCGTCGACGGGGTGATACACCTCGCGGCCGAGAGCCATGTCGACCGATCGATCCGGGACCCGTTCACCTTCGCCCGGACGAACGTCATGGGAACGCTGTCGCTGCTTCAGGCGGCCAAGGAGCAATGGAACGGAGATTACGAGGGGAAACGGTTCTACCACATATCCACCGACGAGGTCTACGGAGCGCTGCCGATGACACGGCCCCAAGGCGAGCCGAACGGAAACGAGTGCGGAGGGGGACCCTACGGAGATCGCTTCTTCACCGAGCGGACCAAATACGACCCGCACAGCCCCTACTCGGCCAGCAAGGCTTCGTCGGACCATTTCGTCAGGGCCTATCACGATACATACGGCCTGCCGACGCTCGTGACCAACTGCTCGAACAACTACGGACCCTATCAGTTCCCCGAAAAGCTGATCCCGCTGTTCATAAACAATATCCGGAACGACAGACCGCTGCCCGTCTACGGCAAGGGGCAGAACGTCCGCGACTGGCTATACGTGGAAGACCACGCACGGGCCATAGACCTGATTTTCCACGAGGGGAAAATCGCCGAAACGTACAACATCGGGGGATTCAACGAGTGGAAGAACATCGATCTGATCGAGGTCATCATCAAAACCGTCGACCGACTCTTGGGAAGGCCGGAAGGCGCGAGCGAAAAACTGATTACCTATGTCGCAGACCGGGCCGGGCACGACCTGCGCTATGCGATCGACTCCACGAAGCTCAAGGAGGAATTGGGCTGGGAACCGACCCTCCAGTTCGAGGAGGGCATCGAAAAAACAGTCCGCTGGTATCTCGATAACCAAAAATGGATCGATAACGTGACCTCGGGGGAGTATGTAAAATATTACGAGGAGATGTATCTGAACAGGTAGTCGACCTTTCGCCGTCCGTCGGTGTAGTTATTCGCACAGAGTGCCCAGTTATCTGAGAACGCTCTACACCGGTCATGCTCTTCGACTTGCTATTTTTCTCTATTGTTCTACATTTCGACCGAAATAGACAGGCAACTTTGACATGAAGTCGGGAAACAGAGTGATTCTAAATACGGCGATACTGTATGCCAAGATGGCCATATCCATCTCGGTCGGCTTGATCTCCACTCGTCTCACATTAGAAGCACTGGGCATCGAGGATTACGGAATTTTCAATCTGGTCGCGGGCATCGTTTCGATGCTGACCTTTCTCAACACGTCTTTAGCCGCCTCAACCCAACGTTTCTTGTCTTTCGCTTTAGGTCAAGGCAGCAGTGAGTACCTATGCAAAATATTCTATTATAGCCTCGTACTTCATCTGTTTATTGGACTCTGCGTTATTGCGTTGATCGAAACGATCGGCATATACTGCATACAACACGTATTGACCATCGAACCTACAAAACTGAGCAACACGCTGACCATTTTGCATTTATTGAGCGGGAGCATATTTTTTAGCATCATGTCAGTACCTTACATCGCAGTACTTGTCAGCCGAGAAAACATGTTTCTTTTGTCTCTGATCGAGATCGTTGAGATTATGCTCAAACTGCTCGGAGTCTTATATTTATCGCATTATAACGGAAACCGACTTATTTTGTATTCCGTTGTCATTGTATGTGCTACGTTTCTGTCTCTGATATTGCGAATCATCATGTGCTGGCGGAAATATCCGGAAACGACCGTCGCGTTTGGCCCTTTGAAAGACAAGCCACTTCTATGGGAGCTCACTTCGTTTGCCGGCTGGTACACGTTCGCCTCGGTTGGCAGCATCGGACGCTTCCAAGGAATCCCCATTCTATTGAATGTTTTTTTCGGTGTAATCGTCAATGCGGCCTACGGAATCGCCAACCAAGTGAATGGTCTGATGCAATCTTTCGCGACAGCCATTTTGCAATCCATACGTCCGCAAATCATCAAAAGCGAGGGAGCCTCCGACAGAGAACGAGCACAAAAGCTATCGCAGATCGCCTGCAGATATATGTTTTATCTATGCGCTTTCTTTTCGATACCTCTTATGATCGAAATGCCCTGCGTCCTTCATTTATGGTTGAAAGAGACTCCCGAATACTCGGTCGGCTTTTGTCGCCTGATACTCGCCTCCACGTTGTTATATATGATAACCTGCGGGTTAACCGTAGCCATCGATGCGACAGGACACATCAAGTGGATGTATATCGTCATGGGATGCCTGCACTTTCTGAATCTCCCGGTAGGATACGTTTTGTTGAAGTCCGGCATGTCCGCTTATAGCATATTATGGGTCATCGTGATCGAGGAATTGATCTGCATGTGTGTCAGAATCTATCTAGCGCATCGAATCGTGAACATCAATCCGCATCGATTCTTGAAACAAATCGTCGGTCCCATCGTCGCCATTACAACTGTGACTTCTGCTATCGGTTTATTCATCACGCATTACATGGAAACGAGCGTACTTCGGCTGGCATTGACTTGCATCGCATGTGGCAGTACATTCATTGTTTTGTGCTGGTTTTGGGGAATGGAAAGAACCGAAAAGCAAAAAGTAATTTTTACTGCCGGTACCTTAAAAGCAAAATTGATCCGATAACCATGTCTCATATCATAAACGCCTTGTTACGGAAAGCAGAGAACCTGCTTTCTAGAACTCGCATCAGGCTGTTCAAAACTGCCTACGTAAACTTCAGGACTTTGCCATTCAAACAAGCCGTTAAATGGCCGATCTTCATATACGGTCGCGCTAAGTTATACAATCTTTCTGGACAAATCGAGATCCGAGGTCCCGTCGAACGAGGGATGATCAAATTCGGATATCGGAAAGGTTATTTCTCAGGGCCCAAAGGGAGTGCCATGTTGTTTCTTGCCCAAAATGCGAAACTGATTTTCAACGGGCCTTGCGTCTTCGATTACGACTACGCGATCCGTATCACGGAAAATGGAATCGTCCGCATTGGAACCTATTGTCGTTTCGGTAACGACACCAAAATTTATTGCGAAGAAAACATCGAGATCGGCGCTTTCTCTGGTTTCCCTTTTGGGACCTGCATTATGGATACGAATTATCATTATATGATGGACCTGAGCTCTGGAACAGTTCACAAGCAAAGCTCTCCCATCCGAATCGGAGCCTACAATTGGATAGGCAATACATCGCAAATCATGAAAGGAACGAAAACCCCCGATTGGTGTACTGTCGCATCTAAAAGCTTTCTGAATAAAGATTACACGCAATCGAACCAAGAGAACGTTCTGATAGCAGGGCATCCGGCCAAAATTATCAAGGAAAACTACGTGCGAATATTTTCCTTCGATGCGGAACAGAGGATAAAAAAATGGTTCGAACAATTCCCGAATCAGACATATCGGAACGAAGAACTAATCCAAACATATAAGGATATGGCCTCCGTCATGCGAGCGTATCGTCCAAATCATACACACACAAAACGTTAAACTGGTACTAAAGACCCGTCGAATATGAAGCAATTGGCTTACAGAATCAGGAGAAGGCTCAAGAGACAGTACGACAAATGGCGTTCCATAGCGAAATGTCATGTTCGTTTCGGCAAACATGTTCTGAGTTACAATAGCCGATACGAAGGGTATAATAGCGTGGCCGATTACTGTGTCATCCGAAACTGCGACATCGGCTACGGAACCTATTTTTCACCCCATTGCGTAGCCGACAACACATGGATTGGCAAATACTGCAGCGTGGCCGACGATGTCACAATCGGACCGGGCAACCATCCTTCATCCGTATGGGTTTCCACTTATCCCGCTTTTTATCGGGATTTTTCCTGTTTTACAAATTTTACGTTTCATCAAGGGAAAGAAAAATATCCTCTATTCAAAAATGTCTCCGGTCCATATGCCTGCCGAATCGGCCATGACGTTTGGATCGGTCGCGGAGCGACCGTTCTATCGGGAGTCACCATTGGCAACGGGGCGATTATAGGGACAGGAGCTGTCGTACTGAAAGATGTAGCCCCGTATGAAATCGTTGCAGGCATCCCTGCAAAACACATTCGATATCGATTTTCTCCCGAACAAATCGAAGCGTTGACTGAGATGCGGTGGTGGGACCGAAGTCCAGAATGGCTGAAAACGCATTACGCCGATTTCGAAGACATAGATACATTCATCAAAAAACATGGAGCAGGATTCGCCTCGAAGTGAACCCATGCGTTTCCCGCCTACACACTGCAATTTGCGAGACGAATCTGCCGTTCGCATGCTTTGAAACGATCGTTCTCCGATCCGACATGCTACCGAATCAATCCCGTCCGTCGAGCGGAAATCGATCATTTTTCGAATCACATATAAATCGGCCATCGAATAACCAAAAATCAAAACAAGAGATCTTTTTCGGTTACACTTCTTGTATCGCTCAAAAAACACCCCATGTTGTATAACAAATCTGTATTGCTCATCGCTCCGTGTTTCCACGACTACCACGATCGAATCGTCCAAGCATTGGAAGTCCGGGGGGCATCGGTCGTTTTTTTTCCCGAACGGGACTATTCGATCTGGTTCAAGCTTGTCAACAATCTGGCAAACCGATGGCTCGATGCTCTGCAAGCCGCCCACTATCAGAATATTCTGAAAAAAATTGCCGGGCGGCGATTCGATTACTTGTTTGTTGTAAGGGGATACAAAATCACCCCCGAATTCATCTCCGGATTTCGCGACCTGAATCCGGGTGCGACGACACTCATGTATCAATGGGACTCGAACAAAACCAACCCTTATGCGGCGGTTCTTCCCTTTTTCGACAGAGCGTACTCATTCGACTTCCATGACTGTGACGAACTCGGATTGCAATACGTTCCGCTTTTCTACACAGACGACATCATCCGGATGCGCGAATCGTTTCCTCAACAGTGTCCTTACGATTTCTTTTTCATGGGCACCTATATACCCGAACGATACAAAGCACTCGTCCAATTCAAGGAATACTTAAATAACCTGAAAAATTTTACACTCAAATCATACATATACGTACCATGGACTCGTTTGCTGAAGCTACGTCTCAAAGGCATTAGACTCGATCCGTCGATTGTCACGACACGACATTTGCCGCGTACAGAATACCTCGACATGCTCTCGCAATCGAAAGTCGTGGTCGATGTCAGCAACCGCTTTCAAACGGGACTCGCGATGCGTGTAATTGAAGCACTCGCTATGCACAAAAAAATACTGACGGATAATCCGCATATCACCCGTGAACCGTTTTTCCAAAGCGGTAATATCTGTCTGTTCGATGCAGCGCATCCTTCGTTCCCCCCCGAATGGGTCGACCGGCCGTTCAATCGATCGGTCGCATTGCTTTCTATCGGAGAATGGATCGATCGGATATGGACCGACCGAACCCATTTCGCGACCGGCCTTCACTCTCCAAACCCTCATGAAGGTCAAGCCGTTGGCGTGTTGTGAGTGCATATTTGATTTTCACAGGCATTGTTATCGCTCTGACAGCAGGGGATTTCTTGCGGAAACGGCAGGGATACGGCATACCGACCTTATGAGCCCTTTTCATTACCATTCTGTTTGTCGTTCTGCGCGACGAGATAGGATACAACTACATCAATTACCGCGATCTTTACAACCTCATCTTTGAGAACTGACGGAAATCAAACCCGAACCGGGTTGCATCGATACGATCACATTGTTGCAAACCCTAGGATGCGGCCATGGGGGCTCTTTTCCGTTTTCGGGACAGCCACCGTCTGCCGCGCATTCCGAGGCATTAAACTGTACACTCCCAACGTACGTATCGCTCTATTAATTTATCTACTCACGCCGGAACTTTTTGGGAACTCGCTTTCGATCCTTCGACAGGCTATCGTCATAGTTCTTGTTTTCAACGCATTTTACTACGCATATAACAAACGCCACAGGACATTTTGGGGATTCTACCCAATGAGGTGCCTATCCCATTATTCCTGTTTGCTCGCTCCGAAGTTGCAAAGCAAAGCCAGACCGCTCGTTTTGATAGGAACCCACAGAACAGTTTGAAGCGTATGAAAAGGCCGGAACCCGAACCATAATGGAGTATGATCGTATATCTTGCATTTATCGGCTTAGTGATAAGCTCGTTTTCGCTGGATTATCTCTATAAAAAAGAAGGATGCGGTATATTTGCCCTGTTTGCCATATTGCTGACGATCCTGTTGGTTATATTACGCTATTATGTCGGATATGATTATGATACGTATTCCTATTTTTTCGGAGAAAGCATATCTTCGTTAATCGATAAAAAACTAGAGTGGGGATTCATCGGCATCGTTTGGTTTCTCCATTTATTTGAAGCGGACCCGTTCTGGTTGTTTTTTTGCTTCGGAGTCGGAATCATCGGATTTATACTTCACGGGGTAAAATTATATACCCGGAATGTCCGGATCGCTTTTCTGATCTATCTGCTTATTCCGGGCTTATTCCTTAATTCGCTGTCCATTATCCGGCAGGCTCTGGCTATTGCGATTTTGTTCAATGCCTTTTATTATTATTGCAACAAACGGTACAAAACGTTTTGGATCCTTTTTCTGCTCGCTTTCCTGTTTCATTACTCGAGCCTGTTGGTGCTTCCCTTTTTCTTGCTTGCCCCGAAACTGCAAGGAAAAGCAAAATGGTTGATTTGGATCGGAATCCCTTTGTCTTTGATTTTATACAAACTGAATTTTATCGATACGGTCATTACCGCCTTGCTCGGCAGTTCGAGATTCGTCGTTTATGCGGAGTATGAGGATGCCGGGGCCAGTTTCGTCAAATTGCTGGTACTGAATCTATCCGTAGTGGTGTATTTGTTTTTTTACAAAAAGATGGACAAACAAAACCGCTCCATGCTGGCGTTGGCCGTAATCGGACTGTTGTTGTTGAACACCTGCGCAAGTGTCGGGGCGATCACGCGGATCTCGTATTATTTTAAAATATTCGAAATCGTATTGTTGGCCAATATCGTGAGCTATTTCCGTGCCTCGCTGAACCGTGTGGTTGCCTGTACGTGTATTTTCATCTATTTTTTCGCGATGTTTTACTCCGCTTTGTACCGGGACTACACGGCGGTCGATACGTATCCCAAAATGACTCCTTACCAAACGATATGGGAACGATAGCCATTGCACATCTGCTTTAAAAAGCATTGATCCGCCGTTTCCGTAAAATCCTTCAAGATAACGTATGCTATGATTTCTATCCATTGTCCGGCAGTACCGGAGCGTGTTCGCATTCTGCCTCGGACGTAGCCGGATGAAACATTATTTTAATCAATCACTTACATGACACCTGTTCTTTCTGTTGTTATTCCGGTCTACAACGCGGCTCGGACCATAACCCGGTGTATCGATTCCGTGATCGCCGATCTCGACAGCACTCCTTACAGTTGGGAGCTATTGCTGGTGGACGATGGGGCCGAGGACGACTCTCTGAAAATCATGCAGGATTACCTGTCCGGATCCTGCCATCGAGAGCAAATCCGCATTATCGAGCAACCGAACCGAGGTGCGGCTACAGCGAGGAATGCGGGCATACGCGGGAGTTCGGGCCAATACGTTGCATTCAATGATTCCGATGACATTTGGCTGCCGGGAAAGACGCGAGAGCAGATGCAATATCTGTTATCGCACCCAGAAGTCGATATGATCTGCGGAGCTCACGAAGTGCCTTTCAAACCGTACTTTAAGAAACTGAGCCGGTATACGCGAATCACTGTTAAAGACATCGCCTTGCAGAATTTCTGCTCGCCACCGACTACGATCATCAAACGGAGCATCCTCTCCCGGACGGGGCTTTTTGACGAAACGATGAGAATGGGAGCTGAGGAGGGGTCTTTGTTCCATGCGATCACCTACCATGGCTGCTGTATTCTTCGGAACGACGTGGTGTCAAAATCCGCAATACAAAAAAGACGATGGGGAGAGTCGGGTCTTACGGGTAATATTTGGCGAATGGAACGCGGCAAACAGTATAATTTTCGCCAATCCTACCGCAAAGGCTACCTATCGCTGGGCTATCTTATGATTTGCTCGTTTTTTTCATATTTGAAATACCTGCGTCGTCTGCTTGCTAAGCAGCTATTCCGGTTAAAATCTTTCTTATCGAAATGAGTATTCGTCAATACAGTTTCTCCAACAAAATTTATATGTTTTTTTGCTTCGTTCGGACTCGCATTTTTTACCGGAGAGCAAAAATTATTCGGTTCCCGTTCGACATTCGCAACGGAAAGAACATCCGTCTGGGACGAGGTCTTTCGATCGGGAGGATGTGCCGATTCGAGGTTTCGTTCAAAAACGGCCGGCACGACCGCATTTGTCTCGAAATAGGCGATCAGACGAGAATCGGCGATTTTGTCCATATCTCTGCTTTGGAGCATGTCAGTATCGGCAGCAATTGCGGCATAGGTCCCAAATGCGGCATTACCGATTTGAATCATGGCGATTTTAGCCCGTGGCATCCGTTCGACATGACCGTTCCGTACAAGCAGTGGCCTCTGCATGCCCGTCCGGTGAAAATCGGAAACAATGTATGGATCGGCGAAGCGGTATGTATCCTTCCGGGAGTAACCATCGGCGACGGATGCATTATCGGAGCGATGTCCAATGTGGTCAAATCGATTCCCCCTTATTCCCTTGCCGTCGGTAATCCAGCCAGAGTCGTGAAGAAATATAATTTTACTACGAAATGCTGGGAAAAAGTAATATGACACGGTGGAGCGTTTTATTGTTAATCCTTTGCATTGCAGGTGGATGCACAAAAGAGACGGGAAATATCTCTCCGGAGCTTTTATACGCAAAATTGCAGAAACTCCCGCAAAGCGATCAATATAATCAATGGAGGCAGGATTATATTATTCAAAATCAATCTTTACAAACACAAAATGATTTGATCGTTTTTACGGGAAGTTCTACAATCGCTTTGTGGAAATCCATGCAAGCCGATTTTAGTCAATATAACGTCGTTAACCGTCATTTCTCCGGATGCTATATAGAGCATCTGATCCGAAACCTCGATGTAATAGCCCTTGATATCAACCCCGCGGCTTTAGTCGTCTATATCGGGGACAACGACATGTTTAAAACCTCTGTGAAAAAGTTTTTTGAATATGCGGATTGCCTGCTTTACGTGTTGCAACAACGGCATCCGGCCCTTCATGTTATCTTTCTGTCGGTCAAGCCGAGTCCCGCCCGAAAGGAGTTGTACGATCAATACAGACATCTCAATCTGGGGTTACAAAATCTTGCATATAGTAATTCCGGAATCGATTTCATCGATATATGGACCCCCATGTTGCTGGAAAGTGGAGATCCTGATGAAACTTTGTTTTTGCAGGATGGAACTCATCTCAATGCGACGGGATATGCTGTCATTAAAGCACAGCTTGACAGTGTGTTTCAAAAACTCAGTCTTCCTTCAAAGACTAATCTGTAATTATGAAAAACATTCTGATCACGGGCGGCGCGGGCTTCATCGGCTCGCACGTCGCGCTCAAGCTCGCCGATAAGGGATACGAAGTCACCGTGCTCGACAGCCTGTCGCCCCAGATTCACGGCGAGGACCCCGAGCGGACCTCCCCGCTTTATCGCAGCCTCCGCGACCGGGTACGCTTCCTGCGCGGCAGCGTGACCGACCGCGGCGACTGGCTGCGGGCCCTCGAGGGACAGCACGCCGTGATTCATCTGGCCGCCGAGACCGGCACCGGGCAGTCGATGTACGAAATCGAGAAATACACTGCCGTCAACATCGGCGGCACCTCGCTGATGCTCGACCTGCTCACGAACACGAAGCATTCGGTCGAGAAGGTGGTCGTCGCAGCGTCGCGCGCGATCTACGGCGAGGGACGCTATCTGAGCGAGGAGATGGGATACGTCTATCCGCTCTCGCGCACCGACGAGGACATGAGACGGGGCGACTTCGAGTGCAAGTACCCCGGCTGCACGAAGCCGCTACGGCTGGTCGGGACGACCGAAGACTCGGCGATTCACCCTACGTCCGTCTACGGCATCACCAAGCAGGTGCAGGAACAGCTCGTGATGACCGTCTGTCCCGCGATCGGCATCGCCCCGGTCGCCTTCCGCTATCAGAACGTCTACGGCCCCGGCCAGTCGCTGTCGAACCCTTACACGGGCATCCTGTCCATCTTTTCGACCCGGATTAAAAACGGAAACGGAATCAATATCTTCGAGGACGGCCGCGAGACGCGCGACTTCGTCTATATCGACGACGTGGCCGACGCGACGATCCTCGGTCTGGAAAAGGCCTCGGCCGACGGCGAGGCATTCAATGTCGGCACGGGCGTGGCGACCGACGTCATGACGGTCGCGCGCACGCTGATCGACAAGTACGGCACCGAGGTCCCTCTCACGGTCAGCGGGAACTATCGGCTGGGCGACATCCGGCACAATTTCGCCGACATCTCGAAAGCCCGGCGGCTGCTCGGATTCTCTCCCCGCTGGTCGTTCGGCGCCGGCATCGAACGGTTCGCCCGGTGGGTAGACGGCCAGCAGGTGCAGGCAGACCGGTACGAAGACTCGATCGAGGAAATGAAACGAAAGGGATTGTATAAATAATTAAGAAGGGGATCGATCCTCGCATTCATCCATATCCGATCCGTAAGCCGTTATCTTCCCGTTCCCATGTATCTGAAGCGCTCTGTTCCATTATAATTTTCATAAACAAGATTAAGCATCTGTTCAAAACTTCCGGATTGCCCATTGACAGATTTGATCAGGCAGTCGGTGATCTTCGACCCGACGGCTTTCAAACTATTTTACCATAACCTCATTTATTTGCATGTCATTCAAAAACAAACGTGTCTTGTTATTAGCCGCTAACCTATTCGGTTACCATGACGAGATCAAGCGCGGTCTCGAACGGCTTGGAGACCATGTGGATTATTTTGACGAGAGACCAGCCAATTCGTTTATGGTCAAAGCTGCAATTCGGATCAACCGCAACCTGCTGGCACCTTACCTTGATCGCTATCACAACAAGATTATCGACAGTACCCACGATACACCGTACGATTACATTCTCGTCATCAAGGGCGAATCGTTGTCGGCTAAAACTGTGAAACGACTAAAGGTCGTTCATCCATGTGCAAAATTAGTGATATACCTTTGGGACTCAATTGCTAATAATGTAAATGCACTACGCATTTTATCGTTATTCGATCGAGTTTTTTCATTTGATAAATTCGATTGCGAACGATGGGGCATCAATTTCCTGCCCCTATTTTACCTGCCGGAATATGCGGCCATCGTCCAACGGGAACCCGACTACGACTTAGTTTTCGTTGGAACTACGCACAGTGACAGGTATCATTTGGTACATTCCGTAGTCCAGCAAATCACGGCGATTGGCGGCCGGTGTTTTACCTATTTCTTTTTCCCCAATCGGATATTGTATTATCGAATGAAACTGCTTAACAAGCATGTACGGACTGCCCATACATGTGACTTTCATTTCAAAGCCCTCAGCAAACGGGAAATGTTCGACCTGTTCAGCCGGGCTAAAACAACAATCGACACCCAGCATCCACGACAAACCGGTCTCACAATGCGTTGCATCGAAGCGCTCGGAGCAAAACGAAAATTGATCACCACCAACCACCATATTCGAAACTATGATTTTTTCCGAGAGCAAAATATTTTGGTAATAGACCGGAAGCACCCCGTCATTCCTGTTGACTTCTTAAATACGCCTTACGAAGAACTACCTGACTCCATCTATCGCAAGTACTCGCTGGAGAGCTGGTTAGATACGCTTTTCAACTAAACATTACCTCCATTTTATCACTATATTATGAAAATCACATTGATCGGCGCCTCGGGTTTCGTCGGTACGAGGTTAATCAGTTTATTAAAGGAAAGTAACAACTATCAACTGACGAATATTGACAAACAGCAGAGCCATTTTTTCCCACAACTGACTACAATCGGTGATGTACGTGATCCCGGAACACTCGGGAAAGCATTGTGCAAAGCCGACCTTGTGATTCTGTTGGCTGCCGAACACCGCGACGACATATCGCCTACCAATCTTTACTATGACGTCAATGTAGAGGGTATGCGCAACGTTTTGCACGCAATGGAACAGAACGGAGTAAAACGATTGATTTTTACCAGCTCGGTGGCTATATATGGACTAAATAAAAATAAACCCGACGAGAATCATCCGGCCGACCCATTCAACCATTACGGCAAAAGCAAATGGCAAGCCGAGGAAGTACTGCAACAGTGGTACGCCTCACATTCCGATTGGAACATCAATATCCTACGTCCGACTGTGATATTCGGTGAACGCAATCGAGGAAATGTATACAACCTGCTCAGACAGATCTCGGGCGGACGCTTCCTGATGGTCGGACGGGGCGAAAACAAAAAATCGATGGCTTATGTCGGCAACATCGTAGCATTTATCCAGTTCTTGATTGATGAGAAAACAGAAGGATATAACATATACAATTACGTCGATAAACCTGATTTCAGTATGAACGAGTTGGTCGCATTGGTCAGCCGCGTACTTGGACGTCATATTCCTTCAATTCATATCCCTTATTGGATAGGAATGTGCGGTGGCCTCGTGTTTGATCTACTAGCTAAAATCAGCCGAAAAAAATTACCGATTAGTAGTGTACGTGTCCGAAAATTCTGTGCCACTACGCAATTCGACGCAATGAAGATACAGCAATCTGGATTCAAAGTTCCATATACCCTCGAAGAAGGACTATCAAAAACACTTCGTTTCGAATTCATCGATCCACCCCAAGATAATGATTATATCAAAAGCAAATAATAATACATAGATGCTATAACGCTTTATATCATCGTAATAAACAGGCCTCACGATGCGGTGCATCGAAACGGTGGGCGCCAAAAGAAAACTCATAACCACGAACGGACATATCGCCGAATACGATTTCTACGACCCGAGCAACATTCTGATCGTAGACCGGCAGAATCCCGTCGTGCCGCCCGGCTTCACGGCCTCTCCCTACCGGGACATACCTGCCGAAACATACGACCGTTATCGGATCGACCGATGGCTCGAAACGATCCTCGAAGCGTAGCTCCGGTCGGATCCGGCATTTCGACGAAAGACGAATTCTCT
>ERZ773170.1630-NODE-1630-length-16020-cov-6.968619_pt1 | contig 16020 bp, 18 predicted proteins | sample MGYA00581002_ERZ773170 | MGnify/ENA primary metagenome ERZ773170 (study PRJEB29015, sample SAMEA2737811) | human gut metagenome | biome: human gut; feature: human-associated habitat; material: faeces | place: China | collected 2012 ... | reverse complement strand
TGATTTGGGTGCAAGAAGGAGTCATCTCCGATCGAGAAATGGCAAGAAGACTGGGCAGAAAGCAAAGCACCTTTGCCAAGCAGATCAATCGAATTCGCATGGAATTAAGAATAATTTGTAAACTCTAAGAAATCCGGTGCTCAAAAACAACGTTTTTCTCCAAGAGATAGATGACAGGAAAAATCCTGCAAAAGGAGGTAGTCAAGATGGAACTGGAACTGCTCATTATGCTCTGTCTGGAACTGGAGCAAGTAGAAATCATACTGGCAATCATGGAAAAGGAGTGAAACCAAATGAAAACCCTCATAGATGTCCTTGCAGCACTCAGCGATTTCGTAAAGGTCGCATCAGAGTGGGCAGAAAGTGCTTCCAAAGCGGAAGTGGAGACGTTTACACAGATTTATCCGCAAAAGGAAGATGCGGTCAAAAAAGCAGTGGAAAAGGCAATTACGTTGGAAGAAGTCCGCAGTGTTTTGGCAAATCTGTCCCGCAGCGGACAAAAGGAAACGGTGCTGAAACTGCTGCAAAAGTATGGCGGCAGCCGATTGTCTGAAGTTCCACCAGAACGATACGCTGCACTATTTGCAGATGCACAGGAGGCAGCCCATGCCGAATAAACATGCCATGCTCTCTGCTTCTTCCAGTGCCCGATGGCTGGCGTGTCCGCCCTCTGCACAGCTTTGTGCTGCCCTGCCGGATACCGTGACGGACTACGCCCGGGAAGGCACGTGTGCCCACGAGCTTGCAGAATATAAGGTGCAAAAACTGCTCGGAAATCTGACTCCCAATCCAACGGAGAACTTAGATTTCTACGACACGGAAATGGAAGACTGCACGGACAGCTACGCCCAGTACATCGCTGAACTGCTGGCAACCCTGCAAGAACCGATGGTCTTAGTGGAACAGCGTCTGGATTTCAGCCGCTACGTTCCCGATGGTTTTGGCACGGGAGATTGCGTGATTGTTGCAGAGAATGTTTTAACGGTTATCGACTTCAAGTATGGCAAAGGCGTGGCGGTGTCTGCTGACCACAACTCGCAGATGATGCTGTACGCTCTCGGGGCGTTGGAACTATTCGATGCCCTCTATGACATCGCAGAAATCCGGATGGTAATTTTTCAGCCAAGAATCCAGAACATCAGCGAATGCACCCTGTCGCTGCCGGAGTTGCTGCACTGGGCGGAAACCGAACTGAAACCCAAAGCCGCACTTGCTGCCAGAGGCGAGGGTGCATTCTCTGCCGGAGAACACTGCCGTTTCTGCAAGCGAAAAGCCACCTGCCGGAAACGGGCAGAGTACAATCTGCAATTGGCGAAGTATGATTTTGCTATGCCGGACAAGCTGACCGATACCGAAATTGAAGCAATTTTGGAAACTGCTGACCAGCTGGCTGCATGGGCTTCCGATATCAAGGAATACGCCTTGCAGCAATCCTTACAGGGGAAAGCGTGGAAGAATTGGAAGCTGGTTGAAGGCAGAGCCAGACGAGCATATTGCAGTGAAACTGCAGCAGCGGAGGCGGTACAAGCTGCTGGATTCGACCCATATGAACATAAGGTACTGGGCATTACCGCAATGACCAGAATGCTGGGCAAGAAAAAATTCGAAGAATTGTTGGGAAATTTGCTTGTGAAACCACAGGGCAAACCAACACTTGTTCCGCTATCAGACAAACGACCTGCGTGGAATACTGCACAGGTAGATTTCAAAGAATAAAGGAGTTTTTATCATGGCAAAGTATATCAATCCTGCAAAAGTAGTAACCGGTGTATGCAGATTTAGCTACGCCAACCTCTGGGAAGCAAAGGCAATGGACGAGAATAGCAAGCCGAAGTACAGTGTTTCCCTCATCATTCCGAAGTCGGACACGAAAACCATCGAAAAGATTCGTGCTGCCATTCAGGCTGCCTACGAGGAAGGACAGGGCAAGCTGAAGGGCAACAGCAAGTCCGTTCCACCGCTGACTTCCCTTAAGACACCGCTTCGGGACGGCGATTTGGAGCGACCGGACGATGAAGCGTATGCCAACAGCTATTTCGTCAACGCCAATTCCATCACTGCCCCGGGTATCGTGGACGCTGCATGCCAGCAGATTTTAGACCACAGCGAGATTTACAGCGGTGTCTATGGCAGAGCCAGCATCACGTTCTATGCGTTCAACACCAAAACATCTCGTGGCATTGCCTGCGGCTTACAGAACATCCAGAAGCTTCGGGATGGCGAGCCGCTGGGCGGTCACAGCCGTGCAGAGGACGACTTCGCAACCGCAGAAGACGAGGATTTTCTGAACTAAGATAGCTGGGCGGACAGCTAGGCGTCATGCTTGGGTGGGTAATTGAGATATGCAAAAATTGATGATTGATTTAGAAACCAAAAGCGACATCGACATTGCCAAATCAGGTGTGTATTGTTATGCGGATTCCCCGTATTTTGATATTTTGCTTTTTGCATATTCCGTGGACGATGCCCCGGTGCAGGTGGTTGACCTCGCCTGCGGCGAACATCTGCCTGAAGAAATCCTGAACGCTCTGACCGATGATTGCATTCAGAAACACGCCTTCAATGCCAGCTTTGAACGGGTCTGCCTGTCGGTCTGGCTGCGGCGAAACTACCCGGAACGGTTCGTCTCCTACGGCTCACCGGAGGATGCCTGCGGCAACTATCTAAACCCGAAAGCATGGCGGTGTACGATGGTGGCAGCTGCCTATCTGGGCTTGCCGCTGAGCCTTGCCGGCGTAGGAGCAGTTCTACAGTTACAGCAACAGAAACTATCTGAGGGGAAAGCCCTGATTCGCTATTTCTGCGTGCCATACGACACGGTGAACGGCATTCCGGTGTTTCATGTTCCGACCGATGCTCCGGAGAAATGGAACGTCTTTCGGGCATACAACAAACGGGATGTGGAAACGGAACAAGCGATTGAACAAAAAATTGCTCGGTTTCCCGTGCCGGATTTTGTCTGGCAGGAGTATGCCCTTGACCAGACCGTCAACGACCGGGGTATTCAGCTGGATTTGCAGTTGGTGCAGCAAGCAATTCGTATGGATACGCTCACGAAAGATAAGCTGCTGCATCAACTGAAAGATCTGACCAACTTGGACAATCCGAACTCTGTTCAGCAAATGAAACAATGGCTGGCGGAACACGGACTGGAGTTAGAATCGTTGGGAAAAAAAGAAGTACAGGAACAGCTGAAAACCGCTCCGCCGGACTTGCAAGCCGTGTTGCTACTTCGACAGCAGGCATCAAAATCCTCGGTCAAAAAGTATCAAACCATGCAAAACGCCGTCTGCTCGGATGGTCGTGCAAGAGGAATGTTTCAGTTCTATGGTGCAAATCGAACAGGTCGAGAGGCTGGTCGTATCATTCAGCTACAAAACCTGCCACAGAATCACCTTCCCGATTTGGAAGATGCACGGGAGCTTGTGAAGTCTGGTGATTTAGAGGCAGTAGAACTGCTGTATGAAGACGTTCCGGACACGCTCTCACAGCTGATTCGTACTGCTTTTATTCCAAAGCCCGGCTACAAATTCCTCGTGGCAGATTTCTCGGCGATTGAAGCAAGAGTCATTGCATGGCTTGCCGGTGAAACGTGGCGAATGCAGGCGTTCGCAGACGGCAAAGACATCTACTGTGCCTCGGCTTCTAAGATTTTCGGCGTGCCAGTAGTCAAGCATGGCATCAACGGGCATCTTCGGCAGAAAGGCAAGGTCGCAGAATTGGCATGTGGCTACGGCGGCTCTGTCGGAGCAATGAAAGCCATGGGTGGATCGGGAATGTCTGATGCGGAACTGAAACAAATCGTGACGGACTGGCGAACGGCTTCTCCACACATTGTGCAGTTGTGGTGGGATGTAGAAAATGCTGCCATCAAAGCTGTGCGGGATAAAACCGAAACAGAGACCCACGGCATTCACTTCTCTTATGAATCCGGTTTTCTGTTTATCCGCCTGCTGTCTGGCAGACGGTTGGCATATGTCAAGCCACGCATCGGTGAAAATCGCTTCGGCGGTGATTCTATCACCTATGAGGGCATTGGCACGGGCAAAAAGTGGGAACGCTTGGAAACTTACTCCGGCAAGCTGGTCGAAAACATTGTTCAGGCGACCGCACGGGATCTGCTCTTTTATTCCATGCAAACGCTATCACAATACTTCATTGTCGGTCATATTCACGATGAAATGATCATCGAATGCCCGAAAGATACAAAGCTGGATGAGATCTGTCAGCAGATGGCGAGAACGCCAGACTGGGCAAAGGGACTGTTGCTTCGGGCAGACGGATATGAATGCAGCTTTTACAAGAAAGATTAGGAGGATTCCATATGTTTTACATCAAAGAAAATCTGAATGACACCACCAGTATCTCTGTGGAGATCAACAACGAAAACGTATACTGTCGCTGCCCACAGTGCGGTGCAGAAGTACCAGTGGATCTGAGTGTTTTCTGGACAGCAGAAAACTTTGACATTTTCAGCAGTGCCGTTTACTGCGATGCCTGCACACTGAAGCGGCTGAAAGGAGCACTGCATGAATCTGTATAACGCTGAGGGATACATTGATCTCACTGCTTATGAGGCACTGAGCCGTATTGAACGAGAAGAACGCAGGGCGAAAAAGGCTGCCGCTTATCGACCACTGGTATACATCTGTTCTCCCTATTCCCACGGCTGCATCAATGACAATATCGAAAACGCCAGACGATACAGCCGCTTTGCAGTAGATACCCACTATGTCCCTATCGCTCCCCACTTGCTGTTTCCGCAATTCATGGATGACAGTCTGGGCGAAGATCGTCAGACAGCGATGTTCATGAATTTGGTACTGCTGTCAAAGTGTGCCCAGCTGTGGGTGTTTGGCTCTGTGCGGTCGGAGGGTATGCAGCAGGAAATCAAATGGGCGAAGCGGCGACATATGACCATTCGGTATTTTACAGAAGAACTGGAGGAAATAGAATGAAATTTACGCTCTATACAGCAAACTGTACCGGCAATGAAAAGAATATCCTTTATCCAAACCAAAAGGTCATTACTTCAGAAGCGGATTTGAAAAAAGCCGTTGTCTACGATCATGTCTGTGCTCAGTATGAGAATTTTGCCCGCAGTGATGCCAATTTCTTGCTGTCTGATGTAGTGCCTATGGATTGTGACAACGACCATTCAGATGACCCGAAAGACTGGATCACACAGGAAAAACTGGCAAGTTTCCTCAGTGATGTTGCATTTGCAGTGACCTACAGCCGCCATCATATGCTGGCGAAAGGGAATAAGTCTGCACGACCACGTTTTCATGTATTTTTCCCAACAGCACCCTGCAACGATGCAAATTCTCATAAGGCGATAAAGCAGAAAATCCATAAGGAACTGCCGTTCTTTGACGGAAATGCACTGGATGCCTCACGTTTTCTTTTTGGCTGTCCGAGTGATGTTGTATGGCATGAAGGCAGTTTATCCATTGAGGACTGGCTTACACTGATGAAGTCGAACCATAACATTCCGCAGGGACAGCGAAACAGCACAATGTCTCGCATGGCTGGAAAGCTGGTCAAGCGTTTTGGTGTGACTGAGGAAAGTTATCAGAAGTTTCTGGAAAAAGCAGCCGAATGCGAACCACCGCTACCGGATGAAGAACTGGAAGCAATCTGGCACAGTGCCTGCAAATTCGGAAAAAAAGTAACCTCGCAGGAAGGATATATTTCTCCTGAAGCATACGGCAAACAGTCCCTGATTCCCGATGATTTTTCGGACGTTGGAGAGGCTCGCACATTTGTAGAAGGCTTCTCAGATGAGGTGGCATTTACCATTGCAACTGATTATTTAAGATACAACGGAACCTACTGGGAGGAGTCAGAGCACGCTGTCACCCTTGCCATGATCGAACATACAGACATACAGCTGGCAGAAGCCGAAAAGCAGGTGGAAGCATCCCTTCTGAAACTAGAAAGTCTTGGTGTTGCAAGAGACGCAGCAATCAATGGCGGCAAAAAGTTTCGGGATAGTCTGGACGAGGAACAGACCGCCGCATACAAAGAGTATCAGTACTATGCCACTTTCAAGGCATTCGTGATGAAATACCGCCATGTTCGTAGTATGACCAATGCACTGGATGCTGCAAAGCCGCTGGTTCTCCACAATCCAGAAGCCCTTGACAGCAATCCAATGCTCCTCAATACCCCCGGAGGCACGTATTATCTGCCCGAAGGATTGAATGGCTGGAAACCCACAGACCCTGCCGACCTCTTAACGAAAGTGACAGCGGTTGTTCCAAGTGATGCCGGTAAGGATTTGTGGGAGGATGCCTTGCAGGTGTTCTTCTGCGGTGACCAGAGTTTGATTGATTATGTGCAGATGATTTGCGGACTTTGTATTGTGGGCAAGGTATATTTGGAGGCGATGATTATTGCCTACGGTGATGGACGTAACGGAAAATCGACTTTCTGGAATGTCATTTACAAGGTTCTGGGAAGTTACAGCGGTAACATTTCAGCGGATGCACTGACCGTCAATTGCAAACGTAATGTCAAGCCTGAAATGGCAGAACTCAAAGGAAAACGGATGATTATTGCAGCAGAATTGCAAGAGGGCATGCGGCTGAATACCAGTGTGGTAAAACAGCTCTGTTCCACGGATCCGATCTTTGCCGAAAAGAAATTCAAAGCACCATTCCACTTTGAACCCTCTCACACGTTGGTGCTGTATACCAATCATCTTCCGAAGGTTGGTGCGTCGGATGACGGAACATGGCGGAGATTGATTGTCATTCCATTTCACGCAAAAATTCAAGGCTCTAAGGACATCAAAAACTATACGCAGCACTTGGTCGATAACGCAGGCGGTGCGGTGCTTTCATGGTTGATTGAGGGTGCAAGAAAGGTGATTGCTGCAAACTACCAGATTACCAGACCGCAGTGTGTCCTTGATGCAATTGGCTCTTATCGTGAGGGCAATGACTGGCTTGGAAACTTCATCAATGAATGCTGTATCGTGAATAGAAGCTACCAGGAGAAATCCGGTGAACTTTACAACAACTACAGAGAATACTGCATTGAAAATGGTGAATACATCCGCAGTACCTCTGATTTTTATGCGGCTCTGGAACAGGCAGGATACAAGAGAAAAAAGATGAGGGATGGTAAATACATCATTGGAATTCAATTGACTTATGGCATCCTCGACTAACTTGACCGGCACAAAAATACGAAAAAAGCCCCAAAAATCGGGAGTGTGCCGGTGTAAGCCGGTCATATACAGTCTTTACGCAGGCGAGAAAAAAAGTAAAAATTTCTTCTATATATAAGGTTTGTAAATGACCGGCTACGAGCGGCACAATTCCCATATTGCGTACTTTTTAGGAGGAAACATTATGTGGATCAAGAAAAATAATCTTTTGGTTAACCTTGAAAAATTTGATGCACTCTATCAGGACACATTACATCCTGAAAATCTTGTGATTATGACCGATAGGAAAAAAAGAACTCTTGCCAAAATAGATGATGTCCCAAGGGTTCTTGATGAAATAACTGAAGCTATGAAACATGGTGAAAGTGTGTATGTACTCCCATGCGAGAAAAAATAATTGAAGAAAAACTCACAAAGGCAGTAAAGCAAAATGGCGGTGTATGCTGGAAATTCACGTCTCCCGGAACGGCAGGAGTTCCAGACCGCATCGTATTGATGCCCGGCGGTAGAATTGCTTTTGTGGAAGTGAAAGCACCCGGAGAGAAACCCAGACCGCTTCAACTTTCCCGGCATAAACTTCTGAGGCGATTGGGTTTTCTGGTTTACGTCTTGGATGCTTGTGAGGACATCGAAAAAATTATCTTGGAGGTGAAAAGCGATAGAACTACATGATTATCAGAAATATGCCGTTCGCTTTATCGAGGAACATCCAATCGCAGCACTCTTTCTGGACATGGGACTTGGTAAGACGATTACAACACTGACTGCAATCCACAATTTGATGTTTGATTTGTTTGCGGTCAGAAAAGTTTTGATTATTGCACCGTTGCGAGTTGCCCGTGATACATGGTCTGCTGAAATTGAAAAATGGGAGCACTTGAAACCGCTGCGATACAGTGTAGCAGTTGGCACAGAGGAAGAACGCCTTGCTGCCTTGAACGCTCCTGCCGACCTCTACATCATCAACCGGGAGAACCTCGACTGGCTCGTCAATAACACGAAGTTCGATTATGACATGGTGGTGATTGATGAACTCTCCAGCTTCAAGAGCCATCAAAGCAAACGCTTCAAAGCACTGATGAAAGTTCGACCAAAGGTGAAAAGAATCGTAGGTTTGACAGGCACTCCTGCCAGCAACGGCTTGATGGATTTATGGTCAGAATTCCGTCTGCTGGATATGGGACAGCGGCTCGGCAGATTCATCGGGCAGTACCGGAATGCCTACTTCAAGCCCGACAAGCAAAACGGCTATCTCGTGTATTCCTACAAACCCCTGCCCGATGCAGAGCGGCAGATTTATGAGAAAATTGCTGACATCACCGTTTCGATGAAAGCCATCGACCACCTGCACATGCCCGAACTGCTTTCCAACGAATATCCCGTGCAGCTGTCCGACACGGAGCAAGAAACCTACAAACGGTTCAAGTCTGAATTGATTCTGGAGATGCAGGACACTGAGATCACCGCCGCCAACGCTGCAAGTCTATCCAATAAACTCTGCCAGCTGGCGAATGGTGCGGTGTATGACGATACCGGAGCAGTGATTTCCATTCACAGCCGAAAGCTGGATGCACTGGAGGACTTGATAGAGGCGGCCAACGGCAAACCCGTTCTGGTGGCGTATTGGTTCAAGCACGACCAAACAAGAATTGCGGAACGCCTGCAACAGCATCAGGTTTCCTATCAGGAAATCCAATCCTCCGACAGTATCCGGAACTGGAATGCCGGAAAGCTGCAAGTTGGTCTGCTACACCCAGCCGCTGCCGGACATGGCTTGAATTTGCAAGCAGGCGGTTCTCACCTGATTTGGTTCGGGCTGACCTGGAGTCTGGAACTCTACCAGCAGACCAACGCCAGACTGTGGCGGCAGGGGCAGCAGTCCGAAACTGTTGTCATTCAACATCTCATCACAAAAGGGACGATTGATGAACGCATCCTGAAAACCCTGACTCGAAAGGAACAAACCCAGACCGCTTTGATGCAAGCCGTCAAGGCAGAACTTGGAGGTAGCAGATGAATATCATTTGGCAGTACTTAGACAAACGGAGTGCCGCTGTGAACGCACTGAAGGATTACAGCAGCATGGCTTACATCCTTGCACACACAGACGAAGAAATCGCACAGGTGCATGAAGACACCACAACCCTTGGCAGTCCGACATTTACAGATATGCCGGGCGGCAGTCCGAACCCGCAGTCCGGCGAAATGCGAATCATCGCTGCCATTGACGAAATTGATGTACTGCGGGAACGGTATCGTCAGGCAAAGGAATACATGGAATGGTTTCAGCCTGCATGGGACAGCCTGTCGGAGGATGAACGGTATGTGCTGGAGCAGTTCTATTGGCAGGAAAATCAGAACATTTATACCATTTGCGAACACTTTGGTATTGAGCGTTCTTCTGCATACAACAAAAAGAATCGTGCCGTACAACACTTGACGTTGCTTCTCTATGGTAAGGCATGAGTAAAATCGAGGATGACTTTTGCAAAAAGGTGTGATATAATAATATCATAGAAAACTGACCGAAAGCCCTGTGGTGTTCCACATGGGCTTTCGTTGTATCCGGAGGTGAACCTTATGCCGAGGAAGGCACTGAAGCCATGCAAGCATCCCGGCTGTCCCAATCTGACAGACGGCTTGTACTGTGCAGAGCATCAGCCCCTACACCCAGACCGACCGTCTGCCGCTAAGCGTGGCTACGGCAGCAGGTGGCAGCGGCTCAGCAAGGCGTACCTCCGCCGGCATCCCTTGTGTGTGCGGTGCAAAGTACAAGGACGGTTCACGGCAGCGACCGTGGTCGACCATATCATTCCTCACCGTGGTGATCCGCATCTGATGTGGGATGAAAGCAACTGGCAGGCTCTTTGCAAGTCCTGCCATGACCGCAAGACATGGACGGAAGACCGAAATCCCGTCTATCGGTATTGATTGTGTCTGAAATGCTGCCGGTGGGGGGATAAAAATCTCTAATTGTGAATTTTTTACAGACCGGCGTCCCCTCTCACACACAAAAACGGGTATTCAAACACCCTATTGACCCCTCAGAGATATAAATATTGAAAAATACCGATAACATCTAACTTTGCCGACTTTTGCAGTCGGCATTTTTCATGCCCGATTTAACATTTTTGTTTGAATTTCTTTGATTTTTCGGAGGTGATGACATCATGGCGAAAGACGGTACAAACCGAGGCGGTGCAAGAGCGGGTGCAGGAAGACCAAGAAAGGCTCTCACCGAGAAGATTGCAGAGGGCAAAACAGCACAGGTCATGATGCAGCCTGCTGATATTGAGTCGGCTGATACACCGCCTGTGCGAGAATTCATGCAGGAATTACAGCGTGACGGCACAAAACTCCTTGCAGATGATGTGTATACAGAAACCTATCAATGGCTGAAAGAACGCTCCTGTGAGAAGATCGTCAGCCGTCAGCTTGTGGAACAGTATGCCATGAGTATTTCCCGTTGGATTCACTGCGAGCAGATCGTCACCAAATACGGATATATTTCCAAGCATCCTACAACTGGTGCGGCAATTGCTTCTCCGTATGTTGCAATGTCACAGAACTACATGAAACAGGCAAACCAAATCTGGAATCAGATTTTTCAGATAGTCCGTGAAAACTGCTCTGTGGAATTTCAGGGCAATCCGCAGGAAGATATGATGGAAAAATTGCTGAGAAGCAGAAAGTGAGAAATACATGAAAGCAGATGTTCAATTCTGGAGAGAACTGAAACAGCAGAAAAATAACATGACCAAACAGCAATATCGCACAATCAAGGGACAGGCTGTCAAAGGCAATATGGATGCCGCCCGGAGAGGTATGCTCAGAATTCAGCAGAGGAGGAATTACAGATGACAACGACCACAGAATTTCAGCTTGTTGACATCAACAAGTTAGTACCATACGCAAATAATGCTCGTACACACAACAAAGAACAAATCTTGAAACTTCGTTCTTCCCTGCGAGAATTCGGATTTGTTAGTCCTATGGTAATCGACAAGGATTATAACGTCCTGTGCGGACACGGCAGACTGGAAGCCGCCCAAGCCGAAGGCATGACGGAGGTTCCGTGTGTATTTGTAGAACACATGACAGAAGCACAGAAGAAAGCATTTATTCTTGCCGACAATCGTATGGCATTGGACGCCGGCTGGGATGAAGAATTGCTTGCTGTGGAAATGGAAGAATTGCAGAATCTCGGCTTTGACCTTGGTCTGACCGGATTTGATGAAAAAGAAATCGCTGACCTCTTTGCAATTGACAGCGATGAAGCGAAAGAAGATAATTTCGATGTAGACGCAGAACTGGAAAAGCCCTGCAAATCCAAAACCGGCGACATCTGGCATCTTGGAAAACACACCGTTATCTGTGGAGATTCCACTTTGCCTGAGACCTATACAGCACTTTTGGACGATACAAAAGTCAATCTGGTTTGTACCGATCCGCCGTATCTTGTCAATCTGGAAAGTACATCCGGCAAAATCAAAAACGATGACCTTGACGATGAAAAGGGCTATGAATTTCTGAAATCCGCATTTGAGAGATTCAGGGAATCCATGGCAAAAGATGCAAGCATTTATGTGTTTTATGCGACGTCAAAGGCTCGTGTATTTCATGATGCATATGAAGATGCAGGATTTAAGGTGGGTGCAGGACTTGTCTGGAAGAAAGACCGCCTTGTTCTCACCCGCACCGACTGGAAATACATTCATGAACCGATCATCTGGGGTTGGCGTAAGGACGGCAAGCATATCTGGTATGGTGACCAGAAACAGAAAACCGTATTTGAATTTGACCGTATCAAAAATTCAAAAGAAGACGGCTGCGGACACCCTTCAAGTAAACCTGTCCCATTGATCGCCTACCTGATTTCACAATGTACACAAACAAACGGCATGGTGCTTGACGGATTTCTGGGCAGTGCATCTACCCTGATTGCCTGTGAGCAATTAAACCGTGTATGCTTTGGTGTTGAACTGGAACCAAAGTTCGTTGATGTTGCAGTGGAAAGATACATCAAGCTCCATGATGGCAACTCTGACGATGTGTATCTGATGCGTAACGGCGAAAGAATCGAATACAAGGATGTGGAGGTGTCAGATGAATAAACCTCTCACCCTTGGCAGCTTGTTTTCCGGTTCCGGAACTTTTGAAATGGCAGGAATACTCTCCGGCATTCTGCCTGTCTGGAAATCGGAGATAGAGCCGTTCCCGATCGCTGTTACAGAAAGGCGGCTGCCGTTTGTAAAGCATCTGGGCGACATCAACTGTATCAACGGTGCTGAAATAGAGCCTGTGGATATTATCACCTTTGGCTCACCATGCACCGACCTAAGTGTCGCAGGAAAGCGTCAGGGCTTGAATGCCGCACGTTCCGGACTATTCTTTCAGGCAGTCAGAATTATCAAGGAAATGAGGTGTGCAACCAATGGTAAATATCCAAGATTTGCAGTGTGGGAAAACGTCATCGGAGCCCTATCCTCCAATGGCGGCGAGGACTTCCGATGCGTCCTCGAAGAACTCTGCAAAATCAAAACCCCGGACATATCTGTCCCTAAACCTGAAAAGTGGACAAAGGCAGGAGAAATCCTGGCAGATGGTTTCTCTCTCGCATACAGGACAGTCGATGCTCAATACTGGGGTACGCCCCAACGCAGAGCAAGAATCTATCTTGTCGCAGATTTTGATGGTGAACGTGCCTCAAAAATATTATTTGAGTCCGAAAGCCTGTCTGGGTATTCTCCGCAGAGCTTCTGTTCGTGGAAAGAAACTGCCGGAAGTTTTGGAACTTGCTCTGAAGAAACAAGCACAGGTTTGATGTTTGAGAATCATTCTCAGGATACCCGATATACAGGACCGCTTGATGTGGCTCAGACGATTTCTGCCAGCTATGGAACGGGCGGAAATAACCAGCCGTTTGTGGTGGAACATTTTCATAAAGCATACGGCATTTGCGGAAAATACAGCAATTCCATGCTTTCCGACAATCCCAACAGCGGATTTTATGAGGCAGATACTGCAAGAACAATTGATACAAGCAATCAGTCTCCATGCAAAAATCAAGGCGGAATTGTTGTCGTTGAGGGAAATGGTTCACGTCCATCGCATCACGGAAACGGGTATAAAGAATCGGAAACAATGTACACACTCAATTGTACTGAAAATCATGCTGTTGTCTATGGAATTGGCAGACCTGCCATGAATCAGGGATACAATGCAAAATTCAGCTTTCAGATCGAAGAAGAAACCTCACCTACACTTGTTGCATCAGGTGCAGGCGGAATTGCTCATCCGGTCTATTCCACAAGCAAAAATTCACATCATACTGTTGCTGAAAAAGAAAAAGCAAATACACTTGTAGCATCAGATTACAAAGATCCGCCGCTGGTCAATGCTCCAGAATATATCGTGCGGAGGCTGACACCGCAGGAATGTGCGTTGCTGCAGGGTATGCCGACTTGGTGGTGCGATGATATCGGCATTGAAAATCCAACGGAAGAACAGATTCGTTGGTGGCAGAATGTTTTTGAAACCTACAACAAGGCTGTCGGAAAAACCTGTAAACCAAAAAGTCGAAAGCAACTTGAAAAATGGCTGAAAGATCCGTATTCCGATAGTGCCGCCTACAAGATGTGGGGCAACGGCATATATTTAGGAAATGCGTGGTTTGTGCTTTCTGGGATAGCATATTATGCACAGAATACAGCCTGAAAGTTTGTCATATGTCACACTTGATATCTGTGAGGAAACGAGTTATCATGTGTACTACCGAAAAGGAGGTCAAACATATGACGATTGCATTTCATCTCACAGGAGAAAAACGAAAAGCACTGGTGAATACCATCAGCGAAATCATTGGCATTCAGGCAGTATATCAATTTATGCCGACTTGTGCTTACAAGATCGGGGAATATTACACTGTCACCAAAGAGGGCAACCTTGAAATCAGCGATTCTGCTGACAGCAAGGAAACTGAACATCTTACGGAAGAACTGAAAAAACGTGGATACGATATTCCGACAGAAAATAGGCTAACGATTCAGATGCCTGCGGACTTTTTCGATGAACATACACTGAGCAATCTCCGACAAATCTGCGAAAACAAGGCTGCCCTTTTTCAGGCTGCTTTTCAGACGGATTCATTGGACATCATTTCATCTGACGAAAAGGTAGAATTCCCATGGTTCAAAGTAGAGCAAGACGGTGATGCAGACGCCTACTGCACGTTTATTTCCATGCTCTGCGAATTTGCAAAGAATCAGAGCCACATCAACCGCAAGCCGGATACTTCCGATAATCCCAAATACACCATGCGGTGTTTCCTGATTCGTCTGGGAATGGTGGGGGCAGAATTTAAGGCGGCAAGAAAAGCAATCCTCCGCAATCTCACAGGCAATTCTGCATTCAGAAAGGCGGGTAATTCAAATGAAGTTTCCGAATAAAAGCTATCTGGCACAACTCCGAAAACAGTATCCTGTTGGAACGAAGATACAGCTGATTTCTATGCGTGATGAAAAATATCCCATTCTTCCCGGAACGATCGGTGAGGTCACTCATATCGATGATCTGGGTTCCATACACATGAAATGGCAGAATGGCTCCTCCCTTGCCCTGATTCCCGAAGTGGATTCTTTCAAGGTTGTGGCAGCTGAAAATTAAGACAGAACCTATTCCATCGTACTGTATGTTACCATAGAAATTCAAGTTAATCAAGACTGTATATTACACAATCTTTTGGCGGATATACAGTCTCTTTTTCTGTAGATTTAGCCGCTTGATATACCCTCCGTAATGCGGTAATATGTGATACAACGAAAGGGACATCCCCTTAAAAAGTACCGAAATTACGGAGGAAAATACCATGAATGCTAAAACAGAAAGACAGATTGAAAACCTGAAAAATCAGACCATCGGAGTTGAAATTGAGATGAACCACATCACAAGAGAACGAGCTGCAAAGCTTGCCGCAGACTTCTTTGGAACAGGCAGATACGAATTCACAGCAAGCCGAAACGGATACAGCACCTGGTCAGCTTGGGATGCACAGGGCAGAGAATGGAAATTTCAGAGAGACGTAAGCATCAGCGGAACAGACAGCGAAAAATGCGAACTGGTCACACCGATTTTGAAATACGAGGACATCGAACCCCTGCAGGAACTGGTGAGAATCCTCAGAAAAGCCGGAGCAATCAGCCACGCAGGGATTGGGGCAGGGGTTCACATCCACATCGGAGCAAACGGACATACCCCACAGACCCTCAGAAATCTTGCCAACCTGATGGCAAGCCACGAACAACTGATCGCAGATGCCCTGAAAATCGACAGTAGCAGAATGAACCGATACTGCAGAACGGTAAACCCAAAGTTCATTGAACAGCTGAATCAGAAAAAACCGAGAACCATGGCTCAGCTTGCCGACATCTGGTACAGAGCAAACGGTGCGGATTACGGAAGAAATCAACACTACAATGACAGCCGATACCATATGCTGAACTTTCACGCAACCTTTACCAAAGGCACAGTTGAATTCAGATGCTTTAACTTTGACAAACCTGCAAACGGAAAGAAAAACGGACTTCACGCAGGACAGCTGAAAAGCTACATTCAGCTTTGCCTTGCACTTTCCGAAATGGCAAAAGAACTGAAAACAGCAAGTCCGAAACCACAGCAAACGGAAAATCCGAAATTCGCAATGCGAACATGGCTGATTCGATTGGGACTGGTTGGCGAAGAGTTCTCCACAGCAAGAAGTTTTCTTACCAAAAACCTTGACGGAGATGCGGCTTATCGCAACTTCCGAGTTATGTAAAGTTAAAATGAGGAGAATGGAATAATCA
>ERZ773170.1620-NODE-1620-length-16078-cov-10.127007_pt1 | contig 16078 bp, 21 predicted proteins | sample MGYA00581002_ERZ773170 | MGnify/ENA primary metagenome ERZ773170 (study PRJEB29015, sample SAMEA2737811) | human gut metagenome | biome: human gut; feature: human-associated habitat; material: faeces | place: China | collected 2012 ... | reverse complement strand
TTTTCGTTTACAGTTTGAACTGAGTTAGTCTAAACTAACTCGACTCTAAAATACGTAAATATATTTTAGTTAAACCTATTGACATTTTTAAGGTACAATGCTATAATATAATTACAGTAAAGGAAAGGAGATGAAAAAAGTATGAAACAAACGACCGAAGAAGGTTTAAGAAACCTATTGGAAAGTGGTGCTTTAGAATCACATATGTTTAATGCGTTTTATGGTTTAGCACCTGTAAATAATGATATTCTAAAAGAAAGGGTGAAGTTGAAATTTATGAATTCATTAACACAATCAGAACTTGAGGTGTTAAAAGAAGCTGAAGACATTCTTTTCAATCATGTTGACTACAGAACAGATAGCGTATTTGATAAAGCTTTTTGTGAACTGCATAAATCACTTAAAAGATACAACGAATTAGAAAGGAGGGATGAATAATGCCAGAATGGATAACACACGCACAAGTCCGCAGGCGTTTCCAAGATCATTTCTGCGAAACGCTTTATGAACACCCAAACTTAGTAACGCCTAAAACAGTGGAAGAATACGAACACATGAAAGACATAATAAGAGAGGAAAATGGAACAGCCTTGTCATTGTGTAACACAACCTACATAACCAACTTACATTATGCATTCATTTACAAGTTAAAAGAAAGCGCATATGACAACGGTAAATACTATATAGCGTATATAACCAAAGACCAACGCATAGATGTGCCAATCAGTAAATCATTAATAAAGGAGTATTATTCATGGGTATTAGAAAAATTAAAAGAATCATAAAAATTGTAATAAAGGAAATTATTGCCGTTTTAGCATTAACAGCTTTTTTCCTTGCTTTATTTTATTGGGTTGCTGTTATAATAAACTTTTTTGTTCCGGCGCCATAAATTACCAATAGCATTTATTGTTACACTATTAAAATTGTTTCACGTGAAACATTGTAAAAAAAGGAGAATAGAATTATGAAAAATAAAGAAAAATTTAAGAATGAAATAATAGATATAATTTGTGATGGGGATAGTATTGCTGTTGATAAGGAAACACGTGTTCCTATAGCTTGTACTAATATTGAATGTGATAACTGTTTATTTTATAACATTAAACAATATTGCGTCGATTCTCTAGTTGAATGGGCGAATCAAGAATATAAAGGAACTATTGTAATAACGCAAAACGATATTGTATTTCTTCGTTATATTCCTAATAGATTTAACTATATAGCAAGGGATAAAGATGGCTATTTATTTGCGTATGACATTGAGCCGAAAAAATATGAGGAATGTGGTATTTGGGTTGGCAAGGATTCAGCAAGTATTTTTAAATTTAATATTTATTTTCCAATGATTAAATACACTGATGAGCATGCATGGAAAATATCTGATTTGAAAAAATTAAAAGTAGTAAAAAATTATTAAAAACTACTTGACATTTCAATCGTAATCTGATATACTTAATAATGTAAGGAAGATAAATATTATCCAACTTGCAAATACCACACCATACGGGGCGGTGTTCACAGCACCGTCCACTCACAAAAATAACAGATATTCCGACACCCAAGCAGGCGAAAAAATCGGTGGTAACGTGTAAAGGTTCGATTCCTTTTATCTGATTTGGCTTCATAAGAAGCCGTTCATTCAGCAGTCTAGCAAGCACAAGTAAAAAAGAAAAGAGGTGAAAGTAAAAATGGCAAGAGCAAGAAAAGTAACACGTACAATTTCAGCAACTAAAGTAGTTGTTATGTGTGTAAACACAGAGACAGCAGTAGTTGAAAATCATGAAGTGACAATCGCAGGTGTTTATACTGACGATAAAAAACTTATGAAAGCTGTCACTAAAGAAGTAGAGACAGCAGTATTTAAACCAGTATCAGTAGTTTCAACAGAAGTTATTGAGACATTGTATGGCATGGATGAACAGAAGTTTATCGAAATGGCAGAAGTATTGCCGCCAAGAGGCAAAAAAGAAGACACAGACGAAGTAGAAGAATAAGTAAAAGAAAAAGGAGAAAATAACAATGAGTAAAATTACAATCACAAATGCAAGCAGAGAGTTAACAGAGGTAGAGCAGTATCTTATGACAATGGATGCAGGAATCACTTCCATGAAGGATGTACTAGACGGCACTTCAATTCCAGTAGATGCTTACCTCGAGTACAAGGATACAAAGAAAGACGGAACAGAAGCAGACTTGCTTTCTATCATCACAGTAGATGGTAAAGTGTATTCAACACAGTCCGCAACTTTTAAGAGTTCCTTAAAGTCAATTCATGAACTGATGCATGGTAAACCGTACGCAATCGTAAAACGTAGCGGAGAAACAAAAGCGGGCAGACCGTTTGTTGATTGCGGACTCGATGTAAATTCAGTAAAATAAGTAAAGTATTTTTTCTTTCTTAAAATATAAAGGGTGGGCAGTTCGCCTACCCTTTATTGTTAAAAAATGTGAGAGGTGTGATAAAATTGAAAAAGAGCAAATCAAAGTATAGTCTATACTATAAGCAATATCAGCGAAAAATATCAGCATTAAGAAAACAGAATATTGAATTGCGTGGTGCGAATGTCTATCAAACAGAACACCAATTGCGTAAATGGGGCATCCAAGGAAGAGACTTGGCAAAGATAACGAGACAGTTAAAATCAGATATAAAGAACCTTGCAAAACAGGAAGCCTATTCAACTGAAACGGGGGAAATTTCGACAGTTGGGAAACTCAAACATGAAGTTGCTTCTGATCGTGCCAAGCGTAGCGCAAGGACAAGAAAGCGTAATAAGCAATCTGCACAAGAGTTTTGGTCAACAGATAAACAACCAACAACAAAAGATTTAAAAAACCCTGTTCATTTAAAACAACCGCAATTAGGCGATATATCCAATCAGCATTTTGTTGATGGTTTTTTGGCACGAATAACAGCACCAATTCCGACCGAAACAATCTACGGAAATAAAAGAAAAAGAGCGAATATTGAAATGGCAGAAGAAGCACAATCCGCTTTATTATCGTTATATTATAGTACTATAAATAAAGATGGTGAAATAGCTGTAGGAGAGCGTCTTGCGAATAATTGGGATGTAATTAAGATACACTTGGAAGTGGTTTTAACTGATTCAAAAGGCGTAAACGTTGCTTCTTCACTGGAAGCTATTGGAGAAATTATTAGCGGTAGAACATTATCTGTTGTAGAACGAGACTCTTTAAATAATGAACAGGAATCACTATATTCGTGGGATATAGAGGACAATACATATGAATAGTAAACGCACAACAAGAATGTTTATGTGTGATTTTGAAACCACTGTATACGATAACCAAGACCATACAGAAGTGTGGGCGGTTGCCATTGTAGAACTATTCACCGAGAATGTTACAATCCTGCATCGTATAGAGGATATGTTTACGTACTTTCGTGCGTTAGACACAAACATCATAGCATTTTTTCATAACCTAAAATTTGATGGTGCATTCATCCTTGACTATTTGTTGGCACAAAAGAAATACCCTCAGGCGCTTATCAATGATAACGGTGTTTACTCATGGAAAAAGAACAAAGAAATCCAAACCAACGAAGTACGATACAGTATATCTGACAAGGGCATGTGGTATTCCATTACACAGAAACTACCAAACAATAAGTTACTTGAATTTAGAGATTCTTTGAAGCTGTTACCATTTTCAGTTGAAGTGATTGGAAAATCATTCGCAACGAAGCACAAAAAGCTAGATATGGAATATACTGGCTACAGATATGCAGGGTGTGAGATTACTGAAAAGGAACGAGAGTATATAGCAAATGATGTTCTCGTAGTAAAAGAAGCGCTTGAAATCATGCTAGAACAGGGACACGATAAATCTACTATTGGTTCATGCTGTTTGGAAGAGTTCAAAAAAGGATATGACAAGACAGATTATGCACAACTATTTCCCGACATATACAAGATAGAAACAGGAATAACAAAATACCCAACCTTTGGTGATTATATTCGTAAGTCATATCGTGGTGGATGGTGTTACCTTGTAAGAGGAAAAGAAAACAAAATATACTACAAAGGCACAACAGCAGACGTTAATAGCTTATATCCATCTATGATGCATTCCGACAGTGGAAACTTCTACCCAGTAGGAAAACCGCACTATTGGAGTGGAAACTTTATTCATGAGGATGCACTAAAGAAATCGCCACAGGGTGAACCAAGATATTTTTTCCTACGTATCCGCACAAGGTTTCACGTGAAACATGGGTATCTTCCATTCATACAGATAAAAGGATCACCCCTCTATCGTGGAACAGAAATGCTAGAAACAAGTGACGTGTACAGTAAGAAACACGATAAATATTTTCCATACTATTATGATAGTGGAAACAACAGGCATGAAGCTATAGTAGAAATGGTTGTAACGTGTACAGATTATTATTTGATGCTAGAACACTATGACTTATATGATTTTGAAATCATAGACGGTGTATGGTTTTATGCCATGAAAGGAATCTATGACGAATACATCAACAAGTACGCAGAGATTAAGAAGAAAAGCAAGGGAGCACAGCGCACTCTTGCAAAGCTATTTCTTAATAACCTTTACGGAAAACAGGCTTCGTCTAAAGATAGTTCATTCAAGATTGCATACGTGAAAGATGATGAATCACTTGGTTTTATACGGCAGGAAGAGAACAACAAGAAAGCAGGCTACATACCTTGCGGTTCTGCGATTACATCATACGCAAGAGAGTTCACTATCCGAGCAGCTCAGAAGAATTATCATGGTGTGAGCGAAAGAGGTTTTATCTATGCGGATACGGATTCTATACATTGCGACTTACTGCCTGATGAAATCATAGGTATAAGAGAGCATCCAACAGAATTTAACTCGTGGTCATTGGAGTCATGTTGGGATATTGCTACATTTACAAGACAGAAAACGTATATTGAACATGTAACGCACGAAAACAGAGAGCCAATAGACGAGCCGTTCTATGATGTGAAGTGTGCAGGGATGCCAAACAAGTGCAAGAGCCTGTTTGTGTTATCTATGCGAGGCAATGCAGATATAAACGGTTATACAGAGTCAAGAACAGGAACACATAAAGAATGGACAGAAGATGAAAAACAGTTCTTATTTAAAGGTGATAAGCCTATTAAACGTGATTTATCAGATTTTAAAATAGGGTTGAAAGTACCTGACAAGTTAAGACCTAAGAGAATGAGGGGCGGAGTGTTACTCGTTAATACAAGTTATGAAATGAGGTAATAAAATGAAAGTTAGATTGCAAGATATTGTTAATCAATGTAATGGGAAAGAATGTTGGAAATGTGAACATGACAATAATATGGACTGTGCTATGACTATCGGTGGTATTATTTCATCAGCGTATATTGATTTTGTACATTTATGCGAAAGATATCCGGAACAGGCAAAAGCATTATATACGAATGAGGAGTTTGAAATATGAAAATAAGATTGCAAGACGTTATAAAAAATTGCGTTGATAATGGTGCTTGTTGTAGTATATGTAAATATAATAAAGGTGAATGTATTGCTAAAATTGACGGGTATTATCCATTTGAATTAGAAAAATATTACCGTATATGTGGCAATTCACCCGAACTGGCAAAAGCATTATTGACAAATGAGGAGATAGAAATAGATGAAAACAACGGTGAAAGAATTAATTGAAACATGCACAAGTAGATATGCACAAGGTTGTGTTGACTGTCCATTTTATGAGTACAAGTGTTATATACCAACTTATCCTTATATACCACGTGATGCAAAGAAATACATAAAATTTAAGAAAGAAAAAGAACTGAATAAAGAAGTTGAATTAAAATTAGATAAATAAAAACAAAAAAGGTGCAATGTTTCAGTTGAAACAAAGTACCTTTTTTTATTATATCATTGACTATCGGTGAAAACGGTCTAAAGTCTGTTACGACAAGGGAGCAACCCCGACCATAGAAACAGCGGTATTTTTCACCCGTGCGCCCTGCTTCTACGTTTTTCGCTTTCTAGCGATAGGTGATACCATTAATAACTAAGTGCTTGCAATACAGTTTCTTTGCATTGTAAGTCTTTAAACCGAAAACAGCCACGTTCAAAGAAGTACCTCATATTAGATAAGAACAAGTCATTGCTCTTTAACATAACATAGTTTATGTTGTGATCGTCTGTTGTAATACTTATTCTATACGGATATGTCTTATCCGCTCTATCGTCACAATAAATAATACCTAAGTCCATATATTCTTTAATAGCGTAGTCTCTACCAAGATACCGAAGTGTAGCAACATAGCTACATTCTCCAACAGGTTTCTCAATAAAGGCATTACTGTCATTTAAGTAAGTGGCTTGTGCGGAATAAGCAACATAATCATCGGTGATAAATGCACGGTTAAAGCCACTTTCTGTCTGAGCTTTACTTGCAGATTCATTATAACCCTGTTCTAGTACAAACCCATCACCTCTTAAGAATTTCGTGTCAGATTTAAGCCTGTTTGAAATCTTCATGGCTGTATAATATGGGTTAATCAATGACACAGGATTTGCCATCATGTAAACTGGAACATAACGAACTTGTTTCCCCTGACCACGCGCAATAGAGGTGTGAATTGAAATAAATTTTTTCACTTCATTTGCACAATATCTGTTTGTCTCACTTTGAAATTCGTCAAAAATAAGACAGCTGATATCACTAAACATATGTGAGTTCTTCTTTACGGCATCTGCATTGTTAAGAGCCATGGCATAACCGCAGGAAACACCGTTCAAAAATAATTCATGAAACTTCCCGTGCATCATTGGTTTACTTGACATTTCGTATTCAGGAAAAAATAATTCTTTAATGTCTTTAAAAAACTTCTCAGATACACCACTAAGCTCGTAATCGTATCTATATAGTAACCCAAACTTTTCACCTTTTGATAAAAATTTATTAACAACCAGTTTACCAAAATAAGTAGTTTTACCGCCTGTTCTGTTACTAGTAACCATATAAATCTCAGGTCTTTTATTGTTAAGGTCTAATAAACTTAATAGTTTTGTACCGTCATAATAACTCATTTTATCACCTCTTGTATATTATAGCATAAATAAGACAAAATGTCAATTATTAAACACGCTGTATTTTAATAGACATAGTGTCTATTATTTATACAAGTGTCTATTATTTATACAAGTGTCTATTAATAAGCATAGCGTCTATTATTGACAAATACTCGTGAATATGTTATAATTAAATAAGAAAGGCAGGTGATTAAAGCTATGGATGTTAATGCAGTAACTACAGCAATTTCAACACTTGGTTTCCCTATTGTAATGTGCGGTGCTATGTTTTGGTATACGCTGAAAGAAAAAGATGCGCACAAAGAAGAAATGAATAGTGTAACAGAAGCGTTGAACAACAACACATTGGTTCTACAGAAGTTATGCGATAGATTGGATGGTGACAAGAATGACAACATATAACGTACACGGTGGGCATTCATTAAAGTGTAGAGGGGTATGCGATTTACTGGACGAGGTAACAGAAGATAGAGCAGTTAAAAATAAGCTAATCGAACTGTTAAGAGCGAACGGTGATACAGTATATGACTGTACAGATGACTACAGTACTACACAAGGGGCAAACTTATCTTCTATTGTTTCCAAGTGCAATGAGCACAATGTTGACTTAGATATATCAATACACCTAAACAGTGCAAGAAACGACAGAGTAGGTGACGGAAAATGTGGTGGAGTTGAAGTATATGGTTATGACGATAGAATCTATGGTACAGCCTACAGAATTGCAGAGAGCATTGCAAATACACTAGGTATTGGTTTTCATGGTGCACCAGTAAAATACGACAAAAGCTTGTACGTTTTAAGAAAAACAAGAGCAAAAGCAATTCTTATTGAATGTTGTTTTGTAGACGATAGAGATGATGTTGCTCGTTGGGACTCAACAAAGTGTGCTATGGCTATAGCATCTGCGCTTGGGTGTAAAACAAATGTTTCTACTGTAAAACCTACAATGAATGTTTCACGTGAAACATATTTTACGCCATTCAAATCAAGTAGTTGTTCTATTGTGGATTGTTTAAAATCAATCGGTGTAGATTCCAGTTTTGCATACAGACAGCGTATCGCAAGTAAAAACGGTATTGCAAACTATAAAGGGTCAGCGCCACAGAATGATAAACTTGTTTCTCTTGGTAAAAAAGGAAGATTGATGAAACCGTAGAAAGGTAAGAAATAAATGCCAAGTATTGATACAGCTTATTCGTGGGCAATACAAACTTGTAACGCACCAAATGTTGGGTATTCACAAGCATATAGAAATAGACAGACAGTCGGTGGGATTACTTATTATGACTGTTCTTCATTTATCAATTATGCACTAGTTGCAGGAGGCTTTGAAACGCCTAGTTATGCACCACATCACAACGCTTTTACAACAGCATCAATGATTAACTGTTTATTAAAACTAGGGTTTACAGAAGTAGATGCCCACGGAGAATATAAACCGGGTGACATTGGATGGACAAGCGGACATACAGAAATGTGTTATTTAGGTGGTGACGGTAAAGGTGTTTTCATGGGGGCACATACGGATAATGCACCATTAGAATACCAAGTAAGTATAGGTAATACAAGTGGAAATGCTAACTATAAACGGAGCTTTACAAGATTATTCAGATATGGTGATGGTGGTGCAACTGGATATGGTGCAAGCCTTTATGTGGTATCAGCACTAGTAGGAAATGCTTGGCGAGAGTCGCATATTAACCCAACATTAGGTCAACAAGGTGGAACAGCATTCGGTATTTTTCAGTGGGATGGTTCAAGGCGTGAAGCGTTATACACATGGCTAGAAGCGAATGGTTATGAGCGTACAGACCCTGTCGGGCAAATGAAATACTTAGTTGTAGAAAATGACTGGCAAGGTGAATTTGCAGGAATTACTTCCTTGCAAGAGTTCTTGACTAGCAGTAGCACGAACATCCCACAGTTGGTTGAAGCTTTTGAGACATGTTGGGAACGTGCGGGAGTTCCTGCCTTACAAGAAAGAATTGATTTTGCCTATAAAGCGTATGATTATATTCAGCAACACGCCAATGATTCAAGTATTACAACATGGGAAACAGAACCTAAGTATTATCTATCAGAATCACAGGCGCTCAATAATGCTGTGCTGATGTACAGATTTTATAGTGCAGGTGGTGGCGGTGGTGGTACACCATCTAAAAGAAAAAAAAGCATGCCTGTATGGATGATGATTCGATATAACTTTTAGAAAGGAATAAAATTATGGCAGTAAAAACAAGAGAAGAGATTTTAGAAACGATTCGCACTAGAGTCGGCGATCAGACAGATGATGAAACAATTTCTTTTTTGGAAGATGTTACAGACACGTTAACAGATCTTGAAACACGTGCAAACGGTGACGGTGAAAATTGGGAACAACGTTACAAAGACAATGACTCTGAATGGCGGAAAAAATACAAAGAACGTTTTTTCAGTAGTGAACCGGATGAGCCAAAAGAACCAAAACAAGAAGAGGAAGAAGAGAAACCAAAAACTTTTGAAGATTTATTTAAATAGAGGAGGATTTTATTATGGCAAAAAGAATTGCAACAAGCACGCTGAATGCTTCAACGATTGACATTATGAACGTTATTAGACAGAACGCATCATATGATTATCAGCAGAGTGTCCCTGAAGTGTCAACAACAGAAGACATTCCTAAAGTCGGGGAGATTATTTATGGGACACCGGCATTCGCTAACCAGTTTTTGAACGCACTGGTTAATCGTATTGCTACAGTGCGCATGCAGAGCGCAACATTTAACAACCCTTATTCACAGCTTAAAAAGGGGTATCTTGAATTCGGTGAAACAGTGGAAGATATTTTTGTTTCTATCGCGAATGCTGTGGAATTTTCAGCAGAAAAAGCAAGCGCAAGAGAATTTAAAAGAACATTCCCTGATGTGCGTACAGCTTTCCATACAATGAACTGGCGAGTGATGTATCCAGTAACAATTCAGGATGAAGATTTAAAACAGGCGTTTCTTTCTATGGATGGTGTACAGTCATTAATTGCTAAAATTGTAGACAGCGTATACACCGCAGCCGAGTATGATGAATTCCTGCTCTTTAAGTACTTGCTTATTAAGGCTATCGCACATGGTCAGATGAAACCGAAAGCAATCGGCGACGGAACAGACTTGAAAGAAGGAGCTGTTCAGTTTAGAGCCACATCTAACTTATTACCGTTTATCAGTGCAGACAATAATATTGCAGGTGTTAAAACAAACACACCGAAAGAAAGACAGATTATCTTCATGGATGCTACTTTCAATGCTCAGTTTGATGTAAATGTTCTTGCAAGTGCATTTAACATGGAAAAGGCTGATTTCATGGGAAGACTGCATATCATTGATGATTGGACAAGCTTTGACAACGACAGATTTGAAGTTATCAGAACTAATTCAACAGGAATTGAAGAAGTAACAGCAGAAGAACTTGCTTTGCTTGCAAATGTAAAAGCTGTTATCTGTGATGAAAATTGGTTTCAGGTTTATGATAACAACAACAAGTTCACAGAAAAATATGTAGCAAGTGGCATGTACTGGAATTATTTCTATCACACATGGAAAACAGTTTCAAGTTCACCGTTCGCGAATGCGGTTGTATTTGTAACAAGTAACGCAAGCATTGAAGCGCCGGCAACTATTACAGTACATGTTGATACAAAGGACGAGGCAGATTACGCGACAGTATTCGCTCTTTCTCCGAAATTTGAGAATGCAGGACTTGAAGCTCAGAATGTAAACTTCATTCAGACAGAAGCTATGACAAGCGCAGGCATTGCAATGCAGAAATATGGTGTGCTTATGATTCCAAAGTCACAGCTTGCTACAGAGATTACGCTTGAAGCAGAAATCAATGGTGTTAAGTACAAGGCAACTAAGACAAATGTAACAGGCGCAACTACAGTGGACACAGCTATTGAATTAACAAAGCAGGTGTAATATTAAAAATAGGGTGCTATGATAGTGCCCTATTTTAATAAAAGGAGAAAAAATGTATATCAACCCTAATTCTGATATAAAATTATTGCATAACGTACCACTTGATAACACATATGAGCATACAATATATTTTAATACTGATACAGAACAATACAATTACTTTTCAAAATACGTGAAAAAAAGCTTTAGCAACCAATCCTATTTAAGGGTGAATAAAGGCGTGGCAAGAATGGATGTAAAGGCAGACGATATTTATGACTGTAATTATATGATGTTTAGAAACACAGCTTATGGTAGTAAATGGTTTTATGCTTTTATTACAAGTATTGAGTATGTAAATGATAATTGCACAAACGTTACTTTTGAAATTGACGTAATGCAGACATGGTTTTTTGTTCATAATGTTGATAAGTGTTTTGTAGAGAGAGAACATCCAGTATCAGACCAAATCGGCGAGCACTATGAGCCTGAAAACATTGATACTGGTGAATATGTTTTCAACGATTTTGGCTCATTACTACAGGTTATTAAACCTTTAGCTGTTATTATTATGGTTAACGACACAAGCGGTTCACCAAACGGGAATTTATATGACGGTATTTACGGTGGATGTAGTTTACATGCTTTTAATTCGGATGATACAGAAACTATAACAAATTTCTTAAATCAATACGCACAAAAGCCTGAAGCCATCGTTGCGATGTATATGTGTCCTGTTATTGCTGTCGGAAGTTCAATTCCTAAAGGTGAAGGTGTAAATGTTATTAAATCACAATCGTGTTACAATACTATTGTAAGTGTAGCGAAATTAACAGAAAATTTAACTTTAGACGGTTACAAACCAAAATGTAAAAAATTGTACACATATCCGTATAACTTTTACAGTGTAAATGCAGGAAATAAAAGTGCTGTTTATAGATATGAATTATTTGACGATTTATTGCCACAATTTAATATTGATGTACCTATTTCATACCCTGTGCAAGTTGCTATTAAACCAATGTATTATAAAGGGTGTAAAGATGTACCGTTAACAACAGAAATGTTAACGTTATCCGATTATCCGTTATGCAGTTGGAGCACAGACGCTTTTAGAGCGTGGCTAGCACAAAACAGCTTACCTATAACAACAACAGCAATCACTGGCGGTTTAAGTCTTGGGGTAGGCTTAGGTGGTATGATACCTTTATCAGAAGCTTCAAATAACATGAATCATGCCGGTAATTTATTAATGCAAGGTTATCAAGCTAGTATTAAAGCAGATATTACTAGAGGTAATGTTTTCAGCGGATCTGTAGAAATAGCAAACGGTACTAAGAATTTTTACGGTGGTAGATGCAGTATTACAAGTGAATACGCTAAAATGATTGATGATTATTTTAATATGTATGGTTACGCTGTTAAAAGAGTTAAACATCCAAACTTTAGCAGTCGACCGCATTGGAACTACGTGAAAACGGTTGGGTGTTGCTTGACAGGAAGTGTACCTGCGGATGATATGAAAAAACTGTGTAGTATTTATGACAATGGTATCACATTTTGGAAAAAAGGTGATGAAATCGGTGATTATTCGTTAGATAACAGTCCAGTATAAAGAGAGGTGAGAACAATGGGTAGAAGAAAAAGAACAAACTTTGAAGATAGCGCAGCTACAAATACTTTAACGTATATGCAATATTTAAGACGGTTGATGGAGTTATCCATGTCTATGTTCGCGTGGAAAAATTTACCTAACACGGTAGACCCTCGTTATATTGAGTTAAGGCTATTCGAAACTGGTAGCGTTGTATTCTTTAAAGATGATGTGCTAGGCGAATTATGTCTTGACTGTATTCAGCAAGGTAATTTCGACGTGTATGGTAACCCTATCACAAGACGCGCTTATTCCTGTTATAACAATTATCAAAAAGTTCTAAATGATAAAGACAGTGTTATCATATGGAATAATTATCTTAGAACAAACAGCGTAACAGATATTCAGTTATACGCTAAACGATTGTGGGACTTAGACAGGAGTGTTGATGTTAATGCAAAAGCACAAAAAACACCTTTACTAATTCAGTGCAACGAAAAACAAAGAATGTCAATGAAGAATCTGTATATGCAATATGATGGCAATACACCTGTTATCTTTGCTGATAATAATATTGATATAAATGGGGTTAAGGTGGTAAGTACGCAAGCGCCTTACGTGGCGGATAAGTTATATCAGTTAAAGAATCAAATATGGAATGAAGCGTTAACATATCTTGGCATCAGTAACTTGAACATTAACAAACAAGAAAGGCTTATCACAGATGAAGTGTCAAGTTCACAAGGTAGTACAATAAGTTCAAGATATAGTAGGCTTGAGTGCAGAAAACAGGCTGTTGAAAAAATCAATGAGATGTTCGGCTTAAATATTGAAGTTGATTACAGAAAAGATTATCAAGATATTGATTTAGATATGCCAAGTGATGATACGATGGGTGGTGATGCTAGTGAGTAAATACACAACAGAAGTGCGTTTTATATGCGAGAGTAAGTCGGGACTAACCGAAAGCAAAGGTTGCGACAACGTGGATGAAGTACTTGAAAAGAGTTGGAACAAGATTTTTACAACTAACTGTACTTTCTTTGATGAAACATACAGAAGCGTTTTATGTAAGAAGATTTTAAAGCATTACTATTTGCGTGAGATTGGTTCTGAAACTGTGGGCGTATGGAAACTGTGGTTGAACACAAAACTTGAGGAAATCATGCCTTATTACAATCAGCTTTACAAGAGCGCTTTACTTGAATTTGACCCTTTAAAAGATTACAGTGTAGAGAGAACTCATAAAAGAACTGGTATTGACGGGAAAACAAGTAGCACTGATGTGAGTGAAAATAGTAGCGGAAGTTCAAGTAATAATGTTACTGATAGAGAACTGTATAGTGATACACCGCAGGGTGGTTTGGATGGTCTTGAAAGTGAAAGTTACTTAACGAGTGCTAGGAAGAATACTAGTGAAGGTAGTTCTAACAGTAGTGTTACGAGTAAGAGCGGTACTGATTATACAGAGAGTGTTAATAGTACGGAAGATTACACGGAGAAAGTCGCAGGTAAGGTTGGCGGTAGTAGCTACAGTAAAATGTTGAATGAGTTTAGGGAAACTATGCTGAACATTGACATGAAAGTTATTAATGAATTCGAAGAGTTATTTTTTGGTTTATGGTAATGAAAGGAGATAAAAACTATGAGTAAAAGAGGTATTGTGAAAAAAGACCCTGCTGATTTTACGCCTACTTTGGGGAATTATACGGACTTACAACCGTTTCGATTTTGGTGTCAAAAGGTGTTGCCGTTGGTGTATGATGATAGCCTTAGTTATTATGAGTTGTTGTGTAAAGTGGTCGATTATCTGAATAAGACTATGGAAGATGTGGGTGTGCTTGAGAGTGATGTAACTGGTTTACATGAAGCATATAAGAAATTGCAGAGTTATGTTAATGACTACTTTAGTACACTTGATGTGCAAGAGGAAATTAATAATAAACTGGATACTATGGCTTCAAGTGGTGAATTAACCAACTTAATTGCCCCTTTACTACCTAATTTGATAGCTGAATGGCTGTCTAAAAATATCACACCAACAACACCTGTTATTGATAAAACGCTAACAATTAGTGGTGCAGGCGCTGACGCTAAAATCGTAGGAGATAAATTTAACTCAGCTTTATTATCGTTCAACATATACGACGGTACAACACCTTTATCAGAATTAAAACCAGGTTGGTATCCTGTTGTTAAATCTACACCTAAAACAAATTTACCAACTGACAGTGTTTTTGGGTTGCTTATTGCTTATCCACATGTAGCAGGTGTAACCAATAACTATTTTGTCTATTTAGATGCTAGCATTAAAACTAATTACGTCAAAGTAGATGAAAATAATTGGACTACACTAAGCAATTACATTAATACTGAAACATTGTTCAATTCAAGATTAACGTATAACGGTGAAGCTGAATTATCAACATTGAAAAGTGGGTGGTATCCAGTAATTAATATTACTGGTAGTAATTTACCTGTTACAACAGGTTTTGGTCTTTTGTTGGTATATAAAAACACTTTTTCAAGTTCAAACAATTTTTATATGTTTTATCACATTAACACTAAAACTAATTACATTAGGGTAGATGAAAATAATTGGACTACACTAAGCAATTACGCTTCAAATAAATTCATCGGTGAAACCATAATAACGTATGGTGATAGTATTACACATGCTAACAACTGGCAGCAATATTTAAGACGTGAATTACATTGTAGCACAGAAAACTACGGCATTGACGGTAGTAAAATAAGCGGTAATAATTCATCAAGCATGTGTAATATGGAAAGAATTAACACACTCCCAAATTTATCTTTTCTAATTATAATGGGTGGTATGAACGATTGGGCACAAAATGTTGCTATAGACGGTGATGAAAATGACGTAACTAATTTCACTGGTGGGTGTCATGCTATGTTTAAAAATATCATTAATAAATATCCATCTGCGTGCATTTACTGTGTTGGTACAAGTTTTGGATATATGGATAGTTTTACCGAAAAAACTAAAAACAATATAGGTTTAACAACGTTAGACTATTCTAAAAAATTATGCGAAATTGCAAGTCTATATGGCGTACCTTCTATTAGTGCATATGAAAACATGGGTGTATGTGATATTAATAAGACATTATTCTTGAAAAATGATGACGATATTTACATCCACCCAAATGGTGAAGGAGCTAAAAGATTAGCTAACGTTATCATGAATCTTTTAACAGATAATAAGTATATTTAATTATGTGTAACAGCATTTATTGCAGGGTGAAAGCTCTGCTTAAATGCTGTTTTTTTATTTATTCCATAGTAAGTGAACCGAACGTAGTGAGGTGTAGTGTACCTATCGAAGTGAGCAAGGTTATGATTGCTGTTCTGTACAGAAATGCGCGGAGCGAAGCACAGTAGAGCGAGCCGAACGTAGTGAGGTGTAGTGCATGTTTAAGTGAGCACATGAGCGGCAGCTGATGTGCGGAACAGCGAACGAAGT
>ERZ773170.1618-NODE-1618-length-16086-cov-14.107604_pt1 | contig 16086 bp, 10 predicted proteins | sample MGYA00581002_ERZ773170 | MGnify/ENA primary metagenome ERZ773170 (study PRJEB29015, sample SAMEA2737811) | human gut metagenome | biome: human gut; feature: human-associated habitat; material: faeces | place: China | collected 2012 ... | reverse complement strand
AGCCGCCGGAGCGGTGCTTAAGCCGTCAGGCGGGAATTGTGCGGTGTTGCCCTAACTCCTAACTACGCATTATGTACCGCTTGTGCCATATCGCGCACAAAGGCTTCGATGTGGGGCCCGGCGGCGGGGCCGTATTGGGCAAAGAGCTTGATGATGGCGCTGCCGACGATGGCACCATCGCTGACTTTAACGCATTAAATCGGGAAAGTCAATGAATTGAAGAAAAAAATTTGAATTTTTCTGCCGTCTTGCACCCAGGGGCAAAAATGCCTATAATGAACACAGAAGCAAAACCACGCGGCGCGTTTGATACGTTTGGCGCGGTAAAAGATAAAAGGAGAACCCCATGCCCGGAATTTTGTATATTGTTGCCACGCCCATTGGCAACCTGGACGATATGCCGCCGCGGGTGGCGGCTACATTTGGCGCGGCGGATTTTGTTGCCGCCGAGGATACCCGCGTGACCCTGAAACTGCTGAACCATCTTGGCTTAAAAAAGCCGATGATGAGCTATTATGAGCATGCGCTGCACCATGGCGCGGCAATTTTGGACCGCATTGAAGCGGGGGAGAGTTGCGCGCTCTGCTCTGACGCCGGTATGCCCTGCATCAGCGACCCCGGTGAGCAGATCGTGAAAGACGCCATTGCCCGCGGCATTACGGTAACGCCGGTGCCGGGTGCCAGTGCCTGCGTGACGGCGCTGGCGGTTTCGGGGCAGGATACCGCCCGGTTTGTGTTTGAGGGCTTTTTGCCGGTGCCCAAAAAGGAGCGCCGCGAGCGGCTGGAATTTTTGCAGGGGGAGACCCGCACCGTGATTCTTTATGAGGCCCCCCACAAGCTGCGCGGAACACTGGACGACCTGTGCGCCGCCTTTGGCGCGGAGCGCTCCATTACCTTGTGCCGGGAGCTGACCAAGCTGCACGAGGAAATCACCAAGACGACCATCGGTGAAGCAGTGTGCTACTATGAGCAGAACGATCCCCGCGGGGAGTATGTGCTGGTTATGGCGGGTACCCCGGCGGCGCAGGCTGCGGCGGAGGAAGTGACCCTGCCGGACGCCGTTGCCACTGCCCGCCTGCTGATGGCGCAGGGCACCCCGCCCGCCGCAGCCGCAAAACAGGCTGCCAAGGGAACGCCGTTCAGCAAGGGCGATATTTACAAAGAACTGATCGCGGCCAAAGATGAGGACGACCGCGAAGAAGAGAGCGAATGATATGGCCGAGCAACCCATGAAAGTGCTGGTTGTCAGCGATGTACACGGGCGTGTGACCCCGCTGCGCTGGCTGCTGAAAAACGAAACGGCCGATGCCCTGTTCTTTTTGGGGGACGGCTTGTATGACCTGGACCAGGCCATTGCCGCAAACGGCGCTGCGCCAGATTACCCCATCTACCGGGTGCGCGGCAACTGCGATATTGGTTCCGATGACCCGGCAGAGGGGCTGGCACCCTTTGGCGGCGTGCTGTTCTTTTACACCCACGGGCATCTGTTCGGGGTAAAATCCGGGTACGAGCGGATCGCCGAATACGCGGCGGACCGCGGGGCGGATGTGGTGCTGTTTGGCCACACCCACTACAAAACGCTGCGCCATGGTACGCCGTTTTCCCCGACACTGTTCAACCCCGGCAGCCTGCGGGATACCCACAGCTATGGCGTGATCACCATCACGGATGGACAGTGCAGTTTTGAATGGAAGCAGGTGCCGGAACAATGGTAAACAATGCAGTAGTATCCCACAACAGCGTGAACGAGCTGTACTATCTGGAAGAGGTGGACAGCACCAACACCTGGGCAAAGGCAAACCTGGATAAATTCGGCCCGGTGGGGGCAGTGTATACCACCAGCCAGACGGCGGGCCGCGGGCGGCGCGGGCACACCTGGATCAATGCGTCCGGGCAGGCGCTGTATTACACGGTAGTGCTGAAAACTGAGCTGGCCCAGCCCGAAAGCCTGCCGCTGTTTGCCAGCATGGCCGTGGCGGATGCGCTGGAACAGCGGTACGGCATCCAGTGCCAGATCAAATGGCCCAACGACCTGTTGCTGAACGGTAAAAAGATCGTAGGCATTCTGTGTGAGGGGATGCCAGACCACCATGCCATTGTGTGTGGCATTGGCATCAATCTGGCCCAGCCGCAGAGCTATTTTGACGCAATGGAGTTGCCCCACGGCACCAGCCTGGCGTTGCAGGGCATTGCCGTGGATCCGGCGGCGGACGCCGCCGCCCTGGCGGAGAGCATGACGAACTTTGGTTTTGACCGCGCGCTGTACGGCTTTGAGCGGGAGGGCTTTTCCGCTATCCGGGATGCGTATAAGGCGCGCTGTGTAAACCTGGGGAGGCATGTGACCTTTGACGGCGGCGAAGGCACCGCTCTGGATGTGGACGAAGAGGGCCGCCTGGTGGTGCAGGGGGCTGAGGGCAGCACCCATGTGTTTACCGGCGAAGTGAGCGTGCACGGCATTTACGGTGCAGTGTGAGCTATAATCTTAGGCAACACCGCACAATTCCCGCCTAGCGGCTTAAGCACCGCTCCGGCAGCTGCGGCACGGCATCTGCGTTGCCAAAATGCTCGATAAGACATCCAGTATTATCTGCGCTTTTGGCTTGGCATCTGCCGCACCTCGCTCGCCGTATTGGCACTTAGAATTATGCGGTATTGCCCTTATAATTTTTACTATATTTCGTACTTTTTAACGGCGTGCCCCCGGCGTGGGGGAAATTAACAGAAAGTTCACACCGTTATAATATATTTTTCTCAAGTATTGGGTATCCTATAATCACACGGAACGGAGCCGCAACCGTTGCCGTGGAACATGATTCCTCCTCACACCAAAACGATACCCCATCGCCCCCGCCTGAAGCCGCAATCAGGCGGGGGCAACTTTTGTAGTTAGAAGTTAGGAGTTAGGAATTTGAGGCGGGATATAGGCTGCGGGCGGGAAATATAGAGATAAAATCATAAAAAATAAGAATGCAGAGATGTAGAGGGAAAATACATCGCTGCATTCTTTTGTTTTTTGGGGGAGACAAAAAGGTGCGTGATAAAGTGGAACTCGTAAGGGGCGATGCTGGCATCGTCCCTTAGGTGAACCTTGCCGTATATCTCATTATGGCATATACAGCGAGGCCCCGGAACGGTCAAGACCGTTCCCTACAGAGCATTTTATTGTGTGCGGCCAACCCACAAACACCCAGTAGGGCGGGGGTACCCGACTCCGCCGGAAACTTACCGGAGCAGATACAAAAAACGTGTGATGTACTTTGCCCCACAGTAGGAGACGGCGTCCTCGACGTCCCGGATGGGCATATAAATGATTGCACTTTTGCTGGCAATTTGCCGCCGCAAAAGATTGCCCGCACTACTTGACAAAGCACAAAAACTCTGGTAAAATACTCTAGCAATCGTTCAGAGGGCTGCTCCACACGCACAGGATGGCGTCTGCTGGTAGCCGAAATTCGAAGATTGTGATGAGCACATATATCAAGTATGGCTCCCTTTAGTCATGATCGAGAAAGAGGTGAAATGAAAATGAAGCAGGGTATTCATCCCAACTATGTGGATTGCACCATTACCTGCGCATGCGGCAACGTGATCCATACCCGCGATACCAAGCCGGAGATCCGCGTTGAAGTTTGCAGCAAGTGCCATCCCTTCTACACCGGCAAGCAGAAGCTGGTTGACACCGGCGGACGTGTTGAGCGCTTTAAGCGCCGCTACGCCAACAAGGCTGGCAAGTAATTGCATTAAGGTTTTGTATACCGCAGATGGCAACATCTGCGGTATTTTTTTCAAATACATCATCTTGCATCTCAAAGGAGAACCCCTATGCCGGACTATCAAACGATCCGCGGTATTTCCACCTTTGAATATGAAGAAAAGCGCTCCCGCTTTATTGCTTCCGCTGCGTTTGCCGATACCGAGGAAGCTGCCCTTGCCCACCTGAACCGCATCAAAGCGGCCAACCGCACCGCGCGGCATAATGTGTATGCCTATGTTCTGCGCGAGGGCGGCCGCACCCGCTACAGTGATGACGGCGAACCCGCCAAAACCGCCGGTACCCCCGTGCTGGAAGCCATCGGCCATGCGGGGCTTTCGGATGTGATCGTGGTGGTTACGCGGTACTTTGGCGGAGTTCTGCTGGGTACCGGCGGGCTGGTGCGGGCCTACACCGCGGCGGCATCCGGAGCCTTGCAGCAGGCGGAGATTGTCAGCATGCGGCTGGTGACGGATTGTGCCGTGACCGTGCCATACCCCAAGTTTGAACAGGCCCAGCGGATGATCGCGGCCGCCGGGGCCAAACTGCAGGAACCGGAGTATGCCGACGCTGTGACCCTGCGCTGGCGCATGCCTGCCGGAACCGAAGAAGCCCTGTGCCATGACCTGAGCGAGCTGACCCGCGGCAGTGCCGAAGTGACGATCAGCAAACCACTTTACGCAGCTTTTTGATGCTGCGCAGTCATTTCTGGCAAGAAAGCAGAATTTCCCATGAAATTTTTACATTTCATACAAGTGTTTGGCGGCTTTTTATCGTATTTATAATATAGAGAGCCGTTTTTGGGCATGATATGCCCAACGGGGAACCGGATAGGGGAAAGGAGACTGCGCCGTGACTGTGCGGGAAGAGACCCAGACAATTGAACGCCTGACCTTAAGCCCCTATGCCGCTTTAAGTGAGCAGAGCTTTGGCCGCCGCACCCCGGAACCGGAAGATGACCTGCGGACCTGCTACCAGCGTGACAGGGACAGAATTTTGCACTGTAAAAGTTTCCGGCGGTTGAAGCAGAAAACACAGGTGTTTCTTTCGCCGGAGGGCGACCACTACCGCACCCGGCTGACCCACACGCTGGAAGTCAGCCAGATTGCCCGAACCATTGCCCGCGCCCTGCGGCTGAATGAGGACCTGACCGAAGCCATTGCCCTGGGGCATGATCTTGGCCACACCCCATACGGCCACGCGGGGGAGCGCGCACTGAACCGGCTGTGCCCCGGCGGGTTTACCCACTACCGCCAAAGCCTGCGGGTGGTGGACTACCTGGAAAAGGACGGCAAGGGCCTGAACCTTTGCTGGGAGGTGCGCAACGGGATTATTACCCACACCAAAGGCGCCTGGGCCCGCACGATGGAAGGGTGTACCGTGCGCTATGCGGACCACATTGCCTTTTTGAACCATGATATTGAGGATGCCGTGGCCGCCGGTGTGCTGAACCCCACCGCCCTGCCGCGGGATGCCGTGCAGGTGCTGGGAGATACCAAATCCCGGCGCATCACCACAATGATCACCGACCTTGTGGCAAATAGCACAAACTGCAAAAATGGGAAAATGCAGTTTTCCCCCGAAGTGGAGGAGGCATACGGTGTGCTGAAAGACTTTATGTACAGCACGGTGTATGTGGACAAGGATGCCAAGCGCGAAGAGAAAAAAGTGGACAAGATGATCGAAGCGCTGTATGAGCGCCTTTGCGCGGATCCCACGCTGATGCCTAATTTTTATATGCAGGTGGCATATCACCAGGGAATGGACCGTGCCGTGGCGGATTATATTTCCGGCATGAGCGATGAATTTGCTACCCGCCTGTTTGAGGAGCTGTTTGTGCCGCAAAAGTGGCAGGTGCTATAAAATTGGCAGTATGTTAGAGCACTGCCGCCCGCCCCGAAGGGGCGCACATTGTGCGCCCGCTAACCTATAAATTATTACGATATATACGCGAAAGGAGGCCCGGAGCCCCATTGATCCCACAGGAATACATACAGGAAGTGGTTGCACGCAATGATATTACCGAAGTAATCGGCCAATATGTGCAGCTGCGTCATCGCGGGCGGACCTATACCGGGCTGTGCCCTTTCCATAACGAGAAAACCCCTTCGTTTACCGTCTACCCGGATACCCAAAGTTTTTACTGCTTTGGCTGCGGTGCGGCGGGGGATGTGATTAACTTTGTGCGCAAAATTTCCAACCTGGGCTATGTGGAAGCTGTTAAACAGCTGGCGGGCCGCGCCGGGATGCCCATGCCGGAGGAGGACGACCAGGAAAGCCGTTCCCGCTCCCGCCTGTTGGAGATCAACCGCAACGCCGCGCGCTATTTTTATGACCAGCTCAACGCCCCAACGCCGGAAGCCGCCATGGCCCGCCGCTACTGGCGCGAAAAACGCGGCCTTTCGGATGCGGCCATCCGCCGGTTTGGCCTGGGCTATGCACCGGAAGATTTTGTCGGTCTTCTGCACTACCTGCGCCACCGCGGCTTTACCGAGCCGGAATTGGAATCCTCCGGCCTTGTCAAGCGTAGCGCCAAGGGCAATCTGTATGATATCTTCCGCCACCGCGTGATGGTGCCCATCATTGATGTGCGGGGCAATATCATTGCGTTCGGCGGGCGCGTGATGGATGATTCCAAGCCGAAATACATCAACTCGCCCGAAACGATGGTCTACCACAAATCCCGCACGCTGTTTGCGCTGAATGTGGCAAAAAAATCAACGTCCAAGCGGTATATCCTCTGCGAAGGGTATATGGACGTCATCTCGATGCACGAAGCCGGGTTTGATACCGCTGTCTGTGCCTGCGGCACGGCTTTGACGCCGGAGCAGGTCAAGCTGCTGACGGAATACGCCGACGAAGTGGTGCTGAGCTATGACTCGGACGAAGCAGGCCAGAAGGCAACGGAGCGCAGTTTGGCGCTGTTTTCCGGTACCAATTTGCAGGTGCGGGTGCTGAACATCCCCGGTGCCAAGGACCCGGATGAATTTATCCGCACCTATGGCCGCGACCGGTTTGAAGCCGTGCTGGAAGGCACCGCAACCCCGCTGGAGTTCAAGCTGGCTAAGGCAGTGAAAAAATATGACCTGCGCAACGATGCCCAGCGCCTGCAATATGTGGATGAAGCCATCGGCATTCTGGCAGGCAGCGCGGTCAGCCCCACGGCGCGGGATGTGTATGCCGGGCGCATTGCGGAGCAGACTGGCATTGATAAAAAGGCTGTGTTGGTCCAGCTGGAAAGCGCCGTGCGCGGGGCCGGGCGCAGGGCGCGCCGCAAAGAGCAGAACGAACTTTCCCGCCAGGGGATTGCGGCAGATATCCGCGTGCCCTATGACCGCGGGGGCGAAGCTGCCCTGGGGGCCGCAAGCGCCGCCCGCCAGCTTGTGGCGGCTATGCTGCAGGATGCCGGCGCCATCCCCTACATCCGGGAGCGGCTGAACCTTGGCATGGTGGTGCTGCCGGAAATGCAGCAGGCAATCAAGGCGATTTACGACTGCGCCGCCCGCGGCCAGCCCGCCAACGCCACGACCCTTTCCCCCTTGTTGGAGGAAAAAGCCTACAGCCAGGTGATGCTGGCCCAGGCCCAAAACGCCGATACCCGCCTGACCCGCCGGGATATTGATATGCTGCTGGATCGTTTGCAGACCGCAAACCCCGAAAGCGCCCAGGTGGCAGGCACCACAGACGATGAATTCCGGCAGAAATTTGCCGCCCTTGCCCGCAAAAAAGTGGGCGAACGCCCGCCGGAAGAATAATTTCCACCCGGCCAAAACCATGTTGTTTTATCCCGTTCCAGTAAGATGGGCAGAATAAAAACCAAAGGAGAAACTACTTATGGCAGAAAAGAAAGATTCGATTCGCAACCTGATTGAACAGGGCCGCCGTGCAGGCAAATTGACCAGCACCGAAATCAGTGACGCTATGGAAGAAAGCAGCCGTGTTATTGACGCGGAGCAGATGGAAAAGCTGTATGAAGAGCTGGAAAGCAACGGCATTGAAGTGGTGGATGATGATGCCACTGATATGTCCGCTGTGGCCGATATGGGCGAGGAGGGGATGGATGACTTTGAGGATACCGTTACCTCGGACGGCATTACCATCGATGACCCCGTTAAGGTTTACCTGAAAGAGATCGGCCGCGTGCCCCTGCTGACCCCCGATGAGGAAGTGCAGCTGGCCCTGGATATCCAGAAAGGCGGCAAGGACGGCGAACGCGCCAAGCAGCGCCTGAGCGAAGCCAACCTGCGTCTGGTAGTTTCCATTGCAAAGCGCTATGTGGGCCGCGGCATGCAGTTCCTGGACCTGATCCAGGAAGGTAACCTGGGTCTGATCAAAGCGGTTGAAAAGTTTGACCATACCAAGGGCTTCAAGTTCTCCACCTATGCAACGTGGTGGATCCGCCAGGCCATCACCCGCGCCATTGCGGATCAGGCCCGCACCATCCGTATCCCTGTGCATATGGTGGAAACCATCAACAAGGTCAAAAAGGTTTCCAGCCAACTGCTGCACGAAAACGGCCATGAGCCCAGCGCCGAAGAAATTGCCGAGCGCCTGGATATGCCGGTGGACAAAGTGCGCGAGATTATGCGCGTGGCACAGGAACCCGTCAGCCTCGAAACCCCCATCGGTGAGGAGGAAGATAGCCACTTGGGCGACTTTATCCCCGATGAGGAAGCCCCCGTTCCCGCCGAAGCCGCCAGCCAGACCCTGTTGAAAGAGCAGCTGGCCGATGTGCTGAAAACCCTGACCCCGCGTGAAGAAAAGGTCCTGCGCCTGCGCTTTGGCCTGGAAGATGGCCGCCCCCGCACGCTGGAAGAGGTGGGCAAGGAGTTCAACGTTACCCGTGAACGTATCCGCCAGATCGAAGCAAAAGCCCTGCGCAAGCTGCGCCACCCCAGCCGCAGCAAAAAGCTGCGCGACTTCCTGGATTGATGCCGTGATTCTTATCTTATATAGAATAGAAATAGCAAATTAAAATCATCTGCACCCGTACTGCTGTTTGCCCGGCGGTGCGGGTGTATTTTTGTGTGCAGCAGGCATAAATGACAAAGCCACAGCATACGATTACCCTGATGATATAGGGGAGGGGATAACGATGTGTGGAATTGCCGGACAGATCAGCGCGGACCCAAATAAGATTGCAGCCAACTACCCAGCTTACTGCCGAATGCAGAAAAGCCTTGCACGCCGCGGGCCGGACCAGCGGGGAATGTACCTGCACGGCCATGCGGCGCTGATCCATGCGCGGCTGGCTGTGGTGGATCTGGAAAACGGCTGCCAGCCCATGGTGCTGGAGCAGGGCGGGGAAAAATACGTTCTGGTGTACAACGGCGAGCTGTACAACACGCCGGAGCTGCACGCCCAGCTTGCGGCTTTGGGCCATCGCTTTGTAAGCCATTCCGATACTGAGGTTTTGTTACATGCTTTTGCCCAGTGGGGGCCGGACTGTCTGGAAAAGCTGAACGGTATTTTTGCATTTGCTGTGTGGCAGCAGCGGGCGCAAAAGCTCTTTCTGGCGCGGGACCGCATCGGGGTCAAGCCGCTGTTCTATGCCCTGCGCGGGGACAGCCTGATCTTTGCTTCCGAGCTGAAAACGCTGCTCTGCCACCCGGAGATCCCGCCGCAGGTGGATGCCCATGGGCTGGCCGATGTGCTGCTGCTCGGCCCCGGCCGCACGCCGGGGTGTGGGGTGTTCCGCAATGTGCAGGAATTGAAGCCCGGCTGCTGCGCAGAATACACTGTGCCACAGGTTGGTGCGCCGCGCCTCACCGCGCGCCGCTACTGGCAGCTGACCGACCACGAACACCCCGATGATTTTATCCACACCGCAGCCAAAGTGCGGGACCTGGTGATGGATGCCGTCACGCGGCAGCTGGTATCGGATGTGCCGGTGGCAACCTTCCTTTCCGGCGGGCTGGATTCCAGCCTGATTTCGGCAATCGCGGATTCTCACTTTACGGCGCGGGGCAAAACGCTGCAGACTTTCTCGGTCGGTTATCAGGATAACAAAAAGTACTTCCACGCCACCCATTTCCAGCCCAGCCCGGATGCGCCGTATATCCGCACCATGAACCAGTTCTTGAACGCGCAGCATACCTGGGTAACGCTGGACAGCGAAGCACTGGCCGCCGCCCTGCTGGAAGCGGTGGACGCCCGCGACCTGCCCGGTATGGCGGATGTGGACTCCTCGCTGCTGCTGTTCTGCCGTGAGATCCGTAAAACAGCCACCGTGGCACTTTCCGGCGAGTGCGCGGACGAGATATTTGGCGGTTACCCCTGGTACAGGGATAAGACCGTGCGGGAGCGGTATGGCTTCCCTTGGGCGCAGAGCACGGCATACAGGGTCAGCTTTTTTAAGCCGGAGGTGTTCGGCGGCATTGACCCGGCGGCGTATATTGATGAAGGCTACCGCGCCACGCTGGAGCAAACTTCCATCCGCCCCGGTCTGGATCCCCTGGAACAACGGATGCGCCAGATGTTTGCCTTGAACTTTAACTGGTTTATGCAGACCCTTTTGGACCGCAAGGACCGAATGAGTATGTACAGCGGGCTGGAAGTGCGCGTGCCGTTCTGCGATTACCGCATTGCGGAATACCTGTACAGCGTGCCGTGGGAATATAAGGATTACGAGGGCCACGAAAAAGGCCTGCTGCGCCAGGCGATGCAGGGCGTGCTGCCCACGGAAGTGTTGTGGCGAAAAAAGAGCCCCTACCCTAAAACATGGAACCCGGCGTATTTGAACGCTGTCAGCGCCATGCTGCGCAGTGCGATGCAGGACCCGGATGCCCCGCTGCTGCGTATTGCCAAGAGGGCAGCGCTGGAACAGCTGTTGACCGCTGCCGAGACTGCGACCCCCTGGTATGGCCAGCTGATGACCACCCCGCAGACCATTGCCTGGTTTGTGCAGCTGAATTACTGGCTGCAAAAATACCGGGTGGAGCTGGTGTAAATACCCGTGTGGCGGGCCCGGCATCAAACGCATAACACCAAAAACAGACGAGTGCCCACCCTGCACACGGATAACGGCAGGAAGGGCACTTTTTGTTTGCAAAGCGTAAAAACCGGGAAAATGCAGAAAAAACGCAGGCTGCAACCCGTACAAAAAACACACAAGGTAATTGGGCATTGTGCCAATTAGCGGCATTTCAAGGATTTGTCAAGTGGCAGAAGAAATGTAAAAATAGCACTTTGCCAAAAGAAATGTGACACGCAGCCGGGCGTTCAATTGCCTGATAAAAAAACACGCAAAATGCCAAAAGAGCCATTGACAATCAGCTTTTTGGCTGGTATACTGGCATAGTATCACAAAATGGAATAGAGCGCCCTAAAGGAATTTTGATTTTTTCGCGTTTTTTCAAACTTTGTTAAAAACGACGAATGTTCCAAGAAAATCATTGCTTCGGCGGAGCGCTTTTGCCAAAAACAAATCTGAACGGAATAGGAGTGGTCGCATTTTATGGTAAAGGTCAAGCCCGTACAAAACGGTCGAACCTCCAGAATGAGCTTTTCCCGCATCAACGAAGTGATTGGCATGCCCAACCTCATCGAGATCCAGAAAAACTCTTATAACTGGTTCCTGGACGAGGGCCTGCGCGAAGTGTTCCACGACATTGACGCGATCGAGGATTACACCGGGAATCTCTCGCTGGAATTTGTCGATTACCGTCTGGACAAGCACCCCAAATATACCATTAAAGAATGTAAAGAGCGTGACGCAACGTATGCTGCGCCGCTTTATGTCACTGCGCGCCTGTTGAACAAAAGCACCGGCGAAGTGAAGGAACAGGAAATTTTCATGGGCGATTTCCCGCTCATGACGGATTCCGGCACTTTCATCTCCAACGGTGCAGAACGTGTTATCGTCAGCCAGCTGGTTCGTTCGCCCGGCGTGTTCTATGCTTCCAGCAAGGACCGTACCGGCAAGGACCTTTTCACCGCAACCATGAACCCCAACCGCGGCGCATGGCTGGAATACGAAACCGATTCTTCCGATGTATATTATGTGCGCATTGATAAAAACCGCAAGCTGCCGGTTACTACCTTCCTGCGCGCACTGGGGCTTGGCACCGATGAGCAGATCCGCCAGTACTTCGGCGATTCTGAACCCAAAATCAACGCCACCCTGGAAAAGGATATCACCCATTCCACAGAGGAAGCCCTGCTGGAGTGCTACCGCAAGCTGCGCCCCGGCGAGCCGCCGACGGTGGAAAGCTCCCGCAGCCACATCAACCTGCTGTTCTTTGATCCGCGCCGTTACGACCTGGCTCGTTTTGGCCGCTTCAAGATGAACAACAAGCTGTGCCTGTTCCGCCGTATTGCGGGCTATAAGACTGCCGAGGACATCATTGCCCCGCTGACCGGCGAACTGCTGGCCGCCAAGGGCGAGCGCATCAGCCACGAAAAGGCTGTTGAAATTGATAACGCCGGTGTTTCCCGCGTTACTGTTATCGTGGAGCGCAAGGGCCAGGATCCGATCAATGTGATCGTGTTCTCCAACGGCTGTGTCGATGCCCAGAGTTTCTTCAGCTTTGACGTGAAGGAATGCGGCATCAACGAGCGCGCTTCCTTCGCCGAAATCCGTAAGATTCTGGATGCTACCTCCGATCCGGAAGAGCAGAAAGAACTGCTGACCAAGAATCATGATAAGCTCATCAGCCGCACCGTTACCGTTGACGATATCTTTGCTTCCGTCAACTACCTGCTGGGCCTTGACCATGGCATCGGCGTGACCGATGAAATCGACCACTTGGGCAACCGCCGCGTGCGCAGCGTTGGCGAATTGCTGCAGAACCAGTTCCGCATCGGCTTTGCCCGTATGGAGCGCGTTGTGCGCGAGCGCATGACCCTGCAGAACCAGGAATCCGGCGAGATCACCCCGCAGAGCCTGGTCAACATCCGCCCGGTCGTGGCTGCCATCCGTGAGTTCATCGGTTCCAGCCCACTGTCTCAGTTCATGGACCAGAACAACCCGCTGTCTGAGCTGACCCATAAGCGCCGTCTGTCCGCTTTGGGCCCCGGCGGTCTGTCCCGTGACCGCGCAGGCTTCGAAGTCCGCGACGTTCATTATACCCACTATGGCCGTCTGTGCCCGATTGAGACGCCCGAAGGTTCCAACATCGGTCTGATCTCCTATCTGGCATCTTTCGCCAAGATCAACAAGTACGGCTTCATTGAGGCACCTTACCGCCGCGTGGATAAAGAAACCGGCGTTGTTACCGATGAAGTTGTTTATATGCCCGCCGACGTTGAAGATGAATACATCGTGGCACAGGCCAACGAACCGCTGGACGAGAACAACTGCTTTGTCCGTCCCCGCGTTTCCGGCCGTCATCGCAACGACATTCAGGAATTTGCCCGTGAACAGGTCGATTTCATGGATGTCTCTCCGCGAATGATGGTTTCTGTGGCTACCGCCTGCATTCCCTTCCTGGAAAACGATGACTGTAACCGTGCTCTGATGGGCTCCAACATGCAGCGTCAGGCAGTGCCTCTGATGGTCACCCAGCAGCCCATCGTTGCTACCGGTATGGAGTACAAGGCTGCTACCGACTCCGGTGTCTGCGTGCTGGCTGCCCATGACGGCACCGTTGAAAGCGTTGACGCAGATAAGATCGTTGTCCGTCTGGGAGATGGCTCCGCCGATACCTATGAACTGATTAAGTTTATGCGCTCCAACCAGGGAACCTGCGTCAACCAGCGCCCCGCCGTCTATGTGGGCGATGTTGTCAAGAAGGGCGACGTTCTGGCTGACGGCCCCGCCACCAAGGACGGCGAGATCTCTCTGGGCAAGAACGCTCTGATCGGCTTCATGACCTGGGAAGGCTACAACTATGAGGACGCTGTTCTGCTGAACGAAAAGCTGGTCCGCGAGGATATCTACACCTCTATCCATATTGAGGAGTACGAGAGCGAAGCCCGCGATACCAAGCTGGGACCTGAAGAGGTAACCCGTGATATCCCCAACGTTGGCGATGATTCCCTGAAGGATCTGGACGACCGCGGCATTATCCGCATCGGCGCCGAAGTCAAGACCGGCGATATTCTGGTTGGTAAGGTTACCCCGAAGGGTGAAACCGAACTGACCGCCGAAGAGCGCCTGCTGCGCGCCATCTTTGGCGAAAAGGCACGGGAAGTACGTGATACCTCCCTGCGTGTTCCCCACGGTGCTTACGGCATTGTTGTGGATGTTAAGGTCTTTACCCCCGAAAACTCTGACGAGCTGCAGCCCGGCGTGCGCACCTGCGTGCGCGTCTATATCGCCCAGAAGCGTAAGATCAGCGTTGGCGATAAGATGGCAGGCCGTCACGGCAACAAGGGTGTCGTTTCCCGCATCCTGCCGCAGGAGGATATGCCCTACCTGCCCGACGGCACCCCGCTGGACATCGTGCTGAACCCCCTGGGCGTTCCTTCCCGTATGAACATCGGTCAGGTGCTGGAAGTCAACCTTGGCTATGTTGCCAAGGCCCTTGGCTGGCATGTGCAGACCCCCGTGTTCGATGGCGCGCACGAATCTGATATCCGTGACTGCCTGGCCGAAGCCCGCGATAAGTGGCATGGCGACCATGCACCGGAATATCCCACCAAGCTGCCCCGCCTGATGGGCGATAAGGGCCACATCATCGATTTCAGCAAGATCGACCTGACCGATGACGGCAAGACCACCGTTTACGATGGCCGTACCGGCGAAAAGTTCCCCTCCAAGGTTACTGTCGGTTATATGTACTACCTCAAGCTGCATCACCTGGTTGATGATAAGATCCATGCCCGTTCCACCGGCCCGTACTCTCTGGTTACCCAGCAGCCTTTGGGCGGCAAGGCCCAGTTCGGCGGTCAGCGTTTCGGCGAAATGGAAGTTTGGGCTCTGGAAGCTTATGGCGCGGCTTACACCCTGCAGGAGATCCTGACTGTCAAGTCTGACGATGTTGTGGGCCGTGTCAAGACCTACGAAGCAATCGTCAAGGGCGAAGATGTGCCGAATCCGGGCATCCCCGAAAGCTTCCGCGTTATGCTGAAAGAACTGCAGAGCCTTGGCCTGGATATTGTTGTTCAGGATAAGGAAGGCAACGCTGTTGATATGCGTCAGGAATATGACGATGACGATGCCAACTTTGACAACAGCGATATCGGTGATAACGTTCTGCTGGAAAGCGAGCTGCAGGATGATTACAGTGTCAAGGATGCCGATGAAGGCTTTGACGACGACCTGGGCGATGAGGAGCCGGATGAAGCTTCTCTGGCACAGATCGAAGCCGACAATGGCAACGACCTGTTCGACGGTGAATGATCGGAATGCTGTTTACGTCACGATTAAATGAGAGGGTTCGCTGAATGGAAAATAAAGAGTTCGATTCTATCAAGATCGGCCTTGCTTCTCCCGACCAGATCCGTGCCTGGAGCTATGGCGAGGTCAAGAAACCTGAAACCATCAACTACCGCACCCTGAAGCCGGAGCGCGACGGCCTGTTCTGCGAGCGCATTTTTGGACCTACCAAGGACTGGGAATGCCACTGCGGCAAGTATAAGCGCATCCGCTACAAGGGTAAGATCTGCGACAAGTGCGGCGTCGAGGTCACCCGCGCCAAGGTCCGCCGTGAGCGCATGGGCCACATCGAGCTGGCCGCGCCTGTCTCGCACATCTGGTATTTCAAGGGCATTCCCAGCCGCATCGGCCTGATGCTGGACATCAGCCCCCGTCAGCTGGACAAGGTCCTGTATTTCGCCAACTACATTGTCACCGACCCCGGCTTCACGCCGCTGGAGAAAAAGCAGCTGCTGACCGAGCGCGAGTACAAGGAGATGCGCGAAAAGTACGAGGATACGTTTGAAGCCGGTATGGGTGCCGAAGCCATCCAGAAGCTGCTGGCTGAGATCGACCTCGACAAGCTGAGCAAGGAGCTGCGTGAGGAGCTCGAGCATGCCAACGGCCAGAAGCGCGTCCGCCTGCTGAAGCGCCTTGAGTGCGTTGAGAGCTTCCTCGAGAGCAACCAGCGCCCCGAGTGGATGATCATGACGGTCATCCCCGTCATTCCGCCGGATCTGCGCCCCCTGCTGCAGCTGGACGGCGGCCGCTTTGCGACCTCCGACCTGAACGATCTGTACCGCCGCGTCATCAACCGCAACAACCGCCTGAAGCGTCTGCTGGAGCTCGGTGCGCCCGACATCATCGTCCGCAACGAAAAGCGTATGCTGCAGGAGGCCGTTGACGCCCTGATCGACAATGGCCGCCGCGGCCGTCCGGTCACCGGCGCGAACAACCGCGCACTGAAGTCCCTGTCCGATATGCTGAAGGGCAAGCAGGGCCGCTTCCGCCAGAACCTGCTGGGCAAGCGTGTTGA
>ERZ773170.1617-NODE-1617-length-16087-cov-3.026198_pt1 | contig 16087 bp, 8 predicted proteins | sample MGYA00581002_ERZ773170 | MGnify/ENA primary metagenome ERZ773170 (study PRJEB29015, sample SAMEA2737811) | human gut metagenome | biome: human gut; feature: human-associated habitat; material: faeces | place: China | collected 2012 ... | reverse complement strand
ATGTGACTGTAGAAGATACACCGACTCCAGAACCGGTGCAGGAAGCGAAGGAGACGACGGTACCGGAAAGTTCAGAAACAGAAAGCACATCAACAACAGTACAGACAGACGAAACCGATACAAATGACACTGCAGTATCTGAGCAAAAATCTGTTCAGGATCAGATCAGTGAAATGCACACAGAAGGACTTTCTTCAACTGTAAAGATGCTTCTGATCATTGGTGGTGCAATGATCATTGTCCTGATCGGACTTCTGATCGCACTCCATTTTAAAAACAGTTAACAGACAAAAATAAATAAAGAAAAAAGGAGAAACCTTATGAAGGGAATTATCTTAGCAGGTGGTTCAGGAACCAGATTATATCCATTGACCAAGGCGATCAGCAAGCAGATCATGCCGGTATATGATAAGCCGATGATTTACTATCCGCTGTCAACACTGATGTTGGCAGGTATTCGTGAAGTGTTAATTATCTCTACACCAAGGGATGTGGTTGTCTTTGAGGATCTTCTTGGAGATGGTAGTCAGTTAGGCATGGATATCCAGTATGCCATTCAGGAGCAGCCGAATGGACTTGCAGAAGCGTTTATTATCGGTGCAGACTTTATAGGAAAAGATGCAGTGGCGTTGGTACTTGGCGATAATATCTTCTATGGTCAGAGTTTTTCACAGGTATTAAGACGTGCAGCAGATAGAACTGAGAACGAACCTGGGGCTACCATCTTCGGCTACTATGTCAGAGATCCGAGAGAGTATGGCGTGGTTGAGTTTGACGAAAATGGTAAGGCTATTTCGATCGAGGAAAAGCCGGAAAATCCAAAGTCAAATTATGCGGTTCCGGGTCTGTATTTCTATGATAATTCGGTCGTTGAGATTGCAAAGACAATCAAGCCGTCTGCCAGAGGAGAACTTGAGATCACAGCAGTAAACAACGCTTATTTAGAGCGTGGAGATTTGCACGTAGAGACATTGGGACGTGGATTTGCATGGCTTGATACAGGAAACCATGACATGCTTCTTGCAGCAGCAGACTTTGTATCTGCTTTTCAGAAGCGACAGGGACTTTACATTTCTTGTATTGAAGAGATTGCATACAAGAGAGGATTTATTGATAAGGAGCAGCTGGTAAAACTGGCACAGCCGCTTTTAAAAACAGATTACGGAAAGTATCTGATGGAGATTGCAGAAGGGTTATAGTTTTACGGCATGATTAGACGAGCAGCGAGAAAAGCAAAACGTATTATAAAACGAATATTGCGCATTGGTAACTATCAGAATATTGATGTATTCCGACAGTGGATAGAAGAAGTAGAGCCGACGGTCTGGAATCAGGGGGTCTTGTCATATGCCCCTCTGATTTCTGTTGTAGTACCGGTTTATAATGTTTCAAGCCAGATGCTGCGCGACTGCATCGATTCTGTCAGAAAACAGACATATGAAAACTGGGAACTCATCCTGGTGGACGATCATTCTTCATGGGAGAATGTCCGACAGGTGCTGTCTGAGTACAGTGACATGCCGAAGATCCGTGTGATCTATCGGGAAGAAAACGGCAATATTTCAGAGGCGACCAATACAGGACTTGCACAAGTGCAAGGGGAGTTCATTGCCTTTATGGATTGTGATGACGTTCTGGCTCCGCAGGCATTATATGAGGTGGCATATCTTTTGAATGAAAACCAGGAATTGGACTTTGTCTATAGTGATGAGGATAAAATTACCGGGGAGTGTCAGGCAAACAGGGAAGGCACGTTTGCAATACCTGTAAAAGATCGTCATACACCTTTCTTTAAACCGGATTGGTCACCGGATGCCTTTATGTGTCTGAACTATACCAATCATCTGTCTGTGTATCGAACCGAGATCGTCAAAGAAGTAGGCGGTCTGCGCACAAAGTACAATGGCAGTCAGGATTACGATTTTGTTTTGCGCTTTATGGAGCATACGACAAATCGGCGCGTGGGACATGTAGACAAAATTCTTTACCATTGGCGCGAACGAAAAGAATCGGTGGCGTATGATCCGAATTCCAAGCCGTATGCACTGGAAGTGGCAAAGAAATTAAAAGAAGAAATGATCACACGACGCGGACTGCATGCCGATGTGGAGTATGTGGACGGCGAGTACCAATACCGTCTGGTCTACCACAATGACACAAACGAGAAAGTAAGTATCATCATTCCGTCTAAAGACAATTTTGATATTTTAAAGCATTGTCTGGCTACCATTGCAGAGTTTACGGATTATCCGAACTATGAGGTAATTATTGTGGATAATGGCAGTGCGCAGGATGTGCAGGACAAGATCAATGATTATATTGCCGGCAAGAATATACACTACATCTATGAAAAGCAGACCTTTAACTTTTCACATATGTGCAATATTGGTGCGGAGCATGCATCCGGAAAATATTTCTTATTCTTGAATGATGATATTGGAATCCTGCATCAAGGCTGGTTGGATCGTCTGGCAGGACATGCCGCACAAGAGCATGTGGGTGCCGTTGGAGCCAAACTTTTATATCCGGATTCGACAGATATCCAGCATGATGGTGTGTTAAACCTGACTTGCGGACCGTCTCATGCATTTAGTCATATGGATGATGCACAGTCTTATTATTTCGCGAGAAATCGTGTGGAATATGACTGGCTGGCAGTGACCGGCGCCTGTTTGATGGTTGATAGGGCAAAGTTCTATGAGGTTGGCGGCTTTGATGAAGAATTTCCGGTTGCCTACAATGATATTGACCTGTGTTTTAAACTGGCAGAGGCTGGTTATTATAATGTATGTCGTAATGACGTCATCTTGTATCATTATGAGTCTGTGAGCCGTGGGCTTGACAATCAGGATGATGAAAAGATGCTTCGACTTGCGATGGAACGCAGCAAATTGTATAAAAATCATCCTGCATTTGAGGGTTATGATCCCTTCTATAATCGCAATCTGGGGGGATATAATATCTCCTTTAGTATCCAGATGCAGGGGGCTGGCGATCATGAGCCGCTGCAGACAGAGAGCAGCATGGAAGATTTTGTCATTGATTTTGATACAGAGTCTATCAATTTTATGGCGCGCATTAATAGTGTGGAATATCTGAATTCACTTGTGCGTGTTGTTGGTTGGTTCTATACAGGTAGTCTGAAGGTAGATGGCAAACGTGATCTGTATCTGGTCTTGCGAGGTGAGTCGGGTAAGTGTTACCGGGTGGATGTGGAACGCTTTGTGTCCGAGGAAGCCAGACGGACTTATGACAGCAGATACGGTAATGTAGGATTTGAGATCTTGATAGACAAGAATAAATTGGATCCGAAAGATCAGAAGTATCAGATAGGTGTTATGATCTCCGGAGATAAGCGCCAGGATTGGTTCGTGCAGTGGACGGAGAGATGGATTCTATGCTGAGGATGGAGGATATTGATGAGTAGTTTATCAACAGAAACTCAATATAATCGTGTTTTATCTATATTGCAGAATGAACATGGAAACACCAAAAATCTGATAAAAAAATATTCAGGAGAGTATGATTTGGTGAGAGAGTTCTCGCCAAGTCGTAGCAATGCGATCGCATGGCTTCCCTTTCAAAGAGAAGATGAGGTTCTAGAACTGAATGCGGGGTGTGGAGCCGCATCAGAGTATTTGACACATAAGGTGAAGTGGGTAGATTGTGTTGAAGAATCGGAGGTACAATGTCAAATCAACCGTCTCCGCAATCAGTCCGCGCATAATCTGGAAATTCATCAGGGGACTGTAAAGGAAAACGATGATAGATTGCATAATAAAAGATATGATTATGTGATTATCTGGGACAGTATAAACGACATAAATTTAGATGATATACGATCTTTAATTAAGCCGAAAGGCTACATGGTGATTGTGGCTGATAATAGATATGGACTCAAATATTGGAATGGGAGTGCTGATAATATGGAATATTTCGAGGAACTCTACTCTGGTGAATATGGTGTGGATAAAGACCAGATATTACAACAATTGCGTGACACTGGGTTTACAGATATTACACTATATTATCCTTATCCGGATTATAGAAGTACGAGGCGAATTTATTCGAATGACTATATGCCAAAATTGGGAGAACTAAACGAGAACTTTTATTTTGGCGGAGAAAAGAGATTGGTTTTATTTGAGGAAACAAAAGTATACAATCAATTGATTGAGCAGAACAAATATGCAGAATTTTCAAATTCATATATATTTGTGGCCGCGAACTAGGAGATACAATAAGGCAATACAGAAGTATTGTATGTAGGAGAGTAATAATGCAGAAAATGATCTATTCTAAGTATTCAAATGAGAGGGCTGAGGAATTTCAGATTCGTACTGATATTTGTGAGGAGAAAAATAGAAGTAGATTTGTTCGGAAAGTAGCATGTACCGATAAAAGCAGAGAGCACCTGCAAAAAATAGAATATAATAAAGATGTCTTAAAACAGATGTTTGAATCAACAAATATCAGAATAAATGAATGCCAGATAGAGGATGGCACACTGATTTTGGAGTATTTGGATGGCGAGAGTTTAGAGACATTAATTAATAATGCAATAGAAGCAGACGATATAGCACAAGCAATCACACTGATCACTCAGTACAAAAACATAATCAGAACAGTATATAAAGGATCTGAAATAAAATATACAGATCAATTTTATAGGATATTTGGAGAATGTCAGTTACCGGAACAATTAATATGGACGAGAAACTTGGACATAGATCTTATTCTTCCTAATATAATTATCGTGGGAGACACATGGAATGTGATCGATTATGAGTGGACGTTTGATTTTCCCATACCATTAAATTTTCTGTTTTATCGTGCAATCAAGTGTTTTGTTTTTGGAAATTCGCAACGAGCTGGCGCGCTGGAGGAAATACTTTACCGAGAGTTCGAGATTACGAAGGACGAAAGGACAGTATATGACACAATGGAAAAATCTTTTCAGCGTTATACCAAGGGAGATTTAATAAGTGTGGGCGAGGTATTAAATGATAATTTTGCTGAAAAATATATCAATATTCCTAGCCTTTTAGAGCAGAAATTGATCACTACAGAAGTGTTTTGGGATAGTGGAGATGGATTTTCTGAAATTCAAAAGGAAAGGATAAAGACACCAATAGAGCAAGACATCAGGTGGAATATAGATGTTCCTGTTGGAGTAGAAAACATACGTATTGATCCAATGATGGGGAGCGGCATTGTTATAATACATGAGTTGGTCATGGTAACTTCTGACTATGAAATCATGGCACAAGTGGAATCTAATGGAAAACGTATTGGAGACAGTATGTTTTTATTTGTAAGCGACGATCCACAATTATATATTAAAAACTGGAAGAATGATACAAAGATGATTCGTATCATTATGTCTGCTATCCCGATAGAACAACAGCAATTGGAAAATATTAATGAAACTGTGGATGTGCTATATCAAACTATAAATGAGAATGAACAACAATGTAGATATAGTCAGAAAAGAATAGATGAATACGCGGTAATGGTTGCTACGATTCAAGGAGAGAATGAGCATTTAAAACAAAAAATCAATAGAGTTTGTTTATCGTATGAGAATTCTAGGAGCTGGAAGATGACGAGATGCCTTCGTGGTGTCATGGCTTTTTGCAGGGAGCACCGACGTGTTTACCATGTGCTTAAAGCAGGTAAGATCTTATTAAAATATGGTCCGAGGGAATTAAAGGAAGAGTTTAAAGGTTATCTTATCAGAAGAAATAGCAATCTTGACTGCTTTGACATTGGAATTCCGAACGTTACACATAGTATAAGTGACAATGAGATTATTTATAATCAAATTGATAGAATGGCCAAATGTGAAAAAAAGATTGCCGTACATGTTCATTTATATTACGAGGATTTATTGGATGAATTTGTATATTATTTGAACAATATACCATATAGTTTTGATGTCTTTGTTTCATGTCAAGCATCTGCAAATAAGAAAAGGATAAGAAAACATCTTAGCAGGATTAGTCGCGCTAACAGAATAGTGATAATAGAATGTGGAAACCGGGGGAGGGATATTGCGCCTCTGTATGTGTGGCTAGCTGGAGAAATAAAGAACTATGATTATTTTTTACATGTGCATTCAAAGAAATCATTGTATACAGGACAAGAGAGGGTTGGCTGGAGAAGATACTCACTGAACGCATTATTAGGTTCAACAGAAATTGTGCAGCGTATATTTACACTTTTGGAATCAGACAGAAACATAGGATTGGTGTATCCTGATAACCATCCGGATGTTCCCACTATGGCATATTCATGGCTGAAAAACGAAGCTGGGGGCAGACAACTTCTGGAAGATTTACATGTGCCTTTTTCGAGTGGTTTCTTTTTGTATCCAGCAGGGAGTTTTTTTTGGGCAAAGACAGATGCTCTGAAGCCATTATTTGATAGGGAGTTTAGAATAGAGGATTTTCCAGAAGAACAGGGACAAACGGATGGAACACTAGCACACGTTATTGAAAGAAGTACCAGCCTTATTTCTAAAAATCGAGGATATCATGATGCGATAGTAGATTATGAGGAGGGGATAATACGAATTGATGCAAGTTTTAAAGCCTTTAGGGGATATGGATATCAGTGTGTCGAAACATTGTATGCAGAATTAAAAGAAAAAAAGACGGTGAGTTTTGATATATTTGATACCCTCATCACAAGATGCCTAATGGAACCAGATGATTTATTCTACATTATGGGGAGAAGAATACGGAATGAATATGGCGTAAATATTGATTTCTTTAAGCGTAGAAAGCAGGCAGAAATCAACGCAGGGCAAAAACAGGGAATACGAACAACTATTTATGATATATACGATGAATTAGGTAAGTTTGAAGAAATTGGTTGTGAATTAGCACAAGAACTGTTACAAATGGAAATCGCAATGGAAAAAAATTTGATTATTCCAAGGCGGGATATGGTTGAGGTGTTCAATAAATTAAAGACGAATCAAAATACGCTTATTCTTGTGAGTGATATGTATTTACCTTCATCTATTTTGGCTGATATTTTAACTGATTGTGGCATTACAGGATATAACGAAATGATTATATCGTGTGAATGTGGATATCGAAAGGATGCAGATACAATATGGGATTATGTATTCACCAAGTATGGCAAAGATTCTTTTGTTCATGTTGGGGACAATCCGAGATCAGATTGGCAGACTTTGATTGATAGGGGAATAGGTGTGCCATGGATCATGAGTTCAAAAGACGAAATGCGATTTACAAGAGATGAGGAGTTAGTACGAGAAAGTAGTGGTAACTGTATCAAGTCAATTGAATATGGGCTTTTGTTTAATCAGGGAATGTATAACTCGCCTTTTGTTTTAAATTCAAACGGAATGGTAGAATTTCAAAATGCGTGGACAATGGGATTTTCTGTGTTTGGCCCACTTTTCTATGGATTTGCACATTGGTTGAATCAAACGCTTCCGAATGACGCAATATTATTGTTTTTGTCAAGAGAAGGATTTCTCTTAAAGCAGGTATATGATATAGTATGTCGGTCACAGAAAGAAAAAAGAGTGAGTAAATACTTTTTGACATCGCGTAGAGCAGCGTCAGTGGCAAGTATTGAGTCGTGGCATGATATTAAGGAAATTCTGGCCAAGGATTATGATGGGAATGTGGGGCAATTACTGTGGAATCGTCTAGGTGTGAAAACAACGCAAAAATATGCTGAACAAGATATAAGAATTACAGATGATGATCATACAGCATTAGATGAGTTGATGTCGTTAATGATGGATGATGAGAACATAGACTTTGCACAGTTCGAAAGAGAAAAACGGGATTACTTGAAGTATATTGAGCAGATTATTCCTCGAAGAGAATGGGATAAGGCGGTTGTGGTTGATGTAGGATATGCTGGAACTATACAATATTATCTTGCCAAGATTATGAATCAGAAATTGGCAGGGGCATATCTGGCATCTTTTGGAAACACAAAACCAGATAAAATAGGCTGTCACATGGATGTTATGTATAAGGATACGACAGATTTCAACCGCGTTATTTTCCTAACACAATTATTTTTGGAGGCAGCTCTACAGGCACCATGTGGTCAGTTGATATGTATGGAGAATGATTCTTTTGCAGGGATACAGCCAAGATATAAGAATGATGGAGATGTTTCTTATGATATTCAAAGATTACAAGAGGGAATCTTTGAATATTGCAGAAGGAGGGCATTTCTTCAAGAAAAATATCAGATAGATGAAAACTATGACTTTTCGATTGCAGAGAAAATATATCAAAAATATGTTGACGGAAAGTGCCTATCAAAAGAATTAGCATCTATCTTCACGGTGGAGGATAGTTATTGCAGAAATAGAATACTACAATTCGACTATGAAACAAATAGTTGGAAATAGCAGGATAGAGGAAGAATTATGCAGAAAAAAAGAGAAAGTATGTTACAAATTCCCAAAGATATTTTAGAAAACAAAAAACTTATATTGAACCTCTCGAAAAATGATTTTAAATCCAAGTTTGCAGGATCATATTTTGGTATTATATGGGCATTTATTCAACCAATTATTACGATTATTGTATATTGGTTTGTCTTTGACAAAGCTTTGAATGCAGGAACACAGATAACCAAAGCGGGGATAAATGTTCCGTATGTTATATGGTTGGTGGCTGGAATGGTTCCATGGTTTTATTTCTCTGAAGTTGTTAATACAGGAAGTAATGTATTGGTAGAGTACAATTATCTTGTGAAAAAAGTCGTCTTTAAGATAAGTGTTCTTCCGGTTGTTAAAATAATTTCTAGTTTGTTTGTGCATTTGTTTTTTGTGGGATTTATGGTTATTTTGTATGCAGCTTACCATTATTATCCGACGATATATACATTGCAGATTTTGTACTACTCATTTGCGATGATATGCTTATGTGTGGGAATCATCTATGCCACAAGTGCAATGACGGTTTTCTTTCGAGACTTGACGCAGTTGATTAATATCGTATTGCAAATATTAATGTGGATGACACCGATTATGTGGAATATGGATGCAATGGTAGACCGGATTTCTAAACCCATTGAAATAATATTAAAATTAAATCCGATGTACTATATCGTATCTGGGTATCGTGATTCGATGATAAATGGAATCTGGTTTTGGGATCGTCCGATAACTACGATATATTTTTGGGGAATAACCATAGTACTATTTATTGTAGGAAGTACAATTTTTAAGAAACTTCAAGTGCATTTTGCAGATGTTTTATAAAACGAGAATGAGGAATTATTATGAGTGAATATGCAATACAGGTAAAAGATGTAAGTAAGATGTATAAGTTATATGATCGTAATCGCGATCGTTTGCTGGATGCTTTTGGACTATCAAAAACACCGAGATATCATGAACACTATGCATTACACAACCTCAACTTTTCGGTTAAAAAGGGAGAGACGGTTGGTATCATTGGAACCAATGGGGCTGGAAAATCTACAATTCTCAAGATTATCACAGGGGTATTGAATCCTACGGACGGACAAGTGGAAATCAATGGTCGTATTTCGGCATTGCTTGAGCTAGGCGCTGGATTTAATATGGAATACACTGGAATAGAGAACATCTACTTGAATGGTACGATGATTGGGTTTTCGCGAGAAGAGATAGATAAGAAATTAGATGATATTCTTAAATTTGCTGATATTGGTGATTTTGTATATCAACCTGTGAAAACGTATTCTAGCGGTATGTTTGTGCGTTTGGCGTTTGCTGTAGCAATTAATATCGAACCAGAGATTCTTATTGTTGATGAAGCTCTTTCTGTTGGTGACGTATTCTTTCAAGCAAAGTGTTATAAGAAATTTGAAGATTTTAAAAAGATGGGTAAGACGATTTTGTTCGTTAGCCATGATTTAGGAAGTATTGCCAAATATTGTGATCGTGTTGTACTTTTAAACAAAGGTACGAAAATTGCGGAGGGTAATCCTAAGCAAATGATAGGAATGTACAAGAAATTACTTGTCAATCAATTGAACCTTGATGAAACAACACAAGAAATGGTTATGGAAGAGGAATCAGAGCACAGTTTGGATAATGAGCCAATGTTTACGCTTGGAAAAGATAAAGAGACATTGTGGAGAAATAAATATGAAATAAATCCTAATGTGGATGAGTATGGAAATGGAAAAGCGCATATTATTGATTTTGCGGTTAGAGATGAAGATGGAGAGATAACAAATAGTATTAACAAGGGGACAAAATTCTCTATTATTTCTGAAGTGAAATTTGAACAGGAAATCCAGAACCCTATCTTTACTTATACTTTTAAGAATATACAGGGAACGGCGATTACAGGAACCAATACCATGTATGAAAAGAAAGATTTGGATGTGGTATATGCCGGGGATGTGTACACATGTACGTTTACACAGGATATGAACCTACAAGGTGGAGAGTATCTGCTATCTATCAGTTGTACCGGATATCGTGATGGAGAATTTGTAGTATATCATAGATTGTACGATGTCATTAACATTACGGTAGTATCAGAGAAAAATACAGTTGGATTTTATGATATGAATTCAAAAGTTACAATACGAAAAATGGAGAAAGGGGAACAATAGAGATGAAGTGGAAAAAAAGAATCATGGCAGCAGTATTGTTATGCGCAATGGTTATGACAACACTCCTGGGACAGGTTGGCACCTTGGTAACCAAGGCAGCCGCAGCACATTTTGATGGTAACGATTATCGTATGTCAGGACAGGTAGATGAGGGATTTTATGATGATGATTCCTCAAGTGTCATGGGTTATACAAAAGGGAATCCTCGTGAAGGATATACTGCCATTCGTAAAGGAATTGATGTGTCACATTGGCAGAACGATCGTGGCACGATTGACTGGAATGCAGTAAAGAATTCCGGTGTTGAATTTGTTATTGTCAAAGTTGGTGGACGTTATAATGATGGTTCATTCTATACAGACAAATGCTACAAGGAGAATATCGAGGGCGCACTTGCCGCAGGACTTCGTGTAGGTGTGTATTTCTGGTCAGAAGCAGTTACAGAGGCAGAAGCAAGACAGGAAGCTAACTATGTGACAGGTTTGATTTATATGTATAACATTAGTCTGCCAATCTGTATGGATTATGAATGGTGCCCATCACAATATCGAGGTGAATGCCGCCTGTATAATTCAGGACAGAATGCAACACAAAGAACGGCTGTAGCAAATGCATTTATGAATCAATGCGTGGTGAATGGTTATACCGGAGCATTATATGCCAATAAATCAACTTTAGAGAATTGTTTTGACGGAGCATCACTAGCGGCGAACGGACGTGTTTGGTTAGCAAACTATATGAGACCGCAGGTTACGGACTATGCATGGTGGGTTTCTTCTTCTTATGCACAGCCATATGATTTCTTCCAATTCTCTTCACAAGGAACGGTACCAGGCATCACTGGCTATGTAGATTTAGACTATTGGTATGATGATGGAACAATTAGCGGTCAGGATTATTCCGCAGTATTTGATGCTACATATTATAGAGAACATAATGCAGATGTTGTAAGTGCAGTGGGCAGTGATGCCGGAGCTCTTTTGAGCCATTTTAAGCATTATGGTATGGCAGAGGGACGCCAGGGATGCGCTACCTTTGATCCAAAATCCTACTATCTGCAATATGGAGATCTTCGCTATGTCTATGGCACGAACTGGCCTCTATATTATCAGCATTACATGCTCTATGGAAAGGCAGAGGGTCGTCAGGGAACCGGTTGTACTACGATGCAGGGACCGATAACGGTTTATAATGGCATTGATTATTCTGGCGTATATAACTATTATTACTATCTGGAGCACAATGCCGACGTGAAAAATGCATTAGGTACGGATGATGCAACAATTTTGAAGCATTTTGTGAATTATGGTATGGCAGAAGGACGTCAGGCGATTGCCTCATTCAACGTAACGTCTTATCGCTTACAGTATGCGGACCTTCGTAGTGCATATGGAAAGAACTGGAAGAATTACTACTTACATTACATCAAATATGGGCAGAAAGAAGGACGAAAAGGAACCGGTTGTACTACGCTGCAAAATGCAACAACCGTCTATAATGGTGTTAACTACGCCAGTGTCTATGATTACAACTATTATGTAAATAATAATGTCGATGTAAAAAAAGCCTATGGCGATGATGAAAACGCAGTGCTTGCACATTTTGTTAATTACGGCATGAAGGAAGGCAGACAGGCAAAATCCACTTTCAATGCAAACTCTTATCGCTTACAGTATGTGGATCTACGAAATGCATATGGCAGCAACCTTAAGAACTACTATTTGCATTATATGAATTATGGAGCAAAAGAGGGACGAACAGGGACCGGTTGTACCACTGTGCAGGGAGCTACGACCGTCTATAATGGCGTAGATTATTCTGCTGTGTATGATTACTACTACTATGTATCAAATAACAGCGATATAAAGAATGCTTATGGAAATGATGACCAGGCAGTACTTGCTCATTTTGTGAATTATGGAATGAAAGAGGGGCGTCAGGCGAAAGCAGATTTCAATGTAGGGGCATATCGTGGAAACTATGCGGATTTACAAAGCGCATATGGAAATGATCTGAAAAGTTACTATCTGCATTATATGAACTTCGGTAAAAAAGAAGGCAGAAGCGGAATTTAGGAACTCTCAAAGAAAAGACGATGAAAGATAAATTTTTAAAAAGATTAATAACCATACTGCTTGCTCTTGTTATGTGCATTTGCTTGTATGTGCCGTCAGGCAGCATAGTGCACGCAAAGGAGGGGGATGACTCTACGACAGCGCAGATGCGCAAGGAGTTGGAAGAAGCATTTGGTGATGCTGACTGGGCGTTGCAAAAGGCAGCTATCAAAAAATATGCAAATACGGGACGACTGACAGTTGTCTTGGATGCGGGACATGATAGTACACATCATGGGGCATCCCGTTCTGGTTTGAAAGAGGAAGAACTGACATTAAAGATTGCCCAGTATTGTAAAGCGGAGTTGGAGCAATATCAAGGCGTGGATGTGTATTTGACCAGATCATCAAATGCATGTCCGAATCCCGGAACTTCATCTACCATGGATAATTACTATCGTATGGTGTGGGCTTCTAATATGGGGGCAGATGTTTATATCAGCCTGCATCTGAATGTCTCACAGTCAGCGGCGACATCCGGTGTGGAAGTGTATGCACAAAATAGCGGCTACCGACCGGATCTGAGTGCGGAGAGCCATTCACTGTCACAGAGCATAGCCAATGTATTACAGTGGATCGGTCTGTCAAACGCGGGAGTCAAGATCCGCAATTCAGACGATGGAAGCACCTATCCGGATGGAAGTGTGACGGACTATTATAGTGTGAACCACAACAGTAAATTGTTGGGATTTCCGGGTATCATCGTAGAGCATGCTTATCTGACAAATGCCGGAGATATCCAGCGTTTCTTGGGAAATGAAAGTGGATTGCAGCAACTTGGTCTAGCAGATGCCGCAGGTATTGCGAATTATTATGGTTTGTCTAAGGAGGACTACTCTGCGGCTTTTGATGCATCCTACTATTATAATCACTATGGTGATTTGCAAGAAGCTTACGGATATGATGAAAAGGCACTTCTAAACCATTTTTTGAATTATGGTCTGGCAGAGGGACGTGTCGCAAGTCCAATCTTTGATATTACATATTATAAAAAGAACAATCAGGATTTGGTTGCAGCATATGGAAATGATCTGAAGAAATATTGTACGCATTTTGCAGTGTATGGTATGAACGAGGGACGCCAAGGCTGTGCATCATTTAATGTCAACTCCTATAAACTGCAATATGCAGATTTGCGTCAAGCATATGGGAATGATCTGCCAAAGTATTATAAACATTATATGAAATATGGGTACCGTGAGAATAGAAAAGGTACAGGCTGCACCTCCCGACAGGGCTATGTGACACAGTATAATGGCGTGGATTATTCTTCGGTTTACAATTGTGACTATTACCTTGCAAATAATGCAGATGTGAAAAATGCCTATGGATCAAATGATGATATTGCAGTTCTGCAACATTTTGTCAACTATGGCATGAATGAGGGACGGCAGGCAAGCAGCAACTTTAACGCGATATCCTATCGCCTGCAATATGCGGACCTGCGCAATGCTTATGGCGGACAGTTGAAGTCCTATTATGAGCATTATATAAGATACGGCAAAAAGGAAGGTCGTGTTGCAACGGGCTGCACGACAGTACAGGGAGCCACAACAATATATAATGGTGTAGATTATTCTGCGGTGTATGATTATTACTATTATGTGGCAAATAATGTGGATGTGAAAAAAGCCTTTGGCAATAACGATGTGGCAGTTTTGCAGCATTTTGTTAATTTTTTTATTGACGGCAATATGTGGAGTTAACTCACCGCCATATTTGCTATGATGATCAAACCTCAAGCCAGTATTCAATTGCCATGAATCAGCGAACTGCCATCTGTCTTCTATAAAAACAGCTTTGTTATTGATATCTCTTTTACCATCATACATGTCTTTATTTTCTACTTCAGTCTTATAATACTGTAACCCCATTGTAATTTGATTGCTTTTTGCAGTGGTAAAATTCTGCTGCACATCTACACCAATAGTTTTTTCATTAAAATCGGCCACTTGATAAGGATCTTCACTATAAAAATTTGCTTTTTGATAATTTCTGTAAAGCTGTATATAGCCGTTATTATCAGCACTTTCATTCCAATCGTATCTTAAATTCACATTATTATTCACCCGTTTATGGGCTGAATTATAGACATTATAATTACCATCTTTAAAATTATACAACGGCGATCCGCCTTCAGTATTCAAGTGTTCAAACTGCATGGTAATGCGGTTGTCCTTCCCAATCTGCTGATCCAGCTTCAGGTTGACACCATCTGTATTAAAACCGGAGTTTGGCATAGTTTTAACATCGCCATCAATATCCTTATAGCTATAGTTGCCGCGACGATCTTTACTGGCACTGACAAATATCCCCAAACCGTTTTCAGTTGCACCACCAGCAGTAATACCGTACTGCTCGGTATTCCATGAGCCGGCAGCAGCACGGACAGTAACATGACTCTCCAACTCACTGCCTTTTTTTGTAATAATATTTATAACGCCGCCAACGGCATCTGTACCATATAAAGCTGAACCTGCACCCTTCAATACTTCTATTCGTTCAATAGCATTGACAGGCGGAAGCCAGTCTGCACTGTAATTACCGCTACTTCCTAAATTAACACGCCGTCCGTCGACAAGTATTAAAACACGCTCGTCGCCATTAATCAAAATTTTGTCCTGTCCCATACTTGTACCTTTTGCTCCGCTGCCAAGAACATTGACCCCGGGAATTTTACTGATAGCTTCAGCGGCATCGCTGTAATTATTATCAGTAATACTTTCTTTAGTAATAACGCTGATATTAGCAGGAGTATCAGACTTATTAGTTGCTACACGGCTTGCCGTAACTACAAACTCACCTAAAGTAAATCTCTCTACAGGCTCTTCTGCAAAAACGCACGTCCCCCCCATAAATACACTACTGGTGACTAACAGCGTTAATAAAGTACTCTTCTCCAAAATAATCTTCTTCATTTGCTCCATTCCTTTCCTGCACGATGTAAAATGTCGGGACAACATAAAACGCAGACCATATTCGAAAGCATATAGTCTGCGCCATTTCCCCAGTTGACCAACTAGACTTTCGGATACATGATGAAAAACAAAGCGTCGCAAATATCATTCGGCTAACCACACCAAACTGATAATAACGACACTGCGATTCATGTATCCGACCCGTACATCGCAAGTCATAAAAGGATTATTAAAAAACTGGCAGGTCTCCTGGCTCTGTTTCATCGCACTGCAATTCCTTCTCAGACACTAGTCCAATGGTTTCGCATTACAGTGCTCCACATTACAGTTGCGGGACAGCTCCGGATTTTACCGGATTCCCTATTAAGCCGCTGAAATTTTATAATCTCTGGCACCAATTTTCTACAATATTCAATTTTAATTTAATAATATATCCTA
>ERZ773170.1605-NODE-1605-length-16176-cov-69.048384_pt1 | contig 16176 bp, 14 predicted proteins | sample MGYA00581002_ERZ773170 | MGnify/ENA primary metagenome ERZ773170 (study PRJEB29015, sample SAMEA2737811) | human gut metagenome | biome: human gut; feature: human-associated habitat; material: faeces | place: China | collected 2012 ... | reverse complement strand
TAAGGAAAATATTTGAGAAAGCAAGCGATTCTTTAGCCAAATCGAAGAAAAAACGTTCGATTTGGCTAAGGAATAGGTGATATGATAGCCAAATCGAAGAAAAAACGCTCGATTTGGCTATCGTTTGCTCATATTCCTCACCATCATTTGGTGGTTAAAAAGAAATGTTGTACCTTAGCGGCATCATCCTAATAAATAAAAAATATGGGACATCAAGAAGATATTGTAAAAACAGAAAGTAAAATCATAGTCGTCAGGAATATTCAAGTTATTCTTGACAGAGATGTTGCAGAATTGTATGGAGTGGAGACAAGAGATATAAACAAAGCTGTTAAAAATAACCCCAAAAAGTTTCCTCCAAGTTATGTTATTGAACTGAATAGCAGCGAGAAACAGGAACTGGTGGAAAATTTTCACCGGTTCAATTCCCTCAAGCATTCCACTGTTGCTCCACATGCATTTACAGAACAAGGGCTTTACATGCTTGCCACTGAAAATGCGCAAGCTTACCTTTGGTGTGAACCTGGGAATCCTCAAATTCTCTTTGGAAACAACATGATTCTGAACTGAGGTCATGACAGATACTATGAATTTGCACAGAAAATGCAAACGTTTGCGCAAGTCGTTTGCTTGATTTAGGTCAAGAAAAGATTGTCACTACAAAAGAAAATCATAACTTTACCACCGAAAACAAAAAACAAGAAGAATATGAAGAAAGTTTACTTGACACTTATTGCACTCTTAGCAGTAATCAGTGCTTCGGCACAGGGATGGCCGGCAAACTATAATGGAGTCATGCTGCAGGGCTTCTCCTGGAATGCATACGAGGCTGCACAATGGAAAGCTCTTGAGGCTCAGACTACAGAGTTCAAAGGATTCATCGACCTCGTATGGGTTCCTCAGAGCGGAAAATGTGCTGAAACCGTACAGGTAATGGGCTATAAACCCTATTACTATTTCAACCACAACTCCAGTTTCGGAACAGAAGACGAGTTGCGTTCCATGATCAAGACTTTTAAGAACAATGGTATCGGAACCATTGCCGATGTAGTTATCAACCACCGCAATACCGAGGGTTGGTTCACTTTCCCAGCAGAGACATACAATGGAGTGACCTACCAGATGAAATCTACCGATATTTGCAAGAATGACGATGGTGGCAAAACGGCAACACAAGCTCAAAAAGAAGGTGTCAGCCTCAGCAACAACGACGATGAAGGCTCTGACTTTGGTGACTGCCGCGACTTGGACCACAAGAGCGCAAACGTACAGAAAGTGGTAAAGGCTTACTTGAAATTCTTGAAAGAAGACTTGGGCTACGAAGGTTTCCGCTATGATATGGTAAAAGGTTTCAACGCAAGCCATGTGGGCGACTACAACACAGCAACAGGTATTCAGTACTCCGTAGGTGAATACTGGGATGGTGTAGGCAATATCAAGAACTGGATCAACGACACAGGCAAGAAGAGCGGTGCCTTTGACTTCCCATTCCACTACAACATGACCAATGCAATCAGATACAACGACTGGAGAAAGTTGAATGACGCCTGCCTGATGTCTGCTCCTTCTTATCGTCAGTATGCCATAACCTTCGTAGAAAACCACGACATACAGGTACGCGAGGACAAGAGTAACGAGGGAAGCAAAGACCCTATCCCTACAGCATATATTCCTGCTGCTAACGCATTCATGATAGCCATGCCTGGTACTCCTTGTATCTTCCAGCCTCACTGGAAAGCATACGAGCACGAGCTGAAGAGCATGATAGAGGCCCGCAAATTGGCAGGTATCACCAACACAAGTTCTTATAGTAATTATGCCAACAACAAACAGTATTTTGCTAATGCAGTAAATGGTACTAATGGTCGCAAGTTGTTGGTTGTTGTAGGTATTCCAAGCATGATGACTATCCCATCAAAGACTGAATATACCCGCATCCTCTCTGACAAAAACTACATGTACTATCTGTCAAACAACTCAGAGACAGCATGGGCAGACAAAGCTTCTGGCACATACGAAGAGGGCTTTAAAGTAACCCTTACCGCTGTCAGCAAGAACAGCACTGCTAAGTTGGTTTACACCACCAATGGCAGCGACCCTACAACCAGCAGCACTCAGGCAACAAGCGGTACATCTATCAACATCAGCAGTTCATGCACACTGAAGGTGGGTCTGCTCATCAACGGAACCATAAGCGGTATTCGCACTTATAACTATAGCATCAAGCGTTTCGAGCCATACAATATTACCGTATATGTTAATACGGATGGCACCGACTGGAAGAAGGTAAACTTCCACATTTGGAGTAATATGACTGGCGTGAAAACAGACTGGCCTGGAACCACCATTACACAGACCAAGATGATTGATGGCAAGAACTGGTACTATAAGGAATTTACCATCACCCAGAAAGACGGAGTGGTAAACTTTGTATTCTGCGAGCCTAATACTGCAGGAACGGGTGCTAAAACTCAGTCACTCGACATTACTGGAGTCAACTCAACTACCTTCATCAAAGTGGGTCCTGGCAAGGATAGAGGTATGTATGTCGTTAAAAATGTCACTAAAGACATAGATACAGGTATCGACTTGCCTATAACAGAGAACGCAGGCAGCTACACCGATCATGCTTGGTACACACTCAGTGGTATGAAGATGAACCAAAAGCCAAACCAGGCTGGCATCTATATCCACCATGGCAAAAAGGTAGTTATCAAGTAAATAAAAAACCTAACATATAATTCATCTATTCAACTGGCGGCTCACGTTATGCGAGGGTCGCCAGTTTTTCGTATAGAGTAAAATAGCCGAGAAAGAAGAAATATCATTTTTTCGGTAAAACATTTGGAAGCAAAAAAGAAAAAATGTATCTTTGCATAAGATATTCTGCACTCGGCAATCTGAAAACAAGTTTTCAATGCGCTCGTTGGTGCTATCTTTGCATAAGATATCCTGCACTCGGCAATTATCATTTAAACAAAAAGGAGGTTTTATTATGGCAGAACTGAGAGATAGATACATCCGTTTCGACTGGGCAATCAAAAGATTACTCCGTCAGAAAGCTAATTTTGACGTTTTGGAAGGATTCCTTACCGTATTTCTGAATGAAGAAGTAAAAATCATAGAAATACTGGAAAGTGAAAGTAATCAGCAGAAAGAAGATGATAAGTTCAACCGCGTGGATATAAAAGCCAGAAACAGCAAGGGAGAAATTATCATTGTGGAAATACAAAACACAAGTGAGCTGTACTACTTAGAGCGAGTTCTTTATGGAGTAGCAAAAGCTATTACTGAGCATATCAACCTCGGCAACAGCTATAAAGAGGTGAAAAAGGTATATTCTATCAGCATCTTGTACTTCGATCTCGGAAAAGGTTCTGACTACATCTATATCGGACAGAACAATTTTACAGGTCTGCACACGAAAGACCAGCTCGTGATAAGTGCCAAGGAAAAGAACAATATCGTAAGAAAATCACCTTCTGAGATTTTCCCTACCTATATCCTTGTGCGTGTCAACAAGTTCAATAAAGTGGCAAAATCACCATTGGAAGAATGGGTAAACTATCTGAAGAATGGCGTTATCTCTCCAGACACTAAAGCTCCAGGTCTGCAAGAGGCTCGCGAGAAGCTAAAATACTACGAGATGTCGGATGCAGAACGTCACGCATACGACGAGCATATCAATGCCATCATGATTCAGAATGACGTACTCGGCAATGCTAAATTAGAAGGATTGGCTGAGGGAAGAGCTGAGGGAAGAGTTGAAGGAAGAGCTGAGGGAAGAGCTGAAGAGAAAAAAGCAATAGCCCGCAACCTGCTTTCACAGAACATTCCTTTGGAAATTATTTCCCAAGCCACAGGACTGAGCATAGAAGACATTCGGTTATGTCTCCCTCACTCTTGAAGAGGAAATATTCAACTGTTGTTGGTGCGCTCTATTCTGAGCACCTGGTCGCAATAGTCGACCACAGCAGGACGATGGGTAATGAAGATAATGGTCTTGTCGTGAGAAGACAGGATGTTCTGCAATAGCTGGCGCTCGGTTTCTGGGTCAAGGGCACTCGTAGCCTCATCGAAGAGCATGATGCTGCGATTGCGCAACAGACTTCGGGCTATGGCTATGCGCTGCGCCTGTCCTTCACTCAGTCCTCCTCCCTGTTCGCTGCAAAGAGTATCCAAGCCTGCAGGCAACTCCATCACAAAGTCGGCGCAACTCTTATGCAGAGCCTCAACCATCTCCTCATCAGTAGCATCGAGCTTACCCAACCGCAGATTGTCGCGGATAGTTCCGCTCATCAGCGTGTTGCCCTGAGGCACATAAACAAAGTTGCATCGATGAAGCGGAGTGAGCGTCTGACTCTTCACCTTATTATATATAGAGAGCTGACCTTGCTGCGGACGAAGCAGAGCCAGGATAAGGCGAACAAGAGTTGTCTTGCCGGCACCTGTCTCACCCAAGATAGCAGTACAGCTGCCTGGTGTGAAATCGAAATCGAGCTGATGAATGACATTGCGGGCATCGGAAATTGAGTCGTCCTCAGACTGCTCTGCCTTGTAGGCATAACTCACTCCCTCAAGGCGAATGCCGCAAGGCGAGTCTATCTCTATTGGCTCACCCTGTTCCTCCAATGGATTTTCCTCCAACTCCATGAGTCGTTCGGCAGCAGTAAACACCCCCACAAAGGCAGGAACCAGCTTGGCAAGGTTGCGTGCCGGACCCTGTATCTTGTTGACAAGCTGCAGAAAGGCTGTCATACCGCCAAAGGTAAGCGAGCCTGCACTCATGCGCACGGCAGCCCAAAGGAATGCCACCAGATAGCCCAAGGCGAAGCCAAAGTTAAGAACCAAGTTGCTGAACACGCTGAATATGGTCTTACGCACCACTTTGGAGCGAAGCTCGCACTGGGTGTTCTCCAACCGTTCCACCATGACGCTGTTACTCTCCAAGGTCTTGATAAGCATGCGGTGCTGGATGGTTTCCTGCAGCACACTCTGAACCTTACTGTCGGTATCGCGCACCTGACGGGTCAGGAATCGCATCTTGCCCATATACACCTTGCTGAAAGCCAGGAAGATGGGAATCATAACGACGATGACTACCGACAAGAGCTTGTCCATGGAGAAGAGATAGAAGAAGGCGCTGAGGAAAAGCGCCAGGACGCTCAAGGTACTTGGAATAGTCTCGGTAAGGAAGCCTACCACTTGCGACACATCCCCCTCAAGCCTGTTGAGCACATCACCCGAATGAAGGCGCTCCCTGCCCTGCCACTCCGAGCGAAGGATGCGGTCGAGCATACGTTGCTGCATACGGTTCTGCGCCTTGATGCCCAGAAGGTTTCTTATCCAGATGCCAGAGATGTTGAGTGCGAAATCGCATAATATCAGTCCACCCATCAATGCCACAGCCCAATAGATATTGCCCTGCACGGCATGCGAAGCCACATCGATGGCATGCTTCACCGCCCACACCTGTCCTAAACTGACAGCAACAGACAGCAAGCCGACAACAGCATTGAGCGTAGCCTGCAGACGGTTGCCACGCCAGGAACGCCAAAGCCACTTGAGCAGGGTCTTGGCATCATACTTGAACTTGGGAACCTTGATTATCTTCATCCATCTCTTCATTTGAATTCTTCACGCTTCATTCTTCACTCTTCACTTAAATTCATCTTCCTCTCTGATCGGCACCCCACATCAACTTCTCTCTCAGAGTGGAGAAGTATCGCTGGTTGCGCTGTTTTACTATTTTAATGGTATGGGCAGCCTTGCGGATAACGAGACGTGTGCCTTCAGTCATTCGCTCACTGCGTCCGTCGATGGCAACAAGGTAGTTATGGCTACGGCTCTCCACATCGAGTGTTATCTCTGCCGTGTCATTAATGACGACGGGACGAATATTTAAACTATGAGGAGCCACGGGCGTGAGACACAGGCTGCTGCTCTGGGGAATGATGATAGGTCCGCCATTCGACAGGTTGTAGGCTGTAGAGCCCGTAGAAGTGGTCACGATCAGTCCGTCAGCCTGGTAGTTAACCAGAAACTCTCCATCCACCTGCGTGCGAATAGAAATCATGGACGCATCGTCACGCTTCAGCACGGCAATATCGTTAAGGGCAAAAGGATTGCCTGCCAAGACACCTCCCTCTGCCTCTACCTGAATGACGACATGTTCCTCTATCTGGCACTCACCGGCATACAAGCTGTCCAAGGCTGCCTCCACCTCGCCAGGCAACACATCAGCCAGGAAGCCCAGTCGCCCCATATTGACACCGATGATGGGTGTTCCCTTGGCTCCCACTCTGCTGGCAGCCTTGAGGAAGGTGCCGTCGCCTCCCATGGAGATGACATAATCCACATCGAAGTTGTAATCCTCGAACACTCCTGCCGCCTTCACATCGATGTGCTGACTGCGGGTGAGAAACTCGTAATAGGCATTCTCCACATAGATTTCGGCGCCTTTCTGCGCTAAATAGTCCAGGATTTTCTCTATCGAAGTAGACTTCTTGGCCTGGTACTCATTGCCAAATATCGCAAATTTCAATGGTTGTCGTGTCATTTATTTTGCTGTTTCAATTATTATTCTTACTTTTGCAAAGGTAATAATATAAATCGAATAATCAGACAAAAAGAATATAAAATTATGGCAAAGGTATACGAATTTCTTGCCAACGGCTTCGAGGAAATCGAAGGTTTGGCTCCGGTAGACATACTTCGCAGAGGTGGTGTAGACATCAAGACCGTAAGCATTACGGGCAGCGAATGGGTAGAAACTTCTCATGGCGTAACGCTGAAAGCCGACATGCGCTTTGAGGACGTGAAGGACTTCGGCGATGCCGACATGCTCCTTCTTCCAGGAGGAATGCCAGGCAGCACTCATCTCAACGAGCACGAGGGCGTGCGACAGGCGCTCATCGCTCATCACAAGGCCGGCAAGCGCATAGGTGCCATCTGTGCTGCCCCTATGGTATTGGCAAGCACGGGCATCCTCAACGGCAAGAAGGCTACCTGCTACCCTGGTTTTGAACAATACTTTGCTGCCGACACCGAGTATACTGGCCATCTGTATGAGGAGGACGGCAACGTGATAACAGGTGAAGGTCCGGCTGCTACCCTGCCCTATGCCTACAAGATATTGAGCTACTTCGTAGGCGACGAGGCTGTGGCAGAACTGCAGAAAGGCATGAGGTACACACACCTGATGAGCAACAAATAATTCTTAACTCTTCACTTAAATTATGGATTACGTAATCATTGTTGCCGGAGGCAAAGGACTGCGCATGGGAACAGAGACGCCCAAGCAGTTTCTGCCTGTAGCCGGCAAGCCCATACTGATGCGCACTATAGAGCGCTTCTACGAATACAACCCCGACATCAACATCATCCTTGTGTTGCCCGAGAGCCAGCAGGAATACTGGCACCAGCTTTGCGAGGAGCATCATTTCGACATCAAGCACCAGATAGCCAATGGTGGCGACACCCGCTTCCAGTCATCAAAGAACGGACTGGCGCTTATTCCCGATGACGCCGATGGAGTGGTGGGAATACACGACGGTGTGCGCCCATTCGTATCAACCTCAGTCATAGACGAATGCTACGAGACCGCCCGCGAGGAATATGCCGCCATACCCGTATATGCTGTGACCGACACACTGCGCTATATAGACCAGCATGGAGGAGGCAAAAACGTGATGCGCGACGACTATCGTGTGGTACAGACTCCTCAGACTTTCGACATTGCTCTTGCCAAGCAAGCCTTCAATCAGGGTTACAAGGCTCAGTTTACCGACGACGCATCAGTGGTGGAAAGCTTAGGATGCCAGGTGGCTATGGTGGAAGGCAACCGCGAGAATATCAAGATTACAACCCCCTTCGACATCAAGGTGGCAGAAGCCCTATTAGCAGAATAAGAACAAGGGAATTCCTCACTCTTCATTCTTCACTCTTCACTTTAAAAAATGAGTAGTATTTTAGACCAAGACATCATGTACCTGCCAGGCGTAGGTCCTAAGAAGAAAGAGATTCTGAGCAAGGAGCTCGGCATCTGCTCGTATGGTGACTTGCTGGAATACTATCCTTATAAATATGTAGACCGCACCAAGGTGTTCCACATCAGCGAGCTGACACCGGAAATGCCCTTTGTACAGATAAAGGGAAGGATCCTCAGTTTCGAGGAATTCGACATGGGGAAACGCAACAAACGGGTAGTAGCCCACTTCTCCGACGGATTCGGAGTGGCTGACTTAGTTTGGTTTCGCGGCGCACAATACATCTACAAGACTTACAAGACCGATACCGAATACATTGTTTTCGGCAAGCCAACGCTTTATGGCGGACGTTTCCAGTTTGCTCACCCCGATATCGACGACGCACAGTCGCTGCAACTCTCCGACATGGGCATGCAGCCCTACTATGGCACCACCGAGAAGATGAAAAAGATGGGGCTTACATCGCGCGCCATAGAGAAGATAGCCAAGGCGCTGATAGAGAAGCTTCCTGCCCTGCCAGAAACCCTGCCCGACTTTATCACCCATCGTCTGCACCTTGTCTCACGCGACGAGGCCTTCCGCAACATACATTATCCACACTCTCATCAGGAACTGCAGAAGGCACAGGTGCGGCTGAAGTTTGAGGAGCTGTTCTACGTGCAACTCAATATATTAAGGTACGCGAGCGACCAGCGACGCAAATACCGGGGATATGTGTTCAACCGTGTGGGAGAGATATTCAACAGTTTCTATGCGAACAACCTGCCTTTCAGTCTTACCGGAGCACAAAAGCGGGTGATGCATGAGATACGCGCCGACATGTGCAGCGGCAAACAGATGAACAGACTTCTGCAGGGAGATGTCGGATCGGGCAAGACACTCGTGGCATTGATGACCATGCTCATAGCACTCGACAATGGATTCCAGGCCTGCATGATGGCTCCTACCGAAATCTTGGCTGAACAGCATCTGCAAACCATCAGGGAGTTTCTGAAGGGGATGGACATCAGGGTGGAACTGCTGACGGGCATCGTAAAAGGCAAAAAGCGACAGGCCATACTCGACGCATTGGCTTGCGGAGAGGTGCAGATATTGGTGGGAACTCATGCCATCATAGAAGAAACCGTGCAGTTTGCACACTTAGGACTGGCTGTCATCGACGAACAGCATCGCTTCGGTGTGGCACAAAGAGCCAAGCTATGGAGCAAGAGCCTGAATCCGCCGCATGTATTGGTCATGACGGCAACCCCTATACCACGCACCCTTGCCATGACTATATACGGCGACCTGGATGTAAGTGTCATCGACGAACTGCCGCCTGGAAGAAAACCCATACAGACGCTGCATAAGTTCGACACCCAACTGACCTCACTCTATCAGAGCATCAGACGCCAGATCAACATGGGGCGACAGGTCTACATCGTATTTCCGCTCATCAAAGAGAGCGAGAAGAGCGATCTGAAAAACCTGGAAAAAGGCTTCGAGACTCTCAAGGAAGCCTTCCCCGACTACAACCTCAGCAAAGTGCACGGCAAGATGAAACCTGCAGAGAAGGAAACTGAGATGGAGAAGTTTGTGAAGGGCGAAACCCAGATACTCGTTGCCACAACCGTCATCGAGGTTGGCGTCAATGTGCCCAACGCCTCGGTCATGGTGATTCTGGATGCGCAGCGATTCGGACTCTCTCAGCTACACCAGCTCAGAGGACGAGTAGGACGAGGAAGCGACCAAAGCTACTGCATCCTGGTAACCAACTACAAGTTGAGCGAGGATACAAGAAAGCGAATCGACATCATGTGCGACACCAATGATGGATTCCGAATAGCTGAAGCCGACCTAAAGCTTCGAGGCCCTGGCGACCTGGAGGGAACGCAGCAAAGCGGAATAGCCTTCGACCTGAAGATAGCCAACATAGCACGCGATGGTCAACTTGTACAACTGGCAAGACAGGAGGCGCAAGCTGTTATCGAGGCCGATCCGCAATGCAGTCTTCCCCAGTACGCACCACTATGGTCGAGGCTCAGAGAGCTGAAGAAAACCAACATCAACTGGGCTGCCATCAGTTAGCGGCAGCCCCCTCAACCAGACAACACAGGCTATCAACATCAAGTAAAACAGAAGCAAAAATGGCAATAAAAGAACAAACATCTGAAGGAAACCTCTTCCCCGACATGCCCACCACGCCAGCCACTGTGCCTGTCTCCACACCCAAGAAGCGAGGTCGCAAACCACTGGTTCGCGAGCCAGAGCCACGGCCCGACTTGACCAAGGAGGAAATGAGAGAAAAGCTCATAGGCATCAAAGAAATAGAAAGCGTAACAGGCATCAGATACATCCGACTGCACGTCACCGCCAAGATGATCATCGGTATAAGAGAAAGCTCGGGCAAGGAATTTACCATCAATCTCGATGAACTCTATAAAGCCTATACACAATGCAACCACTTCACAAGTCCGGAGGTAAAGAAGTACATCTTCATGGGACATTCACCTGCCGTAGCTCTGCTCAGATATCTGAAAAATGGATAAATTACAAAAGAACAGAGATATCCAACAAGAGTAAAAAAAAGAAAAAACGAGAAACCGAAAAAATGTTAAATTCTGCTTTCGACTTTTCATGCAATAATTATGCCAATTCGCCTATATATAAACTGCATTCGAAAGCTATCCGAGTGAAAACGAGCATGTTAAAGACCGAATAATTTATGTTAATCCATTAGGTTGTTTGAATTATTTTTGGTATATTTGCAACGTCTATATAACAAAATCGCATCTTAGAGCACTTTGCATTGCGATTTTCCGTACAGAATTCTTATTGTTCTGTATGCTAAACGACCAACCTAAAAGAGTATTAATTTAGAATTATGAGTTTAAAAAGCAAGATAAGTAAAATCTTTGTAGGAGTATTATTGTCCCTCGCTGCCGTGCCCACTCAGGCTCAAGACCTTTTAGCACGTCAGGCACCGGTAGATCATCGAATGAAGTCGCTCGACACTTTAGCCATCTCTCATTATCGCCAGATGGAAGAGCGTGAGAACCCAGCCAGCGAGCTCTATGAAGATTTCTCCAATAAATACGCTCACAAAGCCACATCGCTGCCTGAGCATTTCCGTATAGACCTTCGTCATTTCTGTATGCCTACCCAGAGCCGCGTAGTAACCAGCAACTTCGGTTATCGTGCGCAATTTGGCCGTAGCCACAAGGGTATGGACATCAAAGTATATATCGGCGACACCATACGTGCTGCCTTCTCAGGAAAAGTACGTATCGTAAGATATGAGAGAGGCGGATATGGCAAATACATCGTTATTCGTCACAACAACGGACTGGAGACTATCTACGGTCACCTTTCTGCACAGCTCGTAGAAGAGAACGAGGAGGTAAGAGCCGGCGAAGTGATTGGACTCGGTGGAAATACCGGTCGAAGCACGGGTTCGCACCTCCACTTTGAGACTCGTCTTTGCGGCGTAGCCCTGAACCCTGCCTTGATGTTCGACTTCCGCAACCAGGACGTAGTGGGCGACTACTATGACTTCAACCGCGATACATACGAGCACGAGGGCATTGCAGCCAACTCGGTTCGTGGAAAAGTGGGCAACGGAGGCTACACACGCGAGCAAGTCAACGGAGGCTCTGTGGGCAGATACGAAGCCAGCGCAAGTGGCGAGAAGCTTTACCACAAGGTTAAGTACGGCGAGACTCTCAACTCTATCGCCGAGAAGCGTGGCGTCAGTGTTGAGAAGATCTGCCGCCTCAATGGTTACAAGAAGGACAAGAAGCTTACTCCTGGACAGATTATCAGATATTCATAATTCTGTCATCATCCGACAGACTGCCCGGCATAACATAGCAAAATAAACTTTCATACAATAAATACAAAAGCAGGAGCTCCCCCAATAGGAATTCCTGCTTTTTCGTTGTCATTCCATCCAAGACTATTGGCTATAACTTTTAACGACTACTGAATGGAGTAACAACTTCTTTAAATTCTATAACTTCTGAACTTCGGATTGATTGTGTTCTGACTTTTTAAAGTGTGCACAATTAACATAAATCTAACAGTTAGCTAACAAAAGGTATTCGCAAATTATTGTAACTTTGCAGGTGACAACGGAATTCAACAATTATTAAATTATGAAATATTTGTATTTAGTTTTATTGCTTTTACCGCTAAAGGTATTAGGGCAGGTAAAATTACAAGATGTTACGATAAATGGTAAGCAACCTAAGTTTGTAAGATTAAAGGGATATTATCGTAGTTATCAACACAATGATTCTTTGCTTAAGTATTACGTTGATGGTATCGTGGAATACTATATCAATCTAAAAAATGAAAAAGTATATTTAAGAAAATATGGCTGTCGTTATCTAAGAAATGAAGAGCTTATCAGCAAAGACAAGAAAAGAGCCTTTATGCTTAGCGATCAAGCAACATTTCGTCCATGGCCAGAAGGAACAACTTTTATAGAGGAATGTCGTAAAAAGTATACTATTCAAGATTCTGCTAATGTTGGATATATTAAAAAGAAGAGCCAAACTATAGGAAGAATAACAACTGATTCTATCCGTAAATGCTGTACGATAGAAATGGATATGGTGCCTACCTATGACAAGCTTTCTCAAAATATATTTGGTTATTCGCAGGAAATAGTAAGTGACAAATTCACGGAGGCATACCGATTAAGTGATGAGGATTATTATTCCTTTAAAAACTTGATTTTTCAGAAAACTGATCAAAGTTACAATTATTGGCATAAAAAGGATTCTCATAAACAGTTAATTCATGTTGTTACAGAATTGTTTATTACGGAACAAGAATATGTAGATGAAAAGAAGAAAGAATCAGGCATTAATCTGCAACCGCAAGAAGCTACTCAAGCGATAGAAAACTATATATCAGTCCATGGATTGCCACTCCTGCCGTCCGAAGAACAAGCAGAAATGAAGAAACTACAGTTTTATGACCCAGCCAAATTGTAAGAAATAGAAACTATCAACGATTAGACAATAGTTCGTAAACAGAGTCTACTTTAAAGTAAGGTCTGTTTTTAAATGCTTATATTTCACGAAAATAATCTCTGATTGATGCCGCTATCAGGATTTATTTTCGTATCTTTGGCACCGTCAATCAAATAGAAAGACTAACAAACAACTATGGCAGACATAAAATTACTTCTGGTGGAAGATGACGGGAATCTCGCATTTGTCGAGAAAAATACGTTGGAAGATGTCATTGGTGGTTATGAGATTATAACAGCCTGCAACGGTAAAGATGGTATCAAGGCTTGGGAAACATTCAAGCCTGATGTTATCATCTCAGATATTGACATGCCTGTCATGAACGGCATTGACATGGTAAAGCATATCCGGGAATTAGATGGCGAGACCATCATTATGTTTACCACCAACCTCACTTCACCGTCCAAACTGAAAGAAGGGTATAATGTTGGTGTTGATGAATATATAAAGAAACCTTTTGTGCCAGAGGAACTTGATTGTCATGTCAAGGCATTGCTAAAACTCAAAGGAGGAATAGAGAGACGTAATGTCTCGAATTGTGTCAAGATTGGCAAACACATATTGGATCCAGAACACACATGTTTAAAAGATGAAGATGGAAAAATCTGCTTGAAATTGGGACGACAAGAATCAAAGACATTAGAACTTCTTGCCAAGAACAAAAATGCAATCATCAAGCGGGAGACCATACAGAATATCCTTTGGGGAAGTGACGAGAAAGATTTCTATCTTGCCCGACGACTTGATGTTGTCATAACAAACCTTCGAAAAGATCTTCAAATAGACCCGTTTGTGCAAATAGAGACCACACGTGGGGTAGGCTTTTCATTGATAGAGTCCATCTAATCCTTCTTCACCCCCCCATTGCTTGCATCTTGATCTGGCAAGAATATGGTGAACTCGGTATATTTTCCGAGTTCACTATCTACAGTTACCATACCATGATGTGCATCTATAACTTGGAAAACATAAGTCAGCCCCATTCCAAAACCAGACGCGCCTCCTTTTTTTATCATTCTATTAGAAGCTGAAGCACGCTCAAATTTATCAAATATAATCTTTTGATCGTCTTTTTTTATTCCAAAACCATTATCCCAAAAACGAATAACAACACCTTTATTCACTTTCTCAGAAGAGACACGAATAGTGACGACTTTATCGGAATATTTAATAGAGTTATCTATCAAGTTATAGAATATTTCTTTTAGGTACTCTATATCTGCATAGATGTTCGAGCAATTGAGTTGATTCTCGAATACAATAGTCTTATGCTGGTTTGTTATAAAATTATTCTCTATTCTTGAAAGAATAGCAGAAAGGTCTACAGTCTCTTTATGTAGCTCTAATTTTTTTGACTCAGACTTGGAGATTGTCAGAATATTATGGATTAATTGATAGGCATGCTGCGTTTCTGCATTGATTACATTTAGATATTTTGTTCTTTTTTCCTCATTATTTATAACTCTTTTATTATTTAAAGCTGTCAGTGATAATTGGATGGTTGAAAGGGGAGTCTTTATATCGTGAATCATAGAATAGGTAAACTCCTTCTTTACTCTTGCTGCTTCTTGCAACAAACGAATGGCCTTGTATAATTTTACGACACATAATAAGATAAACATTCCTATAATGAAGCTACTAAGTATGATTAGTCCCAACTGTTTAAAAAACAAATTAATAGGGTTTAGTAATTCTACTTGTATTCCTATAGACTTGTTGATTCTTACTGGAATGTATTGAGAAGAAATTTTATTGATGATAATAGAAGGCAGAGAGTTGCTCTTGGCCACAACTATTTTCTTGTTCGCTTCTACCTTATATATAATATATGCATAATCCCATCCTTTTGCCTGTATATTCTTCTGAAAGAACTCACCTAAACTTCTATAATTTATATCTTTATGGGTGGCATTAAAAACTCCTTCTTCTATATATTCTATACCTTGAAATTTAGGCGTAGACAAATCTGGAGCACCTGCTATCCGAGTTTCAGCAGGAACGTATATAAACCTTTTATATACTTCTGAAAACATGGATTTAACGACCACTTTGTTAATATCTTCAACCATGTTAGTTTCTGTATATAGAACAGTTTGGCGAATCCACATTGCTTGAAGAAACAATACAGATAAAATTCCTACTATAGATACAAAAATATACTTATTTGATTTCATATTTGCAAAAATAATAATAAATCTAACATAAAACTAACAATTCTCTAACATTTAGCATTATTTAAAAATACTACTTTTGCAGCAGAATTTATCGCTTCGAATGGGAGCAAGTTCTGTTGGCTTACTTTAGTTAGAAAGCTTATTTCAAAGAAATTAAAAACATGGAAAAGAATTAAAATGAAACATAAGCGCAGCTATCAGGTATTAAGTGTAATAGGAATTTTGTTGGTATGTATTGTATTCGTTACATTACTACCACTTGCTATTCAAATTGTCTTCGAACTTACAACCCATATCATTGGTAGCTCTATGACTTTTAGTGAATGGAGTAAAAATGACATGGGAATAATTTGCACAGACATTATACCTTCTCTTGGTTTAATTCTTTTATGTCTGTGGAAGTTTAATGGGAAAAAGATAATAAGTCATAGCTGTTCTAATTTTTCGACAGCATACGTTCCTTATATTATAATATTAGGTATATGTATTTATTTTCCTATAGGGGTAATAGAAGATATTATATGTTTGCCAGATTACTTGGTGAATGATTTTGAAAAGTCAGTTTTCAATCCATACGAGATTTTGCTTATTTGCCTTATTGGACCCTTTGTAGAAGAATTACTGTTTCGAGGTGTTGTGTTAAAGCGACTTTTAATATATATGAACAATGTCTATAGTGCTATTGTCTTGTCGGCAGTTCTATTTGCTTTGTTTCATGTTAATCCAGCTCAAATGCCAGGAGCTCTCATATTAGGTCTCATAACAGGATATATAGTTTACCGAACCAAGAGTTTTTTCTATAGTTTTTTCGTTCACGCTATATATAATTCTTTATGCTGTTTGCAATATTTCGCTATAGGATATGAGTCTAAGACCATAGATCTTGTAAATGGTAATTGGTATATATATTTATCACTTGCAATATCAAGTTTGGGAATAGGATATTTTGTCGTTAAAACGATGAATCTTAAATTAAGTTCAATTAAAAAGTAGTAA
>ERZ773170.1596-NODE-1596-length-16290-cov-63.462581_pt1 | contig 16290 bp, 8 predicted proteins | sample MGYA00581002_ERZ773170 | MGnify/ENA primary metagenome ERZ773170 (study PRJEB29015, sample SAMEA2737811) | human gut metagenome | biome: human gut; feature: human-associated habitat; material: faeces | place: China | collected 2012 ... | reverse complement strand
AAAAAATACGCTCAAAGCTTGCTCAATTAGAGTAAAACAGGGCGTGTGGGGCAAAACTTGCGAAACTTCTACTTCTAATATAAAAGCCTGTCTGCTAATATAAAAGCCTGTCTGCTAATATAAAAGCCTGTGCAGGAAAAAGCCGACAGCAACCAGCCATCGGCCTGTTTCATTAAAGACTGCGGTGGTACATCTTCCTGATTTCTTCGTTTATGAAATCTTGAAAACCAGGACTGTCTATAATCTCGATATGGCTGTACAGTCCCAAGACAAAACGGGCAATACCCAAGTAGCTTGCCACATCCATAGACAACAGCCAGTACTTGGGAGCTTTTCCTTCATTATTATCGGTTTCATCGGGCAATTCAACGATGAATTCGGCTGATTTTGGATATTCCTCAATCATCAGACTATATGCCAGACGGTCGAGTTTCAACCTGACAGGCAACCGCTCATCACCACTAAACATAAAGAGATCGGTAAACATCTGACGATGCTTGGCCTCGTTGCCCCACTCCAGATCGAGCAGGACAACATTGCCCATACGCGACACCTTGAACGTCTTGTTCATCTTGGAACTAAGTTCATAGCAGCGCACATCATTATTGTTGTTCATCATAAGGAAAGGCTCCACCACCCGGTCGGTACAACTCTTGCTGTGAGGCGAGGAATAACCTTCTATCTTGACAAGCCGATGACGCTTGATGGCATCGTAGAGCACGCCGACATGATGGGCAGCCTGCTCGCGCAACTGAGGATTGGCAAGGATGTTGAGGTCATAGAAACGATCCAACTTGCGGCGCAGTCGCTCCACGATGGCATTATTGTCTTCCACCTTATTTAATATAGAGAGCATGGTGAGGGCTTCCTCCTCGGTGAAGTTGATGGTTTCGAAGAGATGCTTGAAGAATGGCGACTCCCTGTCAAGACTGTATATCCTGCCATTCTTCTCCACCTTGAAGCCCCAGTCGCGGAAACTCTCCAAATAATAATACAGCATACGTCGCGAAATGCCCGCACGCTCGCAAAGAGTATCCACGTCATAACGATGGTTCTCGGTAAGGAGAAGCATCAGGTTCATTTCTTTTTCCAGTTTGTCGTGTCGCATAAAGCCTGAATGTGATAAGTTGATGAGTCGGCAAGAGGCTGAAGACTGCTTTTTATGTTAATAGAGTTTAACAGCCACTCACTTTTAACATAAGAACTCAGAAAGTGAACATATATTGCACAAAAGCCTCCTAATTTTGCCCTCAGAAACAAAGAAAGACCAGTAAAAGGGCTTTCATACAGTAAGGAAACTATAAAACTATAAAGAATTATGGAAAAGAATATCACATTGGGCACTTCAGCCGACATCAACTTCGTAGTAAACAGCATCAGCAACGGCAGCAAGAGCGTTGTGGACGGCAGTAAGAACCTGAAAAGCAGTATCAAGAGTTTGCTGCAAAGCGGCAAGCAACCCATAGAATGGCTGCAAAGCTACTATTCCATCATCATGGAAAAGGAAGTGAGCATGAAGCAGACCCTCCTCCTCATCGCCACACAGTTTACATTCGTACTGGGCATCCTGCCTGCCGACATCAATCTGGCATTAAGAGCAGCTTTCTTGGGCAGTTTCGCCTTCTGCCTGCATCTGTGCAAGAAGAGTTTTCAAGAGGAAATATAAATTGATTTCATTAACCGTCACCTAATCCTTGAACTCAAGTGAAAGCTCGCCCGAGCCCAAGAGATTGTAGCTCATGCGGTGATAAGGCGTAACCCCATACTCTCTGATGGCTGCCCGGTGCTTCTTGGTGGGATAACCCTTGTTGCTCTTCCAGTCGTACTGAGGATATTCCTCGGCAAGGGCATCCATATAGTCGTCACGATAGGTCTTGGCCAGAATGCTTGCTGCAGCTATCGCCATATACTTGCCGTCGCCTTTCACTATCGTGGTATGAGGCAGATCATGGTATGGCTTGAAACGATTGCCATCCACAATAATTGCCTCTGGACGAACCTTGAGCTGATCGAGTGCCCTGTGCATAGCCAAGATACTGGCATTGAGGATATTGATCTTATCTATCTCCTCGGGAATAACGATTCCTACAGCCCAAGCCACGGCATCACGCTCTATCTGCTCGCGAAGAGCCTTGCGCCTCTTGTCTGTAAGCTGCTTGCTGTCGTTGAGTGCTTCATTCTGATAACCAGGAGGCAGAATGACAGCAGCCGCATAGACACTGCCAGCCAGACAACCACGACCAGCCTCATCGCAGCCGGCCTCTATAAGGTCCTTATAATAATGACTTTCCAACATCTTCTAAATGGTGTTTTACTGAATAATAAAAACTATTTGATGCAAAAGTAGCACAAATATCCGACTCATGCAAATCTTGATGGATGATTTTTAAGGATTACGCATGAAACTATAGGATAATAAAGCGATGGGATCAGTAACTTTGCATCAAAACTAATCAAAACCCATTATGAAACAAACGATTTGTATTCTTTTATCAGCTATCGCTATCTCGCTCGGCTGCTCAGCCAAGAAGCAGACGAGCACTTTCCCCGACGGCACACCTATCTCTTCATGGTTTGCCGACACCACTGGTGTGGAACTGAAGGACATGGGCAAGCCCTACATCATTACCGATTATGGAGTGGTAAATGACTCAACCATCATTCAGACCCAGAAGATTCAGGAAGTCATAGACCGTTGTCATGCCAATGGTGGCGGAGTCATCGTGGTGCCTGCAGGCACTTATCTTACAGGCTCACTATTCTTCAAACCAGGCTGCAACCTGTATTTGGAAGAGAACGCCACACTGAAAGGAAGCGATGCCATCACCCATTATCAGATAGTGAAGACTCGACTGGAAGGTCAGACCTTAGACTATTTTGCAGCACTCATCAATGCCGATCATCACGATGGTTTCACCATTGCAGGCAAGGGAACCCTCAACGGCAACGGACATAAATTCTACGATGAGTTCTGGCTGCGCCGAAAAGTCATCAAGAAGTGTACCAACTTGGAGGCTCTCCGCCCAAGACTGGTCTACATCTCCAACTCCAACGATGTAAAGGTAAGTGGCATCAGAATGGTGAACTCTGGTTTCTGGACCAACCATCTGTATAAGTGCAAGCGCGTGAAATACCTCAACCTGTATATCTACGCACCGACAAGCGGCTATCCTAAAGGTCCCAGCACCGACGCCATAGACATCGATGGATGCGAGGATATGCTGATAAGAGGCTGTTGGGTAAACGTGAACGATGACGGTGTGTGTCTGAAAGGCGGCAAGGGAACCTTCGTAGACAAGGACAGCACCAATGCTCCCTGCCGCAACGTCATCGTAGAGAACTGCTATTTCAAGAAAGCCGGTGGAGGTGTCACCTTCGGAAGCGAGTGCTATGATGCCCAGAATGTGATTATAAGAGACTGCCAGTTCAACGGAACCAGCAACATCCTTCTCTTCAAGATGCGCCCCGACACACCACAGAGATACGAGGATGTACTGGCAGAAAACTGCACAGGAGTAGTTACCTTCGGCATCAGAACCCGTATTTGGACCCAGTTCTACGACAAGAAAGACAGAGACGACATGCCCCGTTCAGTCATCAACAACGTGAAGATGAAGAATATCAAGGTGAAGAGCACCAAACAGTTCTACACAATGATACCTTCAGAAAACTACGACTTGGGTAGTTTCTCGTTCGAAAACATCGATGTCACCGACCCTGTAGGAATTATGGACACATCGGTATTGGGCAGTTGCAAGCTCAACAAAGTAAAACTTAATGGTAAAGCCATTAAGTAGTTTTTTTAGAAGAAGTTAAAGGAGTTAAGGAGTTAAAGGAGTTAAGACAAATGCTTAGTGGGTAACGTATATTTCTGGAGATAAGGGACTAATGTCCTGCGTCTTATCCAAATAGGCTATTGTCTTAACTCCTTTAACTTCTTAACTCCTTTAACTCCTGAAAAAATCTCCTGAAGAAAATCTCCTAAAGAAACATTCTCAAAGAAGCCCCCTTAACTTCTGTACTGCGAGGGCGGCATACCAAACTGCTCCTTGAAGCACTTGCTGAAGTAGTACGGATTGTCGAAACCTACAGCATAAGCCACCTCCGACACATTCTTCTCGCCCTCCTTCAACAGTTCGGCGGCTTTTCTCAGTCGGATGACACGGATATACTCATTAGGTGTATAACCCGTAGTTCCCCTTACCTTTTTATAGAAGATAGTGCGTCCCAAGTGCAACAGTCCTGCCACCTTGTCGACAGAAAGATCTTGTTCGCCAAGGCGAGAATAGACGATACTGTCAAGACGCTTGACAAACAAGCTGTCCTGCTCGTTGCTGAGCATGGCAGAACGAATTTCCTGCGGCTCCTTGCCAAACTTCTGACGAAGTATCTCACGCTGGTTGAGCAACTGCAGAATGCGAGCCATGAGCAACTGCGGGCTGAACGGCTTGGTAATGTAAGCATCGGCTCCCGACTCTGTTCCTTCGAGCACATTCTCGTCAGTACTGAGGGCTGTGAGGAGAATGATGGGGATATGACTCGTCTCAAAACTGTTCTTTAGACGTTTAGTAAGCTCGAAGCCATTCATTCCAGGCATCATCACGTCGCTTACTATCAAGTCGACATCCAACTCCTTTGCCATGGCAATACCCGCCTTGCCATCCGAAGCCACCTTCAGGTCGAAACAGCTCTCCAGTTCAGAGAGCAGGAACTCACGTACATCGTTGTCGTCTTCTATCAGAAGAATGGTACGACGGTTGAGCGGAGCAGATGGTGTAGAAGGCACAGCATCAGTTGTTTTTTCTTCCTGTCCGTCCCGTTCCTTTGCCAAATCGGCCTTCAGGATAGGGCTGTCCTTTACCAAGAAGTCGGAAGCCTCGTAGCAGTCTTTCTGCAGAGGTATCGTGACCACAAAGACCGAACCTCCGCCCTCGTTCTCCTGATAAGTTATCTCGCCATGATGCGTCCTCACAAGTTCATGGGTAAGATGGAGTCCGATGCCAAAGCTCTCGCCCGTATAACTGCTCTGCATGAAGCGGCTGAAGAGCTGTTCTCGCTTCTCCTGCGGAATGCCCACTCCCGTGTCAGCCACACGGATGGTCATCACATCCGTGAAAGAGAGGCTTACAGAGATGGTTCCCTTGGCAGGGGTGTACTTGAAGGCGTTGGACAAAAGATTGAACACCACCTTGTCTATCATCTGCTGGTCGAGGAACATCGCATGTGCCGGCTCCGAAGACTCGAAACTGTAAGCTATCTCCTTCGACTCGGCTGCATCGTCGAACATACGGCAGATGCCCTTGACAAACATCACGGCATCAGTCTCCTGCAAGGACAACTTCAGCTTGCCTGCCTGCATCTTACGGAACTCCAAGAGTTGGTCGATGAGTCGCAACATGCGCTGCACGCTCTTATCCATCACACGGATAGTCTTCTCCAACTCTGTCTGCCAACGGTTGGCCTTCATGATGCGCTTCTCCTTCTCGAGCGAGCCTTGCATCAGGGTGAGAGGAGTACGGAACTCGTGAGCTATATTGGTGAAGAAAACCAACTTGTAGCGAGTGAGTTCCTGCTCAAGACGGATTCGGTTGCGAAGCACATTCTTGTCGTGCACAAACTTCACCACCAAGATGATGACACCCAGGACAAGCAGCACATAAATCATTATCGCCCATGACGTAAGATAGAAAGGAGGCTTGATGCGAATAACCAATGTACTCTCCTTACCCCAGGTGCCATCCGACGTACATGCCTTGACATGCAGAAGATACTTGCCAGCTGGCAGTTTCTGATAAGCCGCCCAGGGCGTGGACGAAGGTTGGCTCCATGACTGGTCGAAGCCTTCCAGACGGTAGGTGTACTTCACATTGCGCACATCGGAATAGTCGAGTGTAGAGAAATGTATGTTGGGCGAACGCTGCTCATAGGTCAGCGTTATCTCATCTGAATAAGGATAAGAGGTGAAGACGACATCGGTGAGCCCGCTGACATGACTAAGACGTGACGGCTGAATGATGGTAAGACCATAGTTGCCACCCAGCACCACTCTGCCGTCATCAAGACATACTGCCGAATTCTCATTATATACATTGCCCATAGGGTTGCGTGAGAACATATAGTTTTCAAACGACTTCTTGCGGGCATTCCAGGCTGTCACTCCCTGCTGGGTAGAAATCCAAAGATTGCCATCAGGTGTGTCCACCACCGACTGAACCAAATTGTTGACCAGTCCATTCGAGGTATTGAAGACGTGGAACTTAGGCTCTGTCTCACCATCACCCGGCTCTACCTGTACCAGACCATCGCCTGATGCAGAGAGCCACAGTCGTCCCTGTCTGTCGACAATTACATCGCGTATTTCATAATCACGCACGTAAGTCTTATATCGGCTGGCATCCTTCACAAACTCATCGACAGGAATACGGATAAGACCTCCCGATGTTCCGCACCAAAGCACGCCATGCTTGTCTATCACCATGCATCTCACCTCGTTGAGCCCCACGCTGTCGGCAAAGAATGTCTTCACACCATAGCCATCCTTACGTGGATAGACAAGGCTCAATCCCTTGCCAAAGGTTCCTATCCACATGCGATGCTTGGCATCGGAAGCCATACAGAACACGTTTCTGTCCTTAAAGTCGAGTCCTTTTGCTCCATAGATTCCCTTGCCACGGGTGCCTATCCAGGTTTCACCATTAGGCATCTGGACTATACCATAAACATTCGAATCGAAGTGGCTCTTGCCCAACACCTGGCTCATGTCGGCACTATAGTGGTAAAGACTTCCCGCACGGGTGCCCACCATGACTGTGCCGTCATTCATTTTCTTCACCATTCGAACGACATTCGAAAAGTCCATATTGCCCTCGCCATTAGGATAAATGCGTTCCACACCCTTGTCCATCACCTGGATGTGCGACACGCCTCCGTATTCTGAGCTTACCCACACTCCATCGTGACGGTCGGCAATAATGCCGAGAAGATAGTTGGAGGCTATTGGCGACTCTCCCAACTTGTCTGCCACGAAATGCTGACTTTGGGTCAGGTCCTGATTGAACACAAAAAGTCCCTTGCCATAGGTGGAAATCCAGATGAGTCCATGATTGTCCTCTACGATATGAAATCGCTCATGGTCGATATAATTGGTGGTTTGCTGAGGGAAGAGACTCAGGGGGACGAGCTTGTCCTGTCTTACCAAGCGCAGCACGCCCGTCTTGTTGTATATCCACTTTCTGCCTTTGTTGTCAGTCAACACCCTGCCATTGGGGATAAGCCATTCGCCCTCACATTCCGCAACCTCTCCCGTACGCACATCGATAGAGAAAGAGCGGCGGTTGGTAAAAAGTATCCATCTGTTGCCCATGAGCAAATCGCCGGTAGCTACCTCACCGTCAACATAGGCTACATGGGAAAATCGCTGCAGCTTGCCTTGTCGAAGAACATAGACATCGCCCTTCTCCGAAACCATCAGCATCTTATGATGGAAGGGGCGCGTACGCGACATTCTCATGCCCTTGGCCATGCAGGACAGGCGACCTCCGGAATAAAGGAAAACCTTGTCCGTAGTACAAAGCACCACATTGTCTTTGTCCAGACTGTCTATCAGAGGGACTTGGGAAGAACCTATTTCTGCCTGGGCAAACCTACGTGTCAAGAAAGAACCACTGCGATAGTCTACCAACATGGCTCCATCTTTGGCTCCCCAAAGCCAGAACATTCCGTCACAGACCAGCTTCCACTTAGTGAAATGAAGTTTCTCTACTTCCTGACAGTACTTCTCCTCCTTGCCGTCCACCATATTCAGGCAAGTTAATCTCTCAGAAGAAGAATACACCCACAACTTCTTATAGGTAACATCCTCCAAAGCCTTCTTCGTACGACCGATTAAAGCAGAGACGCCAGTACTGTCGCTGTCAAAATAGGTTGTTACCACGTTACCGTCGTAGCGGGCAAGTCCATTATACGTGGAAAACCACAGAAAGCCCTTCTGGTCCTGTTGCATATCGCTAACGACATTAGAGGGCAATCCTTCCTGAATGGTTACCCTCTTCGCCTTCACCTCTATGGGAAGGGAAAGAATCTCGGCATGCTTCTCCGCCGCTATCTGTGCCATAGGCTCCGTGCCAACGCCACGCTTTCCGCCATCATGGCAGGAACTGGCGAGCAAGGCAAAAGCCGCCGCCATAAGGAAATTAATGTATCTCATTATTCTGATTAGTTCTTAACACGGTGCAAAGATACGCCAAATACTTGGAAAAACCACATCTCCCTACCACAAAAATCACTTCACCCTACCACACAACCATGGAAAGCCTATCACAAAGTTCATGGAAGACTGCTCCAAAGTATGAGACGCAACCTATATTTAGTCGAATATAAGCTATATTTCATTGTATATGACTTATATTTAGCTAAATAAAGATTAGGCGAAGTAGTTGGAAGCAGACTTCTCGGAAGTTTGTCTCTATAAGAAAAGATGAAGAACCTGCTCAACAAGGGCAAAAGCCTCTTCAACCTGCTGTAATAACACCATTTATACCAAACGGAAAAAGGGACGAGCTCATCACGAGTTCGTCCCTTTTTTACTAAAAATAATTCTTATTTACCGAAATGTATGTACTGTACTAAAAACAATCTTTACTTGTAAGCTGGATGCTGCTGACCCTCAAGACCTGCATTTACATCAAGAATCTTAGAGGTGTTGAACGGCATCAGCTCTGTCATGTTCTTTTGCAAGCCATAGAATACACCAGAATTACCTGTAATCCAGGCATTGTTGCTTGACACTCCAGTTACGTCCTCTACACACAGGTTACCCTTCTGCTTAATAGAAACGATACTGAACATATTAAGGATGGTGTAAGAATGCTCTACAGCACCTTCGGGCTTATTGACCTCGCTGTACAGTTTGCCATCCTTCTCATAAAGGTCGGCAGTAACAGAGCCCTTGCCGGCGGAAGAACTATTCAAAACCTTAAGACCACTGATCTGGTCGGCTTTAAGTCCCAAATTCTCCACCTCAGCCTGTGAAAGGTCGATATAGCTCAATGCGATGGTTGGATCCTCAAACTTAGGGGTGGTAGAGAGATAGTAAGCACGATAAACTGGTACGTTGGCAAACTCGCCATCACGCTTAGCCAAGTCTATCAGTCGCTGCTTGGCAGCCATCAGCATCTCATACTGCTTACCCCAGCGAGTAAGGTCGGTACGACGCAGACCCTCGTTGGAAAGCTCGAGCTTACGCTCCTTCTGGATGAAGGTGAGGAAGTCGTCATGGTTGGTAGGAATACCTGCAGCAGCCTTGGCCTCATTGCCACGGAAGGCACGCTTGCGGACTTCCTTCACTGCATTGATGGCCTCCTGAGTAGGACCATTGTTCACCTCGTTCAGAGCTTCAGCATACATCAACAATACGTCGGCATAGCGAAGCAATGGGAAATTGATGTTACGCTTACTGTTGGTTGCGCCCATCTCTTTCTTCCAGTTGATGCGGTACTTGCCCACACCCATACCATTGTAAGTATTCATCTGATACTTATTGCCCTTGGCACTAAGCACGATGCCGTAGTTGCAGACAGACACATCACGACGCTGGTCATCCTTGTCATAGTCGAAGAAGAGAGTAGGATAAGCCATCATCTGTGAGCCACCCTTACCCATACCGCCTTCAGAGTTGTCGTTACCTGAAGTTGGGATACCATTGACATAACCTGTTCTTACATCGGTAGCATTCTCGCCATACCAACCATACTCCAACATGGTTTCCTTGTTGTAAGTCTGGTTGCCCAAATCTCTGAACAACTGGTCATAGTTGTCGAGCAAGCCATTCTGACGCTTTTCGATAACAGCCTTGCAGGCATCAGCAGCAATCTGATAAAGTTCCTTCACACGTGCAGCATCGTCACGGCGTGCGATGTGCAAGGTAGAAGCGTCATAGGTGTTGAGGTCCCAACGCAGAGAGTAGCCAGCAGCATAGAGAGCCACACGGGCCAAGATGCCATAAGCAGAGTTCTTGCAGAAACGCTCAGGTGTAGAAGGAGCATTGGCCTCACCCTGCCATGGCAGGAGCTCTACAGCCTTCTGCAAATCGGCAATGCACTGATCGTAGATCACATCACGGTCGGTACGTGAAGAAGTGAAGGTTGTCAACTCAGCTGTTGGAACTGTTGTGAAAGGAACGTCGCCATAGAAGCGAATCAGATTCCAGTAAGCATAGGCACGGATGGCCAACGCTTCGCCAAGGAGCGCATTCACCTTACCCTTCTCGCTCTCAGAAACGCTCATACCGGGCAATTTCTGAATACAAACGTTGGCATACTCGATGGCTGCATACATAGAAGTATATGTATTGCTGAGCATACCTGTGACGTTGGTGAAGTTGTAGTTGGAAACGTCATACTTAGAGTTGCTCTCTGTTGAGGCACACTCGTCTGTACCCTCAAGCAGCTGATAGCCCAGCTCCTGAGTATGGAGGCTGGCATAAGCACCCACTGTGGCAAGTTCTGCACGGGATACTGTCTCAAAGACAGAACCGCTGTCGGCAGATGACTCAGATGGCATATCCAACCAGTCCTGGCAAGATGTCATGGTCAAAGCTATGGCCGTAACACCTAATATATTTAATATCTTATTCATATATTACTCTTGTTAGAATGAATTGATTAGAATGTTAAGTTTACACCTACTACCCAGCTCTTAGCACGTGGGTAAGAAGAATTGTCCACACCTGGAGTCAGGGCACTTCCTGAAGCAGAAACCTCTGGGTCATAGCCTGAATAACCTGTAATGGTGCAGATATTGTTCATTGTCGCATAGACACGAGCCTTCTGCAAATAGATCTTCTTCAACCATGTCTTAGGGAATGTATAACCCAAAGTGATGGTGTTCAGACGAAGGAATGAACCATTCTCGATGTAATAGCTGCTATGATCGGAGATGGCATACTTGTTATTGGAAGAAATATTCCACATACGGCTGCCATTGTCCTCACCTGGGTTCAACTCTGCCAAACGAGCAAGGTTGGTAGACTCCTTACCTGTGAGTGGGTCGATGAGGGTGTATCGGTTAGCCATGTCTGAGATGGTGTTCTGGTTGGCCAAGTAAGGACCAACAAAACGCTGAGTACTCATGTTGAACACATCGTTGCCTACCGAGAAGTTCATGAAGACGGTCAGGTCGAAGCCCTTATAAGTAAAGGTATTGTTCCAACCTCCTGTAAAGTCAGGAGCTGCATTACCAATAACGGTACGGTCGTTAACACTCCATACAGGGTTGCCATTCTTATCTGTTTCACCTGCAAATGTCTTATACTTCACATCACCTGGTTTCACAGCCTTGCGATCGAAACCTTTCAGGCTGGCAATTCCATCCTTCAACTTGTAAGTACCATCCTCGTTCTGGATAAAGTCGGCTGTGGTGTAAAGACCATCATATACCAAACCATAGAACTGTCCAAGAGGTTTGCCCTTCTCGATCTTGAAGCCCATACGAGACTCGTAATCCTGGATAAAGTAGTCTGACTCACTGCTGCCACCATAGATATCGAGCACCTTAGAGCGGTTGAAAGCCACATTGAAGTCTGTTGACCATGTGAAGTCCTTGGTACGAACAGGTGTTGCATTGATAACAATTTCCACACCACGGTTACGGATAGAACCTACATTCTGATACTGTGTTGTATAACCTGTAGAAGAAGGAATCTGGTTCTTGATAAGCAGGTTCTTAGAGGTATTGTTGTACCAGTCGATACCTACATTGAGGCGGCTGCCAAATACAGAAACGTCAAGACCTACGTTGACAGTCTCTGTCTTCTCCCACTTGAGGTTCTTATTTCCAAGAGTCTTACCTGGAACATAAGTGATATAGTCCTTACCGCCAATGCCATAATGGCCAGAACCATAAGAGGTGGCATACATATTGTCGTCGATGTTATCGTTACCGGCCGTACCATAACCTACACGGAGCTTCAAGTTGTCGAAGATATCCTTCAAACCTTCCATAAATGGTTCCTCTGAAATACGCCATGCAGCAGATGCAGATGGGAAGTAACCCCACTGGTTGCCCTTAGCAAACTTAGAAGAACCGTCACCACGAAGAGTAGCGTTGACAAGATAACGGTCCAGATAGTTGTAAGATACACGGGTGAACCAAGACACACGACCACGACGGCTCTTACCTGATTTCCATACAGCAGGAATACCCATGCTGACATCATTCAAACCGAAGTTTCCATCAGAAAACTCACGATACTCGTTTTCGAGCTTCATGGTCTCCCAATAAGTAGTCTCCTGACCGAGCAATGCAGAGAAGTGATGATCCTTGTTGAGGTCGAACGAGTAGTTCAGCGTATTGGTAATCTGCCACTGGTAAGCCTCTGCATTGTTGCGCTTGCCATAACCATAAGGGCTCTTGTTGGCAGCAGCTGTCTTGGTAGAGCCATTGTCCCAATAGTCGGTACGAGTCTGCTTCCACTGATAGCTACCAGCTGTACGCCATGTCAGATTCTTGATAATATCAAACTCAATACCTGCATTCACTGTAGCAAGACGAGTAAACTTCTCGTTGGTGATAGCGTTATTGGTAAGAATTGGGTTGTTAGAGTCGTAGTTGTTACTACCAGGGATGGCATCGAAAGCATCTGTGAGGTCTTCGCCAAGCATCTGCTCGTTGGTAAAGCGAATACCACCTGTTACAGGCTGAAGAATCGTCTGCTTCAATGTACCACCAAGAGAGCCACCACCTTCGAGCTTAGTCATCTGCAAAGCAGAAGAGAAGTCGAAGCGTACGCCCTTCCAGAGTTCGTGATTGATCTTGGCACGGACACTGTTCTTATAGTAACCATGCTTTGCCATGATACCATCCTCGCCAGTGTAGTTGTAGCTGAGCATATACTTTGTCTTCTCGCTACCACCAGAGATATTGATATTATGTGTCTGAGCCACGCCAGTAGATCCGAACACCTCGTCCTGCCAGTCGATACCGGCACGGTTGCCATATTCACTTGCTATACGGTCATAAGCGCCTGTATAGAAGTCGGCATCACTTACGCTGCCACCAAAGAGGCTTGCAAAAGCATCCTCGTTGCCACGAAGAGTCTGGAACTCATACTGATACTTCACGTAATCCTGAACGCCAAGCAGGTCGAGTTTCTTGCCAAGACGCTGGAAACTTACATAACCATTGTAAGAAACCTCTGTCTTGCCGGCCTTACCGCTCTTGGTAGTAATAAGGATTACACCATTGGCACCAGCAGCACCATAAATAGCTGTAGCAGAAGCATCCTTCATCACGTCGATGGTCTCGATATCGTTGATATCCACATTTCTCAAACCATCTTCCATCTGGAAACCATCCACGATGTAGAGTGGCTTGGTACTCTGGGTGATAGACGTACCACCACGTACAGTAATGTTGATATCGGCACCTGGCGCACCACTCTGGGTAATGATGTTCACACCGGCAGCCTTACCTGTCAAAGCCTGAGCGGCAGAAGTAGCAGGTATATTGGCAAGATCCTTACCGCTGACTGAAGCTGTAGCGGCAGTCAGGTCTCTTTTCTTTACCTTAGCATAACCAATAGAAACAACCTCGTCGAGCATCTGAGCCTCGGGCTCGAGCTGTACATTAATCTGTGTCCGGCCCTTGATGTCGACGGTCTTGGTCTTGTAACCTACATAAGAAATAACCAAAGATTTGGCAGATGAAGGAACGGTCAGCTTAAAGTTACCATCTACGTCGGTAACAGTACCTGTATTACCGGGAACAACTTTTACCGTCGCACCGATAACTACATCCATGTCATCCGTCACTTGTCCTGAAATAGTCACCCCCTGAGCGAGGCCTTTCACAGGCGCCACCAGTAGCATGAACAATACCATGCATACCTGGAACATAAGTGATTTGTTTTGCATAAAATGATTTTTTAAGTTTATATAAGTTTATTGTAGTATTTACGAACGTATTTAGCAGTGTGGCTTTTTCTCCTACCAGGCTAAAAGAGAGGTTTCAGGCCTTCCCATTTCACATCCCAGTTGCCATCTTGTGGGAAACCAGGATTGGGATGAACACTTCCGTCCCAGCCTGCACACATCATAGCTACAGCCATCAGGTAACCTCCGTTGCCTGGAAGATAGATGCGAAGACGACCATCCTGATAATTATGACCACTTACCAAATAGGTGTTCTTCTGCTGCTTCATCAGCAAGGCTCCAACTGCATTCTCGGGCTCTCCCATGCGGGCTGCCCCCATGGCCATCATAGGATAATCCCAGCCCCAAGATGTCTCCCACTTCCAGTTCTTCCAAATCCACTGTTCGGTCTTCTTCATCTTGGCAAAGTCAATCTGACGACTGTTGTATGGGAACAAGCCGATGGCTCCCATCACTGCAGGATGATCGCTGTACATCTTTTCATTCTTATAAGTATCAGGCTCGGTCTCAGCTGCGAGATACAGACTGTCCTTGGATGCCAATGGAGATATCTTCTGAATGACATCATCCCAATGTGCATTGCGCTCCTTGCCCAATCGCTCACGCCAGGTCTGTGCAATCTGAAGGGCACAATGCCACTGACTCAACTCGAAAGGAGGATTGATGGTTGTTGCTGCTGGCAGAGTTTCCTGAGCTGCTATACAACCACGAAGGATATAGCGGTCGTTCTGCTTGTCATAATCAGCAAAGTCGCCCATAAACTCGGCGGTTTCATCGACCAAGCGTGCATATTTCTGCAAGAGTGCAGGTGTTGGGTTGGCACGATAGAGCAACTCTGCCAAATAAATAAGGTGAGGCTGTTGCCAGATAAGGAAACTTCCCACTCCTGAAGGTGCCTCGCCTACCCAAGGGTCGGTCATCTTCATCCAGCGCACTCCCTTGAAGCCCTGTCGCTCGGCTATCTTGCGGGCATTGGCTTCTGCCTTGATGTACCAGGAAAGTGAACGTTCCAACATCTCAGGGTGTCCCCACAAGGCAAACTGTGCCTGATGCCAGAGAATCATCTCCAAATGAAATTTGCCAAACCATGAATTATAGGTGAGTCCTGTCTCCTGTGGAGGTGTATCGCCTGCATCCTGAATGGCGAGCAGATACTGGCTCAATACTACGCGGCGCTCCATCTCCTTGGCACGGGGATCCTTGCAGTTGGAGAAGTCTGCCATACCACCTTTTTTCCAATAACCCATCCAGTATGCCTTGGCAGCGTCGGCTACTTCGGCAAAGGTCTTGACGGCTGTGGATGTCTGCTCAGCATATTCGCAGGTAAGTTTCAGGTCAGAAGACTTGGCTTGCAACTGATAGAAGTTCTTGCCTTTCTGCTTTAATTTAGCAGCGCCTTGCCATCTTAACATCACAAAATATACGGTTTCATCGATTATTCTCTTTAAAACTGCAGAGTTGGATGTTTGAGCAACAAGTGTCGTGGAATGCAACTTATCTTTAGTCCAGTCGCAGGCATCATCGCAATGTCCACCAGTAGGATAAGCGAAGCGTACATCCACAGCGATGGTTCCCTTAGACTGTATATGGGTAGCTATCATATCGAGAACAGGGTCGCAGGTTGTTTCCACTTGGTATGCCTTACCTTTATATATAAAGCTGCTCTTGATCATACCTTCCCACATATTCAGTGTCTGGTCTATCTGCTTGATCTGCTTAGGATCTGCACCCAGCGACAATCCCAATGTACCCAAATGCAGACGATGAGGGTTTACGCGATACCAGTCGCCAGCAGCCTTGGCTCGTTTGTTGTCCTTTACCTGTGTGGCATAAGGTTCCTTACGGCCTCTGCCAAAATCATAATAACGCCAACTTTCCTCTGGTTGATAATTCTCAGGATTGGCAAAAGAATGCCAGCCCCAGTCGCTCATGGTTCCCAATGGAACACCGTGAGAATAGGACTTAGGGAAAGACTGCAGACCTGTTCCATCTACGGTCATGGCAAAACCACCATTACCTACAGAGAGCGAGTTGAGCGAATCCATTGTTGTAACATGTGGATTGTTACGCTCTACCACCTTCTTTCTGTCGATGGGTTGCTGAGCCACAGAGCTCAATGCAAACAACAGGCAAATACTTAAGATTAATTTTTTCATTTGTTTTTAGCTATTTTTCGATGGCAAAATTAGTGCTTTTCACATATTATAGCTATACAAAATTGTACACTATCATATATTTTCATTCCATCAAACGAAATTTCACGCACATAGTATTGGACGAATATTTGCTATAAATGGCAAATAAGTAAACCTTAATTCCGCAACACTTTGATTTAACTTTATTTATAAGTTCCTGAGCAACA
>ERZ773170.1578-NODE-1578-length-16493-cov-20.628422_pt1 | contig 16493 bp, 9 predicted proteins | sample MGYA00581002_ERZ773170 | MGnify/ENA primary metagenome ERZ773170 (study PRJEB29015, sample SAMEA2737811) | human gut metagenome | biome: human gut; feature: human-associated habitat; material: faeces | place: China | collected 2012 ... | reverse complement strand
GGTCAAGGTATATGCGTCCGTCCTTGACCAAGCCGTACACCTCTCCGTCCGCAGTACGCAGAAAGCGTGTATGGTCGGTTATCTTCGCATCATTCTCGTTGAAGACAACGTAGTTCTTTGAGCCATCCTCACGGCCACCACGAATATTGTCAGCAGGATATTTGATGCCAATACAGCCTAACTCCGCCAATGCTTGTGACGCTTTCTTGTCGCTGCCAAGAGCCTCACGCAATTCCGCATACAGATCAGCTCCCGTCGCATTGGGGTTCAAGACAACTGTGCTTTCGCCTTTCTCATATCTGCCAGGGTTATCCTGTACCCTCTCAAAGCCTTCACCCTCCAAAAACGAACCTACATCTTTCAGTAAAGATTCAGCAGGGTGTCCATTCCAATCCAGATAGTTGCCACCGTTGTCATCGGGAATCTCGACCGTGTAAAGGTGGCGTGGAAACTCCTTCGGCAGTTCATCAATCTCCGCTTGCTTATCCTTTAATGCCTTTTCCAGCTCTGAGATTTTCTCCTTGCGATACTGGATTGACTCTTCTGTGCTCTTAACTGAACTTTGAGCACGTTTCATTTCATCTGTATAGATGTCATTAAACAGATGGTTTCGGTATTTAGGAGAAGCCTCCCCATATTTTTCCTTTAATTTCTCAGCTTCATCTTTGAACAATTCATAGTCAAGCTCTGCCTCGGCTCTCCATTCGTTAGCACGTTTTAGCTGTTCTTCGTCATACTTCAAATCATCCCGTTGTCTGTTAAGTTGGTCAGATATAGCATCTACATCGTGTTGCAATGCTCGTAAAGCATCGTTGTGCTTCGTTGTATTTTGAATAGCATACGTCCTGCCGATACCTTCCACCTCGGTCACATAAGTACCCCAGCCGTAAGCCTGCGCACCTTCTCCCTCGCCCATATGCGAGTGGTCGAAAGCATCGAAGTCCGCTCCGCTGCCGTGGTACACACGATGCTCACGGACTGAACCGGCACCCATCATCCTTGTCCGCTCGTTCTCGGAGTCTATGACTCTCTGCATCTCTTCCGAATCAGTCACCACGTCAAGTCCACCCTTGCGCATACGCTCCACAAGGTTGTCCCTCAGTTCCCGCTCCTCCGCTGTCAACTCCGTCTTCTCGTGCCCGGCAGCTTTATTTCTGCTGTACAGAATGTGCTTACCTGTCTCCTCGTCGACACGCTCCTGCATCACCTCGAACAACCTGCCGAATTTCTCGTCCATCCAGTCAGCGTCCTTGTCGAATGGGTACGGTGCATATTTCTTTTCTGCGTCGCTTGCCTTCTCATCCACTAGACGTGGATTGTTGGCGAGATAGTCGTTTATCGTGCCGTACTTCGACAGTCTGTTCTCAACCCACACCGCAAACGCTCTCGCTCCAAGCTCAGTCGGTTCAATCCAATATCTGGAGCCTTTAAGACGGGCGTATTTGTCGGACCGCTTGAAATAATCACTTCCGTTTATCGCACGCACCAAATCCTTCCACGCTTCAGCCATTTCCTTGCGTTCAACGTTCCGCGTGCTTTCTGTGGCAAATTCGTCCCAACCTTGCATATTGAAATAATTGTCAATGGCGTGGAACCATTCGTGCGCAAGGCTTCCTGCACCTTTGGTCTTTGTAAGGTTTATCACAACCTTATCCGGCTCGTAATGAGCGTTGAATTTTCCAACTCCTCTCGCACCGAATGCCATTGCCAACTTCCCTCCAAGCGACAACGCCTTCGGCGACACTCCGCAGACCATCGCCAAGTCCATAAGAGAGTCGTAGCATTCGTTCAACGCCTGGCGTCTGTCCTTCTGCTGCATCCAGTTGCCGAACTCCACTCCTCGGAAGTCAAACGCTTCCCGGAAATCCTCCGCCGACACATCCTTGCCGCCGCGCCAGTCGCGCCCTTTGCGCTCCCTGTTCTCGTTGAATTTCGGTTTGATGCCATCCATCAACGTCCGATAACGCTCCTGCATCTCTGCATAATGCTCCTTCTTATATGCAGATGCTTCGTATAAAGTCTTGAATCCGTCCTGAATTATCACATCCGGCTTTCCTTCTGGAGCTATGAACATAGTGCCGTCCGTCCGCCTTTTGTATATCGCAAGTTTCACTTCCTTGCGTTTCCCTTTGCCGTCAACCGCAGCGTTCTCTCCTGCGAATTTCTTCAGAGCCTCGGCTGCTTCCTCGTAAGTCTTATAAATTCCATCATAGGCTCCAGCTTTACGGACACACCATTGCCCGGCTACGGACTTTCCATCACTATACCCGTCAGCAATCTGCCACAATTCGGCGTTGCCTACATCACGTCCACTTTCATATCCTCCGACTGCCATTGCCGCGCGGTACATATAGAACGGTTGGCTATAGTACTTCCATTCGTCAATCTTCTTCTTGACGGATTCCCAATTCTCCAATGCCTGTTCGCACATATCATATTGGTGCAATACTTTATTGATCCACATCTTTAATTTGGACAAAGACCTCGGTTTCGTTCCAAGACTGCCCTTTACCGCTGAGATGAATGTCACAACCTCATTCGACACACCGCTTTCAAGCAACTCCTTCTCGTCAAACAACGAAGAGAACAGCTTGCCCGCAGAGCTCTTCTTCAACGCTTCTTCAATCCCTTGTTTTTTATTCTTGATCCTGGCAATTATTTCCTTCCAGACATCCTTCCTCGCATCGCCAATCTTCTCTCCGACATCTTCTATCCGCTCCGATAGCGGAGCGGGTCTTTTTTTCTCAGCCTCTTGCTTTTCTCCTCCGACTTCGCTACCTTTGTCCGTAGGCAAGCCAGATGTAGGAGTGGGAAGGCTTTCCACCTTGTCCTTTGGCGACAACACGAGGAGTTCGCCGCCCTCACGCTCGGCTTGCCTTTTTATCCTTTCAAGGTTGCGCGCATCCAACGTGTACCAGCCAACGACTTCCACATTGTCTTTTCCATCGTTTACTTCCAATATCGTTATCGGACTTTTCTCGTCAACCTTTATCGCAACCCAATGTGTTTTCTTTGTAGAAGGCTGCGACTGACCCACGATGTCGGGATTATACAATGCGTCGCCAAGTATCTTCCTACTTTGCTTCGGTGTGAATCCGTGGCTTTTCCCATTCTTCTCAAAGATATTCTTCTTGATAATGACCGGTCTACCGTTCGCACCGAGTGCGTCATCGACATTCTTAGGTATCTTCGGAAGCTCAACAGAACGTGTAGGATTGTTGAAATCATCGTCCGACAAATCGCTGATGTCTTCAACTTTCTCAGTTATCAGTCTGCCTTCAGCGTCAATTGGATTCCCCTGCTTGTCAACTTTCTGCTTCTCAGCCTCCGCCTTACTCTCCTGCTTCTCCGCTTCCGTGGGGCTGACACTTTTCTTCTTGGCGTTTTCAACGGCTTTTTTGAAATCATCAAACGACTTTTTCTTATCAGCGGCTTCAATGTGTGCCTTCCACGCATCAATCTGCTCTTTGGGCAAACCCGCTCTTTCCATTCTGTCGGCAATATCCAATGCTCCCTCCAATGTATTCACTGTAGGCATCATTACAATCTCATCCTTGCCGTTGGTGGCATACAGCATAGGATGTCTGTATACAACCTTGTCCATTCCTTTGGATGCAACCGCTTCAAGAAAGTTCTTCAGATTGACTGCATTAAAGAATATTCCGTCAATTGCGACAGGTATTGCCTCTCCTTTCAACTTCTTGCCTGCGGCGATGGCGAAGTCAAGCACCTCCTTTGACGGCAACGACTCAACCTCCTTGTCGGGGATATGAACCAATCTATGTATCGCCTTTTCCGTGTCCGGATATTTACCGTCAATCAGATTGCCGTCCTTGTCTCTTGTCGTACCTTCCCACTCTTTGGGATAGTCCGCTTTCTCCTTGAAGAGGATGTATCCATCAGAAGCATACGCATAGCCGTTGGCATAATGCACTCCCCTCATCACCTCTCCGGCATCCTTTTGGGAAGCCGTATATTTGAACAAGTTGACCTTCTTTTTCTTGCCCACGGCTCTTGTCGCTTGACCGAGAACCGAGTCATCCTCAGCCTCAGCCTTGCGTTTCTTCTCCTCCTTGTCGGCAATCTCCTTAGCCTTGTCAAAAACGCTCTCCTTCTCTTGCTTCTTCTCTGCCTTTTCGCTACCTTTGTTCACTGACGAATACTCGCTGAATGGCTTTGTCTTGCGGTGACTGCTGTCTATCCATTTTTCGAAGTCTTCAAGATTGGTTGTGGACACGGTTATCCTGCGCCCATTCTCCCAACCTTTCTCATAGTTGGCAAGATAGTCGCTCTTTGCCTCGTCCATATCATTGAAGCCGAGCATCACCTTGTGCTCGTCAAATGTGCCATCGGGGTTGTATTGGTCAACGACAAACACTTTGCGTCCGTTCCAACCGTCAATGTCATTGGAGAGGAACACGTCTATGTGGTCGCCATCCACGCCCTCCGTGCCACGGAAATAGCCGTAAGTGTTGTGCATCTTGCTTTCCCACTGCTTTCCGTCAGCATCTGTGCCACGGCGTATGCTACCCTCTGGTTGTTCAATAGTGATGTCGAACGTACCCACCTGCACATGACCTTTCTTGTAGTTGCCAGCCTTTTTCTGTGCTTCGGTGGGCTCGGTGTTCACATCGGCTGACGCAGCTTCAATTTTGGCTTTAAGTGTATTTTCACCCTCACTATCAGCGACTTTTTTAGTATTTTCTTTATCAGAAGTTTGTTGGTCTGCTGGTAAAGTCGTACCTTTGTCTAAAGAAACGGTAGGCTCACCGTTGGGTTCTGCGTTTGTAATGCCATCCTTAACATTCGCAGAAAGCGAAGAGTCACTTGATACGGCATTGGTCGGTTGCTGAGGTTCGGTCTTAGCGACCGTTTCTTTTTTATTAGAATACCCTTTGCGGAATATACCGCCACTATTTACGTTCCAATACGAACCATCTTTTGATAATTCTATGAATAGGGTATTGTCGTGAGTGTCTGTTACTTGAATGAGGAAAGTATCACTTCCATCATCTCTACGCTTACCTACTCGAATGTTATCTGGGTCATAGTGGGTTGCTACGAACGAAACAAATTCTTTTACAGAAGTGAAACCTGCTTGACGAATTTGCTCTCCGTGATTAGCCTCTATATGAACAAGACCATATCCTTTGCCTGTATTGGCATCTTGGAAACCCTCGCTCAGTTTTATCGGAGCGGCGGTAAGACCAGTGTCCTCCGTTATCTCTCCGAATGTTGTAGTTCCGTCCGACGAGACAACGAAAGGTTGTCCGTTCTCGTCACGTTCCTTTCTTTCCTCCTCTTTGGTTTTACGCTCCTCCTCTGCCTCGGCACGTTCACGCTCCTCAGCGGCTTTCCTCTCCGCTTCCGCTTTGGCGGCTTCCTCTCTGCGACTCTTCTCGCCAACAATGGCTCTCCTAGCGTCAACCTCTCTCTGCCTTGAAAACAGCTGTTTGCCTGCAAGTTGAGCTGCAACACATCAGAGCCCCGAAAGTTGGGCAAAAACTTTCGGGGTTCTGATGTGTTTATTATCTGCAGTATTTTTGTATTCTTTGGTGAAAGGGCAATGTTTGACAAATGCGATTATAAATTCGCAACCAAAGCCCTCCACAAATTGTCGTCTGGTATTGGCGCAACCAAATCGATTATTTTTTTTGACACAGGATGCTCGAATACGATTCTATGCGACTGTAATGATATGCCACCGTCGGGATTGCTCCGTCGGTCACCATATTTTAAATCTCCACGGATCGGACATCCCATAGCCGATAATTGTGCGCGTATCTGATGCTTCCTTCCAGTGTGAAGATTCACTTCAAGCAGGCAGTAATAATCAGTTTTTGCCAACAATTTGTAGTCAAGCACAGCTTTCTGCGCCCCGTCGGCAGGCGTGCGGCTGACATACGTTTTGTTATTGCGTTCCCGAGGTGTCAGATAGTCAACCAACGTATCTTCCGCTCTTGGCGGCAAATTTCTTGAGATTGCCCAATATGTTTTTTTCACTTTCCGATTCTGAAAAATCTCGTTCATCCGCGCCAACGCTTTGCTCGTTTTGGCGAATACGACAAGCCCGCTCACCGGGCGGTCAAGCCGGTGAATCACGCCACAAAACACATTGCCTGGCTTATTATATTTTTCGCGCAGATAATCTTTAACCATCTCAGACAGTGGTTTGTCGCCTGTTTTATCGCCCTGCACGATTTCACCTGCGGCTTTATTCACCACTATCAGATGATTATCTTCATAAACAACCTCCATAGACTTAGTTGCCCATTTCAGAAATAAACTTAATGCGAACCAACCGGATTTCTTCTTCAGTATAGTCTCCGCCAAGTTCATTTATCGCCAATTCCAAATCATCGCTCTCGCTTTCTTTGAAATATTCAAAAATGTCGTCCAAGTGATCTTCATCCATCACCTCGTCCAGGAAATAATCGATGTTTATTTTTGTGCCAGAGTATACAATTGCCTCCACTTCATCCAACAACTCATCGAATTCCAACCCCTTAGACTCCGCAAGCTCATCAAGTGCAATCTTACGGTCAATACCCTGAATGATTGATATTTTAAGCTTGCTTTTGTTTGCAACACTCCTCACCCGCAGGTCTTCCGGACGTTCAATATCGTTTTCCTCGACATGGGCCTTTATAACTTTCAAGAAGTCCGCTCCATAGCGTTTCGCCTTGCCGGCGCCAACGCCTTGTATAGTTTGAAGTTCTTCCATTGTGATTGGATATGTTGTAGCCATAGCCTCCAACGAGATGTCTTGAAAGATTACATACGGCGGCAACTCCAGCTTCTTGGCAATCTTTTTGCGAAGATCTTTAAGGATGGAGTACAATTCTGGGTCGACGGCGCAAACTCCGCCCGATTTTATAGTAACATCTTCATCATCTTCGTTGAATTCCTTGTCTTCAACAATCTTAAACGACTTTGGATTCTTCAAAAACGAGTGCCCAGCTTTTGTCACTTTCAGCAACCCATAGTTTTCAATTTCCTTGTCAAGATATCCAGCAATGATTGCTTGATGAATCACCGCGCCTAAAAATTTATCGGTGTCAGCCTCCATGCAGCCGAACACTTCCAATTGATCGTGTAAATATGATTTTATTTCGGCGGTCGATTTTCCGAGCATGACATTAATAACATAGTCTGATTTAAATTTTTCTTTCAATGCCAAGACGGTCTCAATTACCGCACAAAGTTCATCTTTTGCTTCCACTTTTTTCTTAGGATTTAAACAGTTGTCACAGTTTCCGCAATTGTCTTCTTGATATTCCTCTCCAAAATAATAAAGCAACGACTTTCTCCGGCACACAGATGATTCACAATATGCTGCCGTTTCCAAAAGCAACTGCTTGCCAATTTCCTGTTCTGCAATTGGCTTGCCCTGCATAAACTTTTCCAGTTTCTGCAAGTCCTTGTTGGTATAGAATGCGACACACAAGCCTTCGCCGCCGTCACGTCCCGCGCGTCCGGTTTCTTGATAATACCCCTCCAAACTTTTGGGGATGTCATAATGTATTACAAAACGCACATCCGGTTTGTCAATACCCATACCAAAAGCAATCGTTGCCACGATGACATCGACAGTCTCCATCAGAAAGGCATCCTGGTTGGCACTGCGTTGCGCGCTGTCCATGCCAGCATGGTATGGCAATGCTTTGATGTTGTTGACAATCAATGTCTCTGTCAACTCTTCCACTTTTTTTCTGCTCAGGCAATATATTATGCCTGATTTACCCTCATGACTTTTTATGAATTTTATGATGTCCTTGTCAACGTTCTTGGTCTTCGGACGCACTTCATAATAGAGATTTGGCCTGTTGAATGATGATTTAAACACTTTAGCATCCAGCATTCCCAAATTCTTCTGTATGTCATGCTGCACCTTTGGCGTAGCAGTGGCTGTCAAAGCAATAACCGGACGGTTGCCTATCTGATTTATCAACGGTCTGATTCGTCTGTACTCTGGCCGAAAATCGTGTCCCCATTCCGATATACAATGCGCTTCGTCGACTGCGTAGAATGAAATCGACACCGTCGACAAGAATTCTATGTTCTCCTCTTTTGTCAGCGACTCAGGCGCAACATACAACAATTTCGTTTTGCCCGACACAATGTCCGACTTAACTTTCTCTATTGCAGCACGGTTCAATGAAGAGTTCAAGAAATGAGCTATTCCGTCGTCCTCTCCAAAATTGCGCATAGCGTCTACCTGATTTTTCATCAAAGCAATTAATGGCGATATGACAATTGCAGTGCCGTCCATCAGCAAGGACGGCAATTGATAGCATAGCGACTTGCCGCCGCCTGTAGGCATAAGCACAAACGTGTCATTGCCGGCCATCAGATTTTCTATTATCGCTTCTTGATTGCCTTTAAAGTTGTCGAATCCGAAATAGTTTTTCAGTTCGGCTTTTAAATCAGTTTTGACTGCCATAATAATTAGAGGTTTGCTTTACTTACAAAGTTAAGGACCTATCGACAATTTGCAAAATGTTTTCGCTATATTTTCACACAAGGAGATCTAAATTTGCCTTGTTAAGCTTCTCCAATGCATATTCTCTGGTAACTACAAACTCTTTTTTCTTTGACGACGGACTTTCATACATTGCGTCGACCACAATAGTTTCCGTCAGCGAGCGAAGTCCGCGCGCGCCAAGTTTATATTCTATTGATTTATCAACAATAAGGTCAAGAGCATCTTTCTCAAAAACCAGCTTGACGCCATCCATCTCAAACAATTTCTGATACTGTTTTATTATGGCATTTTTCGGTTCCGAGAGGATTCTCCGCAACGCATTGCGGTCCAATGGCTCAAGATTGGTCAATATCGGCAATCGACCTATAATCTCAGGAATTAGTCCGAATGACCGCAAGTCTTGTGGCGCTACGTAGTTTATCAGATTTTCCCGTTTCTGCTTGCGCTCCACATTGTCAGTTCCGAAACCAACCACATATGTGTTAAGGCGCTGGGCAATCTTACGCTCAATTCCCTCAAAAGCACCGCCACAGATAAACAGGATATTTTTTGTGTCGACAGGAATCATCTTTTGCTCCGGATGCTTCCTTCCGCCTTGTGGTGGCACGTTGACCACAGAGCCTTCGAGCAACTTCAAAAGCCCTTGCTGCACACCTTCTCCACTCACGTCTCTTGTGATTGACGGGTTGTCGCCCTTTCTTGCTATTTTGTCTATCTCGTCAATGAATACGATGCCTCGTTCAGCCTGTGCCACGTCATAATCGCAAGCCTGCAACAAACGCACCAAAAGACTCTCAATATCTTCGCCCACGTATCCAGCCTCCGTGAGTACGGTTGCATCGACAATTGCAAACGGCACATTAAGCAATTTCGCTATTGTTTTTGCCAACAACGTTTTGCCGGTTCCAGTAGGGCCAACAATTATCACATTACTTTTCTCAATCTCCACCCCGTCTTCATCAACAGGCTGAAGCAGACGCTTATAGTGATTGTATACAGCAACCGACAAGTATTTTTTTGCCTGTTCCTGACCGATAACATATTGATTCAAATAATCAACAATCTCCTTTGGCTTCGGCACACTTTTCATTTCCAAGTCGAATTTGCCGCCTTTGCCGTTTATTGGTTTTGTGTCAATATACTGCGAAATCATAGCATGTGCCTGCTCGATACAATTGTCGCAGATAGCTCCCTTGCCGTCAATTGTTGGAATAAACAGCGCCGCATCTCTTTGGCTGCGGCCACAAAAACTGCACCGCACTGTCGATGTTCCAGAATCTTTTTTTGCCATTAGTTTTTATTTGGTCTCTCTTGTCAAAACTTCATCAATCATTCCATATTGCTTAGCCTCCGCCGATGTCATCCAATAATCACGGTCGCTGTCTTTTTCAACCTTCTTGAATGGCACTCCTGAATGATTCGATATGATTGTATACAGCTCTTTTTTCAATTTTTGAATCTCTCGCGCTGTTATTTCAATGTCGGAAGCCTGGCCTTGTGCACCGCCCATCGGCTGGTGAATCATAACACGCGAATGGTTAAGCGCAAAACGTTTGCCTTTTTCTCCAGCGACAAGCAGCACGGCAGCCATCGATGCCGCCATTCCTGTGCAAATCGTCTTGACATCGCTCGAAATGTACTGCATAGTGTCATATATGCCAAGTCCAGCATATACAGAGCCACCAGGAGAGTTTATATAAATCGAGATATCCTTGCCCGGGTCGGAAGAGTCAAGATAAAGCAACTGGGCTTGGATTACATTTGCTGTATAATCATCTATCTGTGTGCCCAAAAATATAATTCTATCCATCATCAATCGTGAGAACACGTCCATTTGTGCCACATTCAATTGACGTTCTTCAATAATAGTCGGAGAGATATAGCTGCTGGTGATGTTCATATAGTCGTCAACAGCGAGCCCGTTGAGTCCTATGTGTTTCACTGCGAAATCTCTGAATTCATTTTTCATATTTATCCTCTTGTTATTCTTTTTTGTTGTCTATATACGTTTTTATGTCATACAAAATTAATCAAAGACGGCTGAAGAAAAAAATTTCGAGAATATTAATTTCAGATTTACCCGAAAAGCGAGCGGAACACTTCCTCTACACGCGCCACTTCTTTAACTTCAACATTATACTGAGACACATCCACACCTTTCAAATTGTGCTTTGGCACATAAATCGTGGAAAAGCCTAATTTGTTAGCCTCTATTATGCGCTGTTCTATCCTGGTGACCGGGCGAATCTCCCCCGACAATCCGACTTCCCCTGTCAAACAAACCGTCTTTGCGATCGGCATATCGACATTTGACGAAAGTATCGAGCTGATAACAGCAAGGTCAAGCGCCGGATCATTGACCTTGAATCCCCCCGCAATATTGAGGAACACATCTTTCAAAGCCAATTTAAAACCGACCCGTTTCTCAAGCACAGCCAACAACATATTCATTCTTTTTGAATCAAAGCCAGTCACCGACCTCTGCGCTGTGCCGTACGCAGCAGTGCTTACCAACGCTTGCGATTCGACGAGCAATGGACGCGCCCCCTCCACTGTCACACCGATAGCAGCTCCCGACAAGTCTGAATCATTATCAGACAACAGCAGCTCCGATGGATTTGCCACTTCACGCAATCCCGATTGTGTCATTTCATATATGCCCATTTCCGACGTGCTTCCGAATCTATTCTTTATCGAGCGCAACAACCGATACATATAATGACGGTCGCCCTCAAACTGCAGCACGGCGTCGACAATGTGTTCAAGCACCTTCGGCCCGGCTATACTTCCCTCCTTGTTGATATGCCCGATCAGCACCACTGGTGTTCCGCTCTCCTTGGCATATTTCAAAAGAGACGCCGCGCATTCCCGCACTTGGCCCACACTTCCAGCCACAGATTCAAGATTGTCGGAAGCAATAGTTTGTATGGAGTCGACAACCACTATTCCTGGATTGCTGTTTTTTATGTGTTGAAATATCTTCTCCAACGACGTTTCACAAACAATATAGCACTCTCCTCCGTCTGCACCAAGTCGGTCAGCCCGCATTTTCAATTGCTGCGCGCTTTCCTCACCAGACACATAGAGCACCTTTCTGCTTCTAATGCGTATTACGTTCTGCAAAACGAGGGTCGACTTTCCAATCCCAGGCTCTCCTCCTATTAATATTATAGAACCCTGCACCAAACCTCCGCCAAGCACACGGTTCAACTCTCCGCTCGGCATCTGTATGCGCTTCTCCTCCCCAGCTTCGATTTCAGACAAGCGAAGTGGCTTCGAGTCCAATTTTGTTTCCGGGAGGAGCGATTTCCCGCCTCGAGTCTGCACAACGCGCTCTTCGACGAAAGTGTTCCAGGCCCCGCAATTCGGACACTTCCCCACCCATTTTGGCGACTCACATCCGCAATCGCTACAAAAAAACGCTATTTTATCCTTTGCCATAACCACACTACATTGTTCTTCTTCTAAATTCTGCGACAACAATGGCTGTCGCCATCCCCACATTTAGCGATTCCGATGTCGGAGTGCCGATTGGATATGACGGAATGAGCAACTTCCCTGTCACAAGACGTCTTATCTCCTCCGAAATCCCCTTGCCTTCATTGCCCATGACGATGAATCCCGCCTGCGCCAGCGGCGTTTCGTAAATATTGTTTCCGTCCAACAAAGTTCCGTAAACTGGCATATCCTTATGGGAAGCCAATAATTCCGGAAGATTGCAATACACGACATTCACACGCGAAATAGCACCCATCGTAGCCTGCACTGTCTTTGGATTGTAAACATCCACAGTGTCTTTGCTACAAAACACGTCTTTGACGCCAAACCAGTCAGCGATTCTCAATATGGTTCCGAAGTTTCCTGGGTCTTGGATTCCATCAAGCACTAATGCAAGACGCTTCTCCAAGCCTTTCTCAATCTGGACATCTGGCATTTCATAAACAGCGATGACGTCTGTCGCCGTTTTCAGCATCGACATCCTCTCTATTTGAGCTTTGGTTGCGACCGTCACGGGGCAGCGCAATCTACAGCCGACGCTGTCCGCCCAATCAGACGTGGCAAACAAATATCTAACCTTAAAATAATCGAGTGTGTCAACCACGCATTTTGTTCCTTCTGCAACAAAACAACGCTCCTTGTCACGATTCTTTTTCTGCGACAAGGAATGCACCCATTTTATTACTCCTGCTGAAAGTTCCATATCCACAAAGTTAACGATATTACAAATAACATAAAAATGCTGGAGCATAAATTTTGCCGATACGCAATCGAAAGTTATCTTTGCATAAAAAAGCAGATGACTAAAGATTTCACACCAGCCCCAAATGCCATCATTGTGGATGCGGCATTCCTTAATTTTATCACATCGGATTTCAAAACTAATTTTGAGCGCATTCTAAACCGCGAGCTGAGCACCATCGATCTCTCTTTGCTGTTTACATACATTGCTTTGGACTGGGGTGTCACTCCCGGCGGAAACCAAATTGACGTTTATATTACATACAACAACGGTTGTGACAATTTCGACGTCTGCACCCCGTCTGACATTGCCGGACTGAACGGAATGGCTTTCAACGGACATCTCGGCGAATTTTCGTTCTACACATATTCAAATGAGGGGATGGCTGACTCCAACGACTTTTTCCTTGACTCTCTTCACAATCTTATGTCAGAAAAGGAGATAAAGCGAGTCGCTGTCATTGGCTTTGATGGGCGTTGCGGCGAGGAAATCGACAAAATTCTTTCTGAGAGCAACGGCAAAATAGCCACACGATTCACCATGGACAAATCTGCGAAAGGGAATGGATACGCCACTCAAATTGTCGCTTTTCCGATAATGATGGCTCTGGGAATCAAATCCGATGAATTAGGCTGATTCCCCCAAAACGAATAAGTTCCGTGCATTTTGCATCGTTGATATTCAACGAATATGTCGCCACGTTCTTGTCGTTTCACCCCTTTGATTCGCGCCCAAAAGCATAGAATGGCTTCCACTCATCGGCAACCGAGTCATATTGCAACCACACATCGCTGACACTTGCAAGGTCGCTCGGATGGTTGCGCACAAAGTTCAACATCTTTTGTTTCACCAATACGTTGCGGTTGCCCTGCATTATCGCACTTTCCGCCATCGCCTGCATATATGCTATAGGATTGTCAGCCTTGGAGCTGCGCCCTTTGGCTGTCTTTATCGGTGCGTTGAATGCGCTGTCGCCGTGCGTCAGATAAGCGTAGGCGTCCGCACTTGTCGTTTGGTCGAATCCCCTCATAGGGATATAATTCGTGTACATACTGCTGATGTCGTCGTATGCCTCCTTCGTGAGCATACCGCTCTCATACAACTTCCTAAGTGTGTTGCCGTTCACCTCGTTTACTCGACTCCACAATTCATTTATGTCTGACCGATCATGGCTCGGATTGCTTTCAAAAGCCTTGCGAATATCATCGGCGGCATCCCTTGCGGCGTTGAGCAAATCCACCTTCAACCGCTTCTTCTGACCACCGAGTTTACGGAGCAACAATTGGTCGTCTGTAGCCTTCATCTGCTCGTCTATGGCGTCTATCTGCGATTGTATCGACTTCACCCTGCCGTCTTCTGCCGTCAATGCCGTAAGTCCTGCATAGTCTTTGCCTTCAAGGCTTGCAACGAAATCTCCAATCGTTTTAGTTCCTTTGGGATTTGCCTTTTGGTACTTGTCAAACTCTTTCTGAGCCTCTCTCTGCCGCATCACGGCATCACGCTCAAGTCCGTGCTTGGCGAACATATAGTCGTACAACTCTCCGCTCTCCTTGCCGTTGCCGCTCAGTTTAGCCACTGCCGACATCAACGGCTTGAATTGCGTCTTGGCAACTTGGTGCATCTCCTCCTTGTTCACCGACGACAGACGGTTCTCTCCGAGTATCGGATTCTCAAAATCGGGAATGTCCTCTATGTACCGCTTGTTGCCAGATGCGTGGTCTATTGCATACATAAACTCCTGTAGTCCGAGCATACTGTTCTGCAACGCCTCCTTTGTTTGGAAGCCTTTGCTCTTGACCTTCTTCTCATACTCGTCCCGTGCGCTTACTCTTTCTCTCACGCTTCTATCCACGTCCTCCGACACACGTGACGCATAGTCGAAGATGCTCTCGCCCGGCTTTCTGCTGTAGCGTGGCTTATCCTCGTTTTTGGGATTCTCTCTGACGGAGCGGTCGGTTGAATCTGAACCCTTTTTGTCTACTTCTGAAATTTTTCCATCAAAAAGCTTGGGATTTTCAAAATCTTTCACTTTCTTTGCCACATCATCAAGGTTCAAACCGATTCTTTCAGACTCAGCGGGATTAGTCCGTAGACTGTTAATCAGGTCTTGAACCTTTTCTTTTTGGTCTATTCGCAATACTTTTCCATCTTGAATCCATTTTATCCATTCGTGGTTCTCTTTAGGAAATAATCCAGAAACACTGTTTATTTCTATATTGTCTGCTTTATAGTTGAGTGTCACTCCAACCAAGAAATGCTTTCCTCCGCGCGATACATCTACAATCAGATTGCGCATATTATTTTTAGAGTAATTGAAGATAGCTATAGGTTTCTGTATTGCATTTACCAAGTCTCGTAAGTCAGTGGGGGCAAAAGGATGTCTCTCCGCTCCGGCTTTTTTCGCCAACAACGAAGAACGCATACTTATTGGGAGCGTTGGGAAACCGGCACTTTGCAACTCTGCTGATGGCATACCTAATTCAAAGCGATGGCCTTTTGGCAATTCGTTGTTTTGGTACTTCTCCAGCTCCTCATTAAACCGATTGTTTATTTCTTCAACAGGTTGTTCTGCAATGCGTTCAGCCATCGCCCTCGTCCGCTCCTCAAGGTTCTGCGACACTCTATCCGCCACGTTAAACACGCTCTCACGCTTGGTGGCTCGCTCGGCAGACGGAATGGCATTGTCAAGCAAAGGAGCGATGACACCTTCGGTCAACTGCGTTGGGATGCCGTTGCCGACTATGGTGTGAGACAACTGGTCTGTCTCAGGCATCTTGTACGTGTCGGGCAGCCCCGTGACTCTCGCAAGTACCCTCGGTGACGCTTTAAGCACCCTGCCGTCAGGCATTATTATGATGTCTCCACCTCCGGTGGTCAGCGTTGGCAGGAGCTCATCGGCAAAAGCGTGCCCTACGGTCTTGTTGGCATAGCCACGTCCGAACACATACAAAGGCTTGTCAATGGTGCGATAGTCTATTCCACTGTTCTTCAACCGCTCGTCAGTGCCTTGCGGAACACCTGTCTTTTTCTCTTCAAGGTGTGGAATCAAATCTTCCACCGCGCTATACCATCCCTTCTTCCTCAGTTCTTCGGGAAGTTTCTCCGGCTTGGGAGGAAGTTTGCCGTCTCGCTTGGCTCGCACTATCAGCCGTTCTCTCTTCGTATAGCCTCCGTAGTCTGCCGCGTTGTACACATCGGCATCCCAGTCATATCCTTGACGGGCAAGCTCGTCAGTGATGATTTTCAACGCCTCGCTGTTGCGGTAGCCTTTTACGTTCTCTATGGTCACCACCTTCGGTCTTGTCTTCGCTATAAACTCGGCTGTCGACAACGCTGTCTCCTTGTCAAGTTCAACCTCGCCTCCCTCACGCTTGGCTTTGGAGAAGTTCTTGCACACCGGAGATGCGTGGAAGTACTGCACCTCGCCTCCGTCAACCGCGCCTACAAGTTTCTTGGGGTCAACATCCCTCACGTCTGCCACAACAATGTGGTTGCCGTGGTTGTCGGCATACACTCCTGCTATCTTCTCGCTGAACTCAACCGCAACCTTTGGGTCTATCACGCCCTTCAGACCTGCTTCAAGCAGTCCGCCTCCGCTGAAATATGTGCCTGACGTGGCAAGCGTCTCGCCAACCTCTCCTCGCTTTCTCATTCCGCTCTCATCCTTCATAGGATTCTTGGAGTCAAGCAAGTCCTTCATAGCCATATCAGCCAACTCCTCGGCACTGCGGTAGCGGTTGATGCCGAACATCCTCGCCACTCCTTCCC
>ERZ773170.1577-NODE-1577-length-16504-cov-98.143899_pt1 | contig 16504 bp, 9 predicted proteins | sample MGYA00581002_ERZ773170 | MGnify/ENA primary metagenome ERZ773170 (study PRJEB29015, sample SAMEA2737811) | human gut metagenome | biome: human gut; feature: human-associated habitat; material: faeces | place: China | collected 2012 ... | reverse complement strand
ATCCTTCTGAACGTGCATCTGCCCAGATGACTTCCGGATTGGCGCCGGCTTTTTCGTCTTCAGCAGTATAGTCCGTAATCGTATAGCGTAAGGCACGTACGCGAGGATCGCTAGGATAGCCATTCTTGTTGAGCTTGCAATCTCCCTTGGTATAGAGATGGTAGCCAGCAGCTTCTGCTGCATCAATAGCTTCCTTGAAGGCACTTTCCGCCTTGGCCCACTTGCTTGCATCATAAGACAGAGGCATGAGGGTATTACCCTTCTTGTCCTTGAAGTCTGAATAGAATTTGCTGTTGCCATTGAACAAAGGGGATGCTGCATAGAGCAACATCTTTGCCTTCATAGCCTTGGCTGCTACGCTTGTTGCAAGACCAAACTCGTTTGCCTGAGCTCCAGTACGGAGAGCTGGTAACTGTTTTGCAGCTTCGTCAAACTTCTCACAGATAAACTTCACACAGTCATCGTAAGGCTCTTGTCCCTGATACTCTTCTGGCAGAATCATTGGGTCTGGAGTCTGGCGTACAATGATGATTGGACCATAGCATCGTGAAAGCAGGAAGTGATAATAGCCGATGAGGAATGTAACCTGTGCCTTATAGTCTGCACGGTCTTTTTCTTCGAGTCCAAGAAAGTTACCAGTCTTATTTAACTCGTCTTGAAACATGTAGCACTGGCGGATGCCCTGATACAGGGTATTCCAATAGCTTATCACTGGGTTTGATGCCGAATAGTTTCCCTTAGGAAATGCTGCAAATGTCTCATGCTCGAATGCTGATACCACCTCGTCGCCTGTGAAAAAGTCAAGAGATGATTGAGCAATATTAGCTTGAGGCAGGAATCCATAGCAGGAGTACAGATAGTTGAGTGCAGCCTGGCGGTCCTTGGTCATGTCGGAACCTGTTGTTGTCTCAGCGGGTATTACATTGAGATAATCACACGAGGTCATCGTGAGCCCAACTGCAAGAATGCAGCCTGCTATAGTTTTATTTGTAATTTTCATCTTTATATTAATTTAATGTAAGTTGAACACCTACGTTGATAGTCATCTGTGTAGGATATTTGGTTGTATAATTGCCACCGCCCATTTCCGGATCCCATTGCTTGAATGGAGAGAATGTGAGCAGGTTGGTTCCATTTACATAGAATCTCATATTCTTCAGAGAGTATCCTATCTCAGCATTCTTCAGCTTAAGGAAGCGTCCATTGCGCAGCCAATAGCTTGACCAGGCTGTGTTGTGGTTGTTGTAGTTGTCCGTGAGGCGTGGATACTTCGCATTCGGATTCTGATTGTCCGGGCTCCAGTGGTCTTCGTCGATGAACTCCAGTACGCCACGGCGATAGGATGAACCGAATGGCTGGATATCACTGAGCATCAGCGCCACGTTGCCGCGGCCCTGGAAGAATACGGAGAAGTCCCAGTTCTTGTAACCTACTGATGGTCCGAAACCGTAGATAATCTTCGGTACGCTTACGCCCAGTGGCACCTGGTCGTCGGATGTGATGCGGCCATCGTACTTGCCATCGCGGTCTGGCTGGTCAACATACTTGATGTCTCCAGGAGCGATGGCGATGTTGCCAAGCGTAGAGGTTGGACTGTTGGCGATGTCTGCCTTGTCGATATAGAGACCATCTGCAACATATCCCCAAACGGTATTGACGTTCTTGCCCTGTCGTTTCATGGCTGAGCGTGTGCCTGGAGCTTCGTTATATACAGAAATCTCATTGTTGTTGTAGGTAAATGTACCCTGGAATTGGATAGACAGGTCGCGGTTAATGCGTTTGCTATAGTTTACTGCCACGTCAAATCCACGGTTGATTACCTCAGCAAGGTTTCCATAAATCCTTGTGTTGGCTGTTCCTAGATAATTAGGAATAGAGAGTTTCTGCTGGAAAATGTTGGAACGACGCTCTCTGAACCAGTCGAATGTGATGTTAAGGTCATTGAAGAGCTGCATGTCGAAACCAAGGTCAAGTTTATGACCTACCTCCCAAGAAACATTCTCATTGCGCAGACGGCCCCATCCTGGTCCTGAATAGGATACATAATTGCCTGGAAGACCAGTCGTGAATCCACCATTGCCGGTAAGCGAAACGTCTTCACGGTAAATGAAGCGTTCATAGCCATACTGGTCATTACCCACGAGACCATAGGTTCCACGTATTTTGAAATTTGAGACTACATTTTTTATAGGTTCCCAGAACTTTTCTTCGCTGATATTGTATCCCAAACCTACAGATGGGAAGAATCCCCACTGGTGACCCTTGGCAAATTGTTCTGAACCATTGTAGCCGGCATTGAACTCTATGAGATAGCGATGCTTGTAGTCGTAGGTAGCACGTGCCGCAAAACCTATCTTGCGCTGTGGCAGGGATGCAAGTACACTGGTAGAGTACATGTTGGAACTATATTGGTTGATATTCCATAAGAGCATGCCCGTCACGTTATGGTCGCCAAATGAGCGGTTGTAATCGAAGTATGCTTGAGCATAGTAACGGCGGTCGCCATTGTTCTGGCCTGAATTGCTGAGAACTGGTTTTCTTGGATCACCTTTAGGTGTCTGCTCATACGAATATGTTCCATCCTCATTGAGCTGGTAGTCTTTCAGCTCATAGTGATTGTAGTTGAGTGAGCGGAATGTCGTACTTTTAGACCAGTTCTTGAAAGAGAACATTAAGTGGAAGCCGAGTCCTTTGGTGATGAAGTCGAGTTTCTGGTCAAAGTTGAGATTTGCCGTGATGGTGCTTGCAAATGAATCCTGATATCCGCTTACCAGGCGTGCCATTGGATTCGAATTACCTCCATTAGCCAACTGGCGGTAGCCCCAGTGTATCCACTCATCGCCCTGATTGTTGTATTGTATAGGGAACAGTACTGGATTGGCATTCATCATCTGCGAGTAAAGGTCGTTGAGTGAACCGGCTATGTTGTTATTGCCAGCGAGAGGACCATGCATGTTGTCAAGACCTGCATATAAGTGCAGTGAGATTTTCGATGACTTAGACATATTGAAGTCAATATTGTTCTGGAATGCATAGCGCATATAGTCGATGTTGTTGTTGTAAGAATAGTATTCCTTACTGCGATTGCGCAACATACCCGTTTCATGGCTTACGTTAAGATTCATGAAGTACACGATCTTGTTTGTACCACCACGCACGTTCATATTGGCTTTCTGGTTGTAAGAGGCTGTCTTGAACATCTCTTTATACCAGTTGACATCAGGGAAAATCTCGTTATTTACGTGATTGCGGGTATTAGCTATCTGTTCATCGGTATAGAGTGTGTTGCCTGTACCTTCATTTCGTACAGCTTCATTGAATAATTCCATGAAGCGGGCACCATTTACAAACTTTGGTTTGGATGTTGGCATGGTGACATTGGCTTCTACACGGAACGAAATCTTTGGCTTGTCAAGATCTTGTCCGCTCTTGGTCGTGATTATAAGTACGCCATTGGCACCACGAGAACCGTACATCGCTGTAGCTGATGCGTCTTTGAGTATAGAAAAACTCTCAATAACATCAGGGTCAAGATGGTTGAGGTCGTCTTGTGATATCTCCATGCCATCCATTACGATAAGAGGAGATTTGGCACCGCTGATAGTAGCAATTCCGCGGATATAGAAGTCGGAACCGTTGGCTCCTGGCTGACCGCTACTCTGGGTGGCAATAACACCTGATAAGCGTCCTGCAAATGACGAAGAAATACTTGCTGAAGGTACGCGCAATGATTCTGGTTTTACTTGCTGTACAGATCCCACTACCGTTTCCTTCTTCTGGGTTGCTCCAAATGCTGTAACTACCACATCACCCAGTGTTTGAGAATCTTCTTTGAGATGAATGTCAAGTACTTTGTTGCCGCTGAACTTTACTTCCTGAGTTTGAAAACCGATGTACGAAACCATGATAGAACCATTTGAAGAATTCACATTGAGGGTGAAATTACCTTCTACATCGGTCACCGTACTTTTCTTAGGATTGTTCTTCAATGCGATTGTAGCTCCTATTACAGGTTCGCCGGACTCATCAAAGACCTTTCCGCTAATCTGCTGATGCTTGACTTGTTGGGTAGAATAAACTACGCTTTCTGTCTTGGGCATCAAAGAACCAGCAACGCACGTTGCTTCAACATAATTGTTGTTGGCAGCTAGAGATGATATTGGCAAGAGGATTGTTGCACCTATGATGCCAAGCTGCTTTTTTGCTTCTTTTTGCATACGCTGATGTTGTTGTTTTGTTAAAATTATTCGATTCTTTTGGATTTATTCCTATTTCCTCGTATTTTATAATCGCCAAAGTTAGTGCATTCTGAGTACATATCAGATTGTAGTGTACTTAGACTTATTTAATTGCAAAATTACATTTTTTTAGGAGTAAATCATGTTTTTTAGAGTTAAAAAACATTAATATGAGAAAAATATATAATTTATTCCCGCATAAACCAAGGAATGTACTTCTGAAATTCCCAAGTTATTTAAAATATTAGTTAAAACCAAGGCTGCGCAAAGGCTCACGCAACGCAGAAACATCAGAAGTTGCAACTTTCCGTGCAATGTGATGTGCGCTCGCCCTTGGCAGTCTTGGCAGGACAGGCTAAATATAATGAGCTATTATAATTTGTCTGCCCCCTGATCCTGAATTCTTGTTACCTTAAATTGATTTCATGTGAATGCAAAGCTTATGGCAACTATATTAATAACTTGTATTCTGTTTTAATTTCTTGTTTAAATCCAGGCATCTTTGTGGTATAGGGAAAACCGTTGTAAATCCGGTAGCCTCCTTTTCTAAGGGAGTTCTTTGATCGTATGCCTTGGTATATTCGCCAAAACGGATGAGATCTTGACGTCTTCAACCTTCCCAGACCAATTCCAGCAGTCGCTCTTTAAGTATGTTGTCCAAATTGGCTTCCACATGAGGCATTCCTACTCTGTCTCTTATGGCATTCAATTCTTGTGACCCATCCTCTCCGTTACGAACTTTAGCCTCTGCTTTCATCAACAGCGCATCGGCATATCTGAACAGGACTATATCGTTGTCAACTTGTCTGCCGTCCGAGTAAGCTGTTCTGTCAACCTCGTATTTACCCACACGGGCACCTGCCGTCTGTTTATACGGACTGTCACTTAGATTCAGCTTCAATTCCAGTGGCATATACACCAAAGGCTTTCCGTTGTCGAGATATATCTTCTTTCCGTCAACCAATACGGTGTCTGCATAGAAGTTTGTCTTGAATCTGTTGTCAACATGATCTGTTCCGTAACCGAAAGCCTTGACGGTTGAAACAGTTGCACAGGTTCCGTTTTCTGAAGAACCACCATAAGCCCCGCCATGTTTGTAGTGACGTGAGCGGTAAAGATAATGGTATTCGCTCAAATATAAGTTCTTGTCCAACGGAATTGTGAAGATGTTCTCCTTGGAACTTTCGTTGTGGACAGCGAAGTTGGAGGCGTAATCGCTCTCCAGCTGATATCCTTCTTTGGCAAGTTGCTCGCAATACCAGATGCAGGTTTCCCAAGCGTTCTTTTTCTCGCCATTTACATTGAAGTAAATGTTTTTCCCGTCCTGACGCTTTCCGTCTGTCCAGTTGTCATCTGTATATATTTCTGCATTAAGTGCCAGTTTGGCAAGAAGAAAGTTGACTACAGGGCGTGTCACTCGTCCGTAATAGTCACCTTCTTTGTTGGAATGCTCGTCGGCAAGCAGTGGTAACACATCCTGTAATTCATCAAAAATAAATCTAAAGACTTCGCTTCTTTCGCTTTGCGTTACCTGCTCCAGTTTCACGTCGTATGATGTCACGATTGGAACACGCCCGAACATATCCATCGCATAATAGTAGAACAAGGCTCGTACAGCTCTTACCTCTGCCGTGAAATCTCTTGTCTGTTCTGCTGAAAGCAGACTCTTATGGCTGTCAATGATAGAAAGCGACTGGTTAGATATAACTATTACCTTGAAGAGGTATTTCCATACATTATATAAGTTAATATCATTGGCATTCCACTTGTGCTGATATATGTTCTCCCACAAACCGCCATCATACCAGTCTCCACCACGGATCGGAATCATTGCCTCATCGGTGGTCAGGGTATTGTAGTCGTAAATACCCCGGCAAGTTCCTTGAAGCCCTTCCGACTCCTGATTGCTCCCTATGTAGTTGTACAGGGAAGCTACTGCGTTTTTGTATATATTATCAGCATTGTTGTAGATTGCCTCCTGGTCCAGCTGGTCTTTGGGATGCTCATCCAGACAGCTGCTGAAGCAAAGCGTCAACGGTACTGCTAATATGTATCTAAGAATCGTCTTCATACTCTTTTCGTTTTAAAATTGTACACTCAGTCCCAATGAGTAAGTACGGTATAATGGATAGTTGCGCTTGTCGTCAATACCCATCGTACTGTTGACAACATAGCTGTTTATCATTGGGGTCAAACCTTTATAGCCTGTGATTGTTCCAAGGTTGCTGATGTTGCATGATACACGCAAGGAACGAACAAGCTTGCTCCTCAAAGGTACATTATATCCTAATGTCAAGTGCTCAAAGTTCAGATAATCGCCCTTTTCAAGCCAATAGTCTGAGACTCTCTGATCTACGATGTTCTTCTTTGGAGCATCCTTCAAGACATTGTAGTCTGGGAAGCAAGCCATGCTTGTGTAAGCCAGTCCTGTTCCGTTGAAAATCTTGTGCCCGAATGCTCCATTCATCTGTATGGAGACATAGTAATTCTTGTATCTGAAACTGATGTTTGAACCAAGGATCACCTTTGGTGTGGCTTGTCCTGCAATGTATCGGTCGCCTCCGTCGCTCAAGTCCACCTGGCCGTTGTGGTCAAGGTCCTCTATGTCGTAAGAATAGCGGCCGTTCTCGTTCTTGACAAGTCCCTTGCAATGTGGCAGGTAGAAAACACCAAGTGGCTGTCCTACTATCTGATACACCACGTTGTTGTCGCCGCCGTTCTGTCCTGCACCGTCCAGTGAACCTATGGCGGTGACGTTCGCTGCCGACATGCTCATTCCCTTGTAATCTCCACTCAGCGAGATAAGTTTGTTGCTTTGAAACGACAGGTTCATATTGATGTTAAGATCCATGTCCTTCTTGCTGATTGGCTGCATGGACAAGCCCAACTCAAATCCGCGGTTTGACATAGAACCGATGTTTGCCAGCAATGTATTGTATACAAATGGTGGTACTGGAACCTCATAGGCATAGAGCATGTCGGTGGTCTTGGAATAGTAATACTCCGCTGTAAGCATAAGCCTGTTGGCAAAGAGACCCATGTCTGCACCGAGGTTAAACGTTGTCTTCGTTTCCCACTTCAAATCAGGATTGTTGTTTCTTACCATACCAAGGGTTACTGTCGGAGAACTCTTGACCGGAACAATGCCTGTCTGCCTTACGGTGTTCATGGTTGTGTAGGCGGAGATACCGCCAAGGTTGCCCGCCTGTCCCAGACCCGTGCGGAGTGTGAGCATCGACAGCGGTTTGATGTTGGCAAGGAAGCTTTCCTTCTTTATGTCCCAAGTGAATGATACTGAAGGGAAGAATCCCCATGTATTGTTGTCTCCTACCATTGACGATCCGTCACCGCGGGCATTTACCGCTAAGGTATATCTGTCAAGCAGATTATAAGTGATGCTTCCCATTACAGAAGCCAGAGACTGGTCTTCGTATGTGCTTTCTGTTCCACCGTATGGACGGGCTGCTGTAGCACCCAGATTGTCGTAATGAAAATCGTTTGTAGGTATGCCCTTGGCATACACCCAGAAAGCAGTTTTCCTCAGCTTTCTGTATTCACTGCTTACTCCAGCAGAGACCTTATGTATGCCGAACTCCTTGTTGAAATCAAGAGCTACATTGCCGAGCCATTCCTCTTTCTTGAACTCTCCACGGTACACGTTGCCTTGTGCCCATACCCATGTCGGGCAGAATTGTCCGTTTTCGGTAGAGCCATACAGGTAAGAGCCGAAGGTGGATACACGCCAGTTCGTATTGAAATCGTAGCTCAGCTTTATGTGTGCGTCAAAGTTCAAATCCTTGGAGTCGTTTTTCTCTTCAAGCAATATTCCGGGTGGGTTGATATGCGTTGCTGATTCGTTTTTCAGCCAGTTTCCATGCTCGTCAGTACCTGCTGGGAAAGTTGGATTCTGGCATGCTGCGGAATAGAACAGCATCTGCGTATCAAAGATGTCATGGTTTTTGAACGACGAGCCGAATACTCCGAATTCTCCGGTAAGTCTATCGTTGAAGGCTTTCTGGGTCACGTCAACTTTAGTAACAAAAACTCCATAATCCATCTTCTTGATGATTGTGTTGTGGTCCATGAAGCCGAACGAGGCCCGGTAGTTGGATTGGGATGTGCCACCGCTGAATGCAAGATAGTGATTGTTCACAAGACCAGTACGTGTGATGATCTTATAGGTATCCGTATTGAATCCGCCATTATTGCAATAGATACCCAATGCCTTTGCCGTAGCAACATATTCTGCAGCATTGAGCATCTCCAGGTGTTTGTACATCTGCTCAAAGCCCACATTTCCTTCATAGGATATTTGAAACCCACGTCCAGTTCCTTTTTTCGTTTTAACTTCAATCACACCTGATGCTCCACGTGAACCATACATGGCGGTCTCCGCAGCATTCTTCAATATACGAAAACTCTCGATGTCTGCAGGATAGATGGTTGATAGGGTAAGTACGTCAGAAGTGACACCATCAATCAGCACTAAAGGGTCATTGCCTCCGATGATGGAGGTTGTACCACGTACTCGCACACTATTGAGCATAGCCATACGATCCAGACCGTTGGATGTCACATTGACACCAGCAGCCTGACCACTCAACACGTCAAGGGCATTGTTGGCCGCACCCTTGTTGGAATGATTTCCAACTATCTTTATAATATTACTTCCATTGTCAATGGAATCTTTCCGTTCTGAAGGAACTTGCTTTTGTGCATGAGTCAAACAACTGCAAAAGAGTGCAATGAGAAGTAATGTAAAGTCTTTTTTGCTCTTTGCCATTTTCTATTTCTATTACTTTGGTTATGGATGAAATCCGATAAGCAAAGATAAGATGCAAAACATAAAAAAACGTATACAAACTCTAATATTTATACATTATTAACGATAAAAACTATTATCCAGTTGCATTATCTTCATAAAGTGCATAGTGTCAGTGAAAAACAGAAAACAGAGGCTGTTGTTCCTGTGTAAATAAAATATAATTTCCCTGCGTAACCGATTGCTAAGTTTTACTCAGAATGACCACACTCGTCAGACAGAATTCAAAATATGCTCCTTAATAAAGTGGACTCAGTAAATCAGCTGAAGAAGCTGTAGCCCCAGATGGCCTGCATCATCCTGGCACAGAGCGAGGAGAAATTCTGATAGAGCTTGGGCGACCATTTCGTCATCCCATACAGCTCCTTCTTCTCCAGAAACATCTCCTCGTTCCATTCGGTATAATCGTACTCATTGAAGTAGCGGGAATAATCGCTCAGATTATCTGCCGTGAAGCGGAGACGGGGATTGATGTAGCCAAACCACTCGGTACTCATCATCTGATGGGCAAAGGTGGCGAAAGTGCTCTCATGCTTGATCAGGTTGAGATGCTTCAGCACGCTCCATACGCAGAACCAGTGGTTTTTCCGGGTAACCAGATTCACCATCTTGGAGATGGATTTCTTCAACTCCTCCAGATTCACTGAACGGCCCTTCACCGTAAGATAGAATACCTCATTATGAAGCGACTGCTCGAATTCTTCCGGAAATTCTATGGCACGGATGCGCTGCGTGATAATCTGGTATTTAGCCACAGCATCCACGAGCTTCAGAAATTCCTCGTTCGTGAAATTCACTTTTATCAGCGAAGCACCCAACTGGCTCACATCATCTGCACTATTGAGAAACAGCAGGAGCAGATTCTGGGGCACCAGATGCTTCAACTCCCTTCTCGCCTGGAGCCATTGGTCCACGTTGAGCGGTTTGCCATCGTTGTCGTACTGCAGATTGGAGAAATACAGTTCCAGCTTTTCGCTGCTGTCCTTTTCTGAGATGTATTTCTGTATCGCCCACTCCGTTAATCGAGCTGCTTCCTCGGGTGTCATGTCTGAATCTGTAACGTGGCAGACTCTGCGGAAATGCAGCACCAGGTAGCTGGCGAGGCAATAGAGGCGGATGAGATACCACAGACGTTCCTCGTATCTCACCCCCGGGAACTTCGTGATTTTATGATATTTCTGAATCATTTTCTCCGTATTCTGGATATCTTCCACCATCAGCTGTATCGATTCCTGGCTCATGCCGTCCATCAGCAGCAGGTCGTGCAGCTTAGGCAGGAGCGTACTGATTTCTGAGGAGAACATCGGGGAAGAATGTCCTTCTACTTTCTTGCCAGCCTTGACCAGGGCTAGGACTTTTTTCATGAATTTGGTAAACTGGGTGGTGATGATGAGTTCGAAGGAGGTGAAATACATCTCGTTCTGCTCCTTGCGATGATGGGAAACATCGGTATGCTGCAAGGCGAGGTCCTGGTCTGCCAGATAGCAGAGTCGGGCTGCCTTGGTACATAGGGAGTGGATGTCGAAGGTCATCTCCTGCGAGCTGTAATCTTCCCATCCGTCCATCAACACCTTGAGCATCATTGTAAAATGGTCGAGTTGACGATCGAAAACCTCGTAGCTGAATGCGGGGACTTGTTTATCTTGCTGAGTCTGTAGCATATTTATTTTCCCAATATTTTTCAGCCATAGGCTGCAATCTTTCTCTTATTACTTCCATAACAGTCTCGAAATCAAGAGATTCTTTCCATTGAATCTTTTTCAGAAACGCTTTCCAGCGGGTTTTTCGTGCCTCGTCTGTTGCAAAGCTATCTGTGAACAACTGCAATTCGGGATTGTATGAAAGAACTCTATTGTCAAAAGTCGCCTTAATCGCATCATATAATGAATCATCAGACAAGTCTCTCTTTCAATCGTGATAGGTTCTAGCTTGATGCTGTCAACGTCAAACGAAACTCCATCCTCATCGCATACAATGCCCAAAATTTCTTGGAACACTTGTGCTAGGAAATCCCTGTCACGGCTGATTCTGTCAGCCATGAAATCAACATCTACCGTAGGGCGTGCCTCAAGTCCGTTCATAGCATAAAGCAAAGATCCACCTTTCAGCAAAAAGTTGTCCTTATATTGACTAACAGATACTCTGTAAAGCAATCTCTCATTGAAGTATCTTGCCAAGAGATACATATATTTATAGCCTGTCTCATTCATCAGATTGAGCAAGCGGGTCTTAACAGACTTACCATAGTTTTTCTTTCCCATCTTATTCTATTGCTATTTCAAGATAATTTTTCAATGTGTTGAATACTCTGAGGCGTTTGGCATAATCCTGCAAACGGGTGAGATTGCGATTGGGCTTTCTAAGATAGGAACGAATCACTTCTGCACAAATATCCAATCCCAATTTGTTTCTGTATTTCACGGCATCGCAAACACTTCGTTCCATATCGGTAATGCGAACATGATATCCGGATATTTCTGCCTCCGTTATACCGAACTCCAGGTTCTCCTTCTTCCAATAATACAATTCTATCGGAAGCGTTTCGGGAATTACTACTTTTCGTTTATTGGCGATGGCAATGCAAAAAGCTGGTGGAACGGTTGTCGAAAGCTGATGGTAAGCCCAGGCATTGTATAGACATACAATACCGTTGGGGACAATTCGTTCCACATCAATCATTGTATTAAGCAGAGCATCGGGAACGGCATAAATGCCATGGCGCAACCTTATCAAGTCGCCACGTTCTCTAGCTCTCAATAGTCGCTTATACTCTGCCAGATGAGGAATATCAGTAGTAGAGATTGTACCTCCAAGTGCTGCTACTTTACAAACTATATTGCTCATATCTACATCTAATTAAAATGTCATTACTGCTGCAAAGTTACTGTTATTTTCGAGAAAACGGTAATATTCTACGGAAAATTTAATAAAATACCGCATATTTTTACTAGTTTTTATCTTTCTATTTACCGATTTTCCCACGCCTTTTCCCATACACCCTTGGGATTTTTCCCAAATGGAGCGGAATGGGCGTGGGAAAGGCTGGAAAATTTGGAAACGCCTTTCCTATTGTGTATCTTTGCACCCGGAGTTGAGAAGACTGGATGGAAGTTTCAGGCTGCGGGTGGATAGAAAACTACTTTCGAAAGCACTCTTCACCCTTCACCAATACGATATAAATACTTAATACATAGATATTTATACGGGTGAAGGGTGTTGCTGACCCTTCACCCACCCTTCACCACCCTTCACCCTCTTCAAATTTGAGGGTGAATCACAACATTATTAATAATTTTAAAACCATGAGTATGGAAACAAAAACTAATTTGAAGTCATCAATGATGGCAGGTAATCAATCAGCAATCTACCAGGTAGAGAGCTTTCTGGAGGAGTCTTACCTCTTCCGCAGAAATGTTTTGAACGGAAAGACCGAGTTCTTCTGCATCAAACCTGAAGAGGAGATGGAGGAAGAGGAGAAGAACTGGAAGGTGCTTACAGCTGAGGCTTTCAACTCCATTGTTCGCCGCGCCAAGAAATTGGGAATCGGCGAGAAGAAGTCGCCAAGACAGGACATCGAGGAGTACATCAAGTCGGATGCCGTTCCCGTCTTCGACCCTATCCAGGAATACATGAACAAGCTGCCGAAATGGGATGGCAAGAACCATGTGGCTACTCTTTTCGGCAGAATTCCGGGGTTGACCAGCGAACAGCTTGGCTGGTGCGCCACCTGGTTCCGTTCGGCAGTAGCCCATTGGTTGCAGATGGACATGCTGCACGGTAATGAAGCCGTACCGGTGCTTATCGGTCAGCAGGGTTGCGGAAAAAGTACCTTCGCCGTCCGACTGCTGCCCGAGGAACTTCGCCAGTATTTCCTCGACCACATCAACTTCGGCAACAAGTTTGATTCAGAAATGGCGCTCACCCATAATCTTCTGGTGAACATTGATGAGCTTGCCAACATCACCGTAGCCCAGCAGGGCAAGCTGAAGCAGACGCTTTCGAAGGTAAAGGTGAATGGTCGCCCTATCTTCGGAAAGAGTCAGGCAGACCGCAGAAGATACGCCTCTTTTCTGGCAACCACCAATGATGAGCATCCACTCTGCGACCCGACGGGAAGTCGCCGTTACCTCTGTCTTCGAGTTCCCGACGGGGAGTTTATAGACAACAGTTCGGTCATCAATTATGACCAGCTCTATGCACAAATGATGTATGAGCTTCGGGATAAGCAGACCCCTTATTGGTTCACCAATGATGAGGTGGCACGCATCCAGGAATTCAACCAGCCCTTCTTCAAGGTGGATGATCTGGAGACCATGATCAGTTACTGTTTCCGAATGCCGGCAGAAGAAGAGGAAGGTAAATGGATGGTGAGTTCCGAGGTTTTCGATGTACTTCATCTGCAATATCCTATGCTGGTGGGAAATATGAGTACCAAGGTGAAGATAGGTCAAACCCTCAAGTTTATGGGATGCAAGAGCAAGCATACCAAACACGGACAGGCCTATCAGCTCCTTGCTCTATCTGCCTGAGAAGTATTCTCCCGGAGCCGTTTTTCTCGAAAAGGTGAAGGGTGGGTGAAGGGTGGTGAAGGGTTGAGCCACCCCTTCACCTCTCGCAACCCTAGTGTTTATCGGGGGTTTCAGGCGAAAAGGTGAAGGGTGAAGGGTAAAATGGAGAGTAAGGTTTTTTCTATCTCCCGACGTATCGTTTCGTGCCTGGCAATGGCAAGATATTGCCCTGGTAAAGGGCAATATTGTGCCGTAGTGAGGCAATAAAATATATGATAGACTATAGAATAACTTTTAAAACATTACGCAAATATGAACAAGTACATTCCTTATAACATTACATGCCCGTTGGCATCCTGCAGCCGTAGCAACACCTGTGCCCGCTACGCCAATTATCAGAAGGCAAAGGCTGAAGAAGCTTCCTTCATGGTCTTGAATACCAATCTTCTCCAGGTAGAGGGAGAGGGTTGTCCTTACCATCTCGTTTCCGAACGTCAGCGCTGGGCAAGAGGTTTCAGCCGTCTCTGCAAATCCATCCCATCGGGCAATGCCAGATATCTGAACGTATATACGCCATTCACCCAGCGCCGTTTCTACAAGGCAAGGAATGGCGAGTTCCCTCTCAATCCTCAGATGCAGGCAGAACTCCTGGAGATTTTCAAGGAAAAAGGTGCTGACCTCAGTCTGGGGTTCGACAGCTACGAGGAGCAGGATGTGCTGATAGAGAAGTAGTCTCATTTGAACCGCCGGGACGCCTGGCGGGAGACTTTCTTTTTTGATGCCTGGCGGGAAAAGTGCACTTTATACCTATAATAAAAAAGATAATAAAGATTAAAATGCAGACCATTATGCTACATTCTAATATAAAAACTGTATCTTTGCAAAATCTATCAGTATATTGGCTGCCTGATGGGGGCAATACTGTAGGTGAAAGAATGTGGTGAATAATAACTAAAATGGTAAAATATGAAATCTATTAACTTGATTATCTTGTTTTTGATGGCTGTATTGCCAATCCATGCTCGTGGCAACCTGCACAATCTGCAGCAACAGCAAGAAAAGAAAAAGAAAGAGCATAAAGTAGAAATTTATGGTGACGTGAAAGATTCGTTTACCCAGGCCTTTCTGAAGGCCTTTGTCACGGTGATGGACAAGGACAGCAACGTGATAGATACCATGACTACGGGTGGATGGGAAAAACACCTCTTTTATCATACTCAAGTCCCAGCACGTCCCGCTACTTATATCGTCAAGGCAGAGTGTGAAGGCTATGAGACGAACAGTATCAATCATACCATCAAATACATAGCACGCAATAAAAGTTTCTTATTTCCTTCGCTTTTGCTCAAGAAGAAATTCAATCAGGATGTTGCCCTCGACGACGTGGTGGTGACAGGCACCAAGGTGAAGCTGGCTTACCGTGGCGACACGCTCGTCTTTAACGCCAGTGCATTCAATGTGCCTGATGGCTCCATGCTCGACGCTCTTATCAGACAGATGCCGGGAGCCGAAATGAAGAGTAACGGCGATATTTACGTAAACGGCAAAAAAATAGATTATCTGCTCCTCAACGGAAAAGACTTCTTCAAGGGGAAGAATCAGGTGATGCTCGACAATCTTCCTTACTATACCGTGAAGGAACTGAAGGTGTATGACCGTTCTTCTGAAAAAAGCCGACTCTTGGGTAAGGAGGTGGAGAAGAAGGACTATGTGATGGATGTCGCCTTGAAGCGTGAGTACTCCCGTGGATACATCGCCAACATGGAGGCGGCTGGGGGAAGCGAAGACCGCTATCTGGCTCGTCTCTTCGGTCTCTACTACACTGACAATTCTCGAATCTCGGTATTCGGCAACCTAAATAACATAAACGAAACACGAAGACCGGGAAGTCAGGGCGACTGGTCGCCTTCCAACAGTCCGCAGGGACAGAAGACTACCCGCCAAGTGGGAGTTGACTTTAATGCTTCATCGAAGAGTCAGATGATAAGAGAGCAGGGAAACGTTACGTTTGCTTGGGACAATACGCATGACTTGACCCACAGTTCGCAGGAGAATTTTGCCTCTACAGGCAATATCTTCGGTAGAAGTATCAGTGATTCGCGCAGTGACAACCATAGTTTCAACCTCTACAATACCTTCCAGGTGGATGGAAAGTTGGGAGTATGGTTGGATACCCGTATCGACTACTCCGACAGAAAGACTTCATCGACAAACCGTAGTGCTACCTATTCTGCCAACCCTGAAAGATGGGGTGATATCAGGCAGACCATCGATTCTACCTTTGCACAGAATGTAAGTGGCAGCCTGCATGACATCATCACCAACCGGTCGCTCTATCAATCACGCTCTAAAGTGCATGCATTCACTGGTAGTCAGACTGCTCTGGTATGGTATAAGTTGCCTTGGGGTGATAGAATAGAACTGGATTTGAATGGAAGCTATGCCAGCTCTAAGCCAAACGAGTCTTTCAGCCTGAACCGCAATGAGTATTTCAAGACTGGCGAGAAGGACTTGCGTAACTATTACAACGATAGCAGATCGAACAGATATAATATAAGAAGCACCTTTAAGTATGGAATAGGAATTCCATATACTAAATGGACTGTGTTGGTTGGCCCAAATTTTGAGCAAACCTATCAATCGGTAAAGGGCTTGAAATACCGTCTGGATGAGCTGGGCGGCGACTGGATATCCAATCCGGAACTGACGTTTGCTACGCTGCCTTCTAATATGGAGCAGCTTTCGGGGGTGATTGACGAGGATGTGAGTAGAAGCTATCAGACGATGAAAAAGAATACGGGTGGTGAACTTGTATTCCAAAGAAATGATAGATCTTCATACCTGTTTCTATCGCTGAGCATTTCTGAAGAAAAGGAGCGTCTCAATTACCACACATCGGCTCTCGACACGATAGCCAAAAGAAGCCGTATGGTATT
>ERZ773170.1571-NODE-1571-length-16550-cov-2.488330_pt1 | contig 16550 bp, 11 predicted proteins | sample MGYA00581002_ERZ773170 | MGnify/ENA primary metagenome ERZ773170 (study PRJEB29015, sample SAMEA2737811) | human gut metagenome | biome: human gut; feature: human-associated habitat; material: faeces | place: China | collected 2012 ... | reverse complement strand
CAGTCTAAGTTGAGCACAGTAAAAGCATTGCAGTCTATCGGTTTTGATACGATCGCCAGCGGGGATTCTTATAATGACCTCGGCATGATTAAGGCAAGTAAAGCTGGCTTTTTATTCCGGAGCACAGAGCAAATCAAAACAGACAATCCACAGATTCCGGCATATGAGACATATGATGAGCTGATGCAGGCAATTAAAGATACAATGGTATAGCAAGATATTAAAATAACAGACATCATAAAATATCAAAAAAAACAGAGTGCGTTCTAATTTTTGCTTGACTTTTGAAAATTCAGGTATATAATAAATAACGTAAGTACATAAAGTTCACCGAAATTCGTTGATGAGAACAAAGCCGGATTTATATTTATTTGCAGAGAGCCTGTGGCTGGTGTGAACAGGCAATAAGTGAATCGGGATATCCTCTCTGAGAAGCAGGTTGAAAGAAAGATTAGTAAACCTCGCCGGTATCCCCCGTTACAGGGATGGCATATGTCAGTATGCGACAGAGTGTTGCAGAAATTTTCTGCAGAATCAGGGTGGTAACGCGGATAGAATTCGTCCCTCTTCAGATGAGAAGTCTGAGGAGGGATTTTTTATATAATCAGGAGATATAATTTCCTGTTATATAGAAAGCTTCCGGCAGGATATGCATTGGGGCGTACAATGATGATGTCACAGGCAACCGCCGTAGGCGTTGAAAAAATCGGTGAGCAGTATGATGAAGGAGGAATAAACAATATGAAAGCATTACAAAAAGCAAGCAAATTTTTATCAGACTATACATCATTGGTGGTAATCGCTATTGCAGTAGTCACATTCTTTGTACCGGCAATGATGGGATGGGTAAATAACCCATTGTTCGTTGATCCGGTATCCAACAAGTTCACCTGTCAGTCGATCATCATCGGAATCATCATGTTCAGTATGGGACTTACTCTTACAACTGATGATTTTAAGATTCTGGCACAAAGACCATTTGACATCTGTATCGGAGCCATTGCACAATATTTAATTATGCCGTTTTTAGCATTTTTTATTACAAAATTACTACACCTTCCTGCTGGAATCGCACTTGGACTGATTCTCGTAGGATGCTGTCCTGGTGGTGTATCCTCTAACATCATGTCCTACCTCTGCGGTGGTGATGTTGCATTTTCCGTTGGAATGACTACAGTATCTACTATCCTCTCCCCAGTTATGACACCACTTATGGTTTCACTGCTGGCAAGTGGTACACATATTTCAATCAAAGGATTACCTATGTTTGTATCCATTATTGAAACAGTTATCTTCCCGGTAGCAGTAGGATTCTTACTCAACTATCTGTTAGGAAAAAATAAAACATTCAAAGAACTTCAGAAAATTATGCCTGGTATTGCAGTACTTGGTCTTGCATGCGTTGTCGGCGGTGTAGTATCTTCACAGGGAAGCAAATTCTTTGAGTCCGGTGTTGTAATCTTCGTGGCAGTATTTCTTCATAATGGACTTGGATATCTGCTTGGATACGGAGCTGGTAAACTCACAGGAATGAATACAGCGAAGAAGAGAACAATCTCGATCGAGGTAGGTATGCAGAATGCAGGACTTGCAACAAACCTTGCAACAACAACAGCGCAGTTTGCATCCACACCGGAGTCAGCAATCATCTGTGCAGTATCTTGTACATGGCATTCTATTTCAGGAACACTCCTTGCAGGAATGTTTGCATATTATGATAAATTCAAAGAGGACAGAGAATCCAAGAGTGTGAATACAAAAGAAGAAGCAGTATAAAAAGAATGAAATGATAAGGCAGAGGTAAAAAATAATTGATTTAGAGGATGGTTTGACACAACGAACAAGAAACGTTCGAACGTGAGAAAACCATCCTTTTTTCTGTGTTGCATGGTAAGGAAAATCATTTTATAATAAATAAGGCAAGAGATTTTATCTGAACATAAGAAAGCAATCAGAGTTCGGAACAAAAGAGAAATACAAGAGGGGAAATGTAAATGGAAGAAAAAGAAAATACAGAAAATACGGGGATGGGAAAACGAAAACATTCCCACGATACAAAAATAGTAATAAAGTATTATTATGAAAGGATCCGACAGAACACGTGGAATTTTCTGAAATGGATGGGGCTTTCTGTTTTGACAGGTCTGGTTGTAGGCGGTGCGAGTGCAGTATTTGCAGGATGTATCAAGGCAGCAACGGAATACAGGGATACACACAATTGGATTTTTATGCTTTTGCCGGTTGCAGGAGTTCTGATTGTATTTATGTATGAGAGGATAGGAAGACAGGACGGAGGAACGAATCAGGTACTTGCTACTATTAAATCAAAGGATGATGTTCCGTTTCTGTCAGCACCATTGATTTTTGTGTCAACATTATTGACGCATCTTACCGGCGGTTCGGCAGGAAGAGAAGGAGCGTCGATACAGTTTGGTGGAAGTATTGGAAATTGGCTTGGAAAACTGGCTCATTTAGATGAATTTGATCACCATGTGATGATTATGTGTGGAATGAGTGCAGCGTTTGCAGCCGTGTTTGGAACACCGATGGCAGCAGCAGTTTTTGCAATGGAGGTTGCGAGCGTGGGGGTAATGTATTACGCGGCGCTTCTTCCGTGTGTGATCGCAGCTATCATTGCGGCAGAGTTTGCAACAGGAATGGGGATTGATCCGGAGACATTTCCGGTACATTCTATCCCGGGACTTACTGTGGAGACAGGACTTAAGATGGCATTGATCGCAGTGGGGTGTGGGATTTTAAGTATTCTATTTTGTATTCTGTTAAAAATAGTAGGGCAGTTGTATACAAAGTACTTGAAAAATCCGTATATTAGAATTGTAGTCGCGGCAGGAGTGATTATTCTGATCACAATATGTCTGAATACAAAAGATTATATGGGAGCAGGAAGCGGATTGATCGCAAGAGCTATTGAAAACGGTGAAGCAGGACCACTCGATTTCTTATGGAAAATGTTACTTACAGCGCTTACGATGCGGGCAGGATACCGTGGCGGTGAGATTGTACCGGCATTCAGTGTTGGCGCGACGTTTGGATGTGTTGCCGGTGGAATACTTGGATTCTCACCGGAGTTAGCAGCTGCAGCCGGCATGGTTGCACTTTTCTGCGGAGTGACGAACTGTCCGATTACGGCAATGCTGATTTCATTCGAACTGTTTGGATTTTCAGGAGCAGCATATTATCTGATCGCGATATCAATCAGCTATGCGGTTTCCGGATATTATAGTTTATATAAAGATCAGACGATTGTATATTCTAAATATAAAGCAAGATATATTAACCGTAAAACAAGATAGCAGAATACTGTATCAGAGAGATACAGACAGGATAACAAGAACAATCAGTTATATAGGTATATGAAAAGGAGAGGCATTTTATATAGCCTCTCCTTTTCAGTTGCGCCTTGCGGCGCGTGATTTACTTATTGAGTGGTACTTCCGCTTCCAGTGTCGCCACCAGTAGTGCTGCCGGAAGTATCACCTGTAGTTGTTCCGGTTGTTCCAGCAGAGTCTCCGCCGGCAGCAGGTTCGGTTGTTGTCCCAGCAGAGGAAGAATCCGGTGATGAGGTTGTTCCGGAAGAATCGGTACCTGTAGCAGGTGTGTTCTCATCAGAACTCTCAGAATCATCTTTCTTGGAATCTTTTGATGGGGCAACATAGTGACCACTGCAGCTCTTTGTCGGAGCATTGTCTTTTGAGAAATACTCTGTAATAGCAGGACAACTGCTTGTGGCAAGGAGTCCTGTTTTAGTACAAACCGTCTTTTCTTCGACAGAGGATGGAATTTCAAAGTCTTTGTACTCAAGTCCTTTTGTATCCTGGATATGTTCCATGATATTTTTCCAAAGTTTCTGATGCCAGCTCTGGCTTAATCTGTCCATTGTCTTATGCTCATCATATCCACCCCATACAGACGCTGTATAATAAGGCGTAAATGCTGAAATCCACAAGTCACGGCTTTCCTGGCTGGTACCTGTTTTAGCGGCAACAGGCATGTTGCTCAGTCTTGCAGAACCACCGGTTCCACCGGCACCGTTGACAACGTCTTCCATTGCACTTGTCAGAAGATAAGCAGTGGAGTCTTTTAAGACTTCATGTGTCTCAGGGGTTGTGTTATCGAGAAGAACATTTCCATCATGATCCAGAACCTGTGTGTAAAGAATCGGCTTCGTGTAAGTTCCTCCATTGGCAATTGCTGCATAGGCAGCTGTCATCTCGATATTATATACACCGTTCGTGATACCACCAAGAGCTTTTGCCTGTGAATATTTATCATCTTCAGACAGTGTTGTAAATCCAAAATTAAGAAGATAATCATAACTTTCTGTTTCACCAACATAGTCAGTTAATGTCTTGACAGCAAGGACATTCATAGAATGTTCAATTCCATAACGGACACGTGTTGGACCGATATATTTTTTATCCCAGTTGTTTACAGACTGTCCGTTCTTATATTCATATTCTTCATCATCAATTGTTGTTGCAAGGGTGATCTTTCCTTCGTTAAGTGCCGGTGCATAAGCAGCAAGAATCTTGAAACAGGATCCAGGCTGTCTTGCAGAATCTGTGGCACGGTTTAGAGAAAGACTGGAATTCTTTTCGCCGCGTCCACCGACGATAGCTTTCACCTGTCCGGTATACTGATCCATCACAACAACAGAAGTCTGCGGCTGAGGTGAGAGCTCAATTCTTTCATCAACAGTGTCTCCGCCTGCTTCATTGATATTGAGCGTTGATTTAAATGCATCAACTGCTTCCTGTGCAGCTCCTTCGGAACCGTAGAGAAGTGGAGTGTCATATCCCCAGGCACTCTGAATATAGGAAGCAAGTTGTTCTTTACTGTAGTTCTCAGAAGAACCATCTGCCCTGTGGATAGTAAGTGCGTAATCAAGCCCATATTCTGTATCACCATTGAGATAATCCCCTACATTAGCAACTTCATCATCACAGATGGCCTGAATATCAGCATCCTGTGTAACTTTGATCGTAAGGCCGCCGCTATAGAGCAGATTGTATGCCTGTGTTTCTGTATAACTCTTCTCAGTTACAAGATCATCCACGATCTGATTGATGACTGCATCGATGAAATAAGTGTAAGGTTTGGATGCAGTTGTATTTGACGCTGTTTCGGAAATGCGGTCATATACATTATCCGCCATTGCCTCATCGTATTCATCCTTTGTGATAGAGCCTTGTTCCTTCATGTTTTTCAGAACTTTTTCCCGTCTTTTTGCATTAGCCTCCGGGTTGCTGACCGGATTCAGATTTGATGGACTCTGGGTGATTGCTGCGATAACTGCACATTCAGAAAGAGTCAGATCTTTTGCATCTTTATTAAAGTAACGCTGTGCAGCTGTCTGAACTCCGAGGCATCCCTGTCCTAAATTGATTGTATTCATGTATGCCTCAAGAATCTCTTCCTTACTCATCTCTTTTTCAATCTTTAGTGCAAGGTACTGTTCCTGGATTTTACGTTCAATTCGCTGATACTTACTCTCATTGATGAAATTAGGGAATACATTGTTTTTGATTAACTGCTGGGTTAATGTGCTGGCTCCTTCTGTGAAATGGAAGCCATGTGCAACACCATTGACACCGGCACGGATAATTCCCTGGATATCAATACCGTTATGCTTGTAGAAACGTTCGTCCTCGATCGCAACAAAAGCTTTCCCCATGTATGGTGAAATCTCGTCATATTTCTTGTAAACACGGTTAGAATCAGAGTCTTTGAGTTGCTCAAGCAAGGTTCCATTGGAATCGACAATATTCGTTGTATAGCCCTGTGGCATAATGTCCTTTGCTGTGACTTCCGGTGTATTGTCAATCACTTTTTTTACATATATGCCAATTCCGGCTGCCCCAATGACGATCAAAAGCAGAAAACAAATAATGAGGGCTTTGAAAAAACGTACGCCGACTCGCTTCTTTTTCCTTTTCTTTTTAGAAGAAATTTGCTTTTTTCTTCTAGAAAGATTCGATTTTCCGTAATTCACGTATAATATCCTCCTTTATTGACTTCTATGATTATATCAAATTTACCGATGTAAATAAAGGTAAATTTGAAAAGTTCAAATTTTCCTGAAAATCTTAAGAAAAAATACAGTTTTATATAGAAAAGCATGGTATATTAGATAAAGAAATATTTTCAAATATAGCAAAAATAAAAAAAGAATGGGAGACTGAAAAATGGAAATCTACCATACAATATATAAAGGCGGAAATGGAGAAATTGTCGAAAAGAAATCCAGATTTATTGCAGAGGTGTATCCGGTCACATCAGAAGAAGAAGCAATGGAGATTTTAGAGCAGACAAGAAAGCAGTACTGGGATGCGAGACATCATTGCTGGGCTTACATTATAGGAAGAAATCCGGTGGCAGAAAGAATGAGTGATGATGGAGAACCGGCAGGGACAGCAGGAAAGCCTATTTTGGAGGTGATCCGTGGGAGAGAACTGACGAATGTACTTGTAATCGTCACAAGATATTTTGGAGGTACACTTCTTGGAACAGGTGGACTGGTCAGGGCTTATACAGCAGCAACGCTCGAAGGATTGAAGAACAGTGAGAGCATCGCAAGGATTCATGGAGTGAAACTTGGGATTGAGACGAATTATACGGATTTGGGGAAAATTCAATATCTGATTGCAAATCGAAATCTGGATCAATTAGAACCTATTTACACAGATAAGGTTGAAATGACAGTGTTTGTTCCGACAGATGAGATGGGCAGCCTGCGAGCTGAACTGATGGAAGGGACAAACGGCCAGGTGGTTCTGGATGAGGAGACAACCTGTTGGTTTGCAAGGACAGAAGATGGAATTAAGATTTTTGATGAAGAATGATTCTCATAGAAGAGGTTATTCTGTGAGATAGAAATGAACCGCTGCCGGATATTGATATTCTGGCAGCGGTTCATTTCCTTTAAGTAAGTGTCATATTATATTCAATAAATCTACTTATACTGAATAAATATGGTTACTGTTCTATGAGAATTCTGGTTCGATCAGACCAAATGAACCATCTTTTCTTTTGTATACTACATTGACTTCATCTGTCTCTGCATTGGAGAATACGAAGAAGTTATGTCCGAGAAGTTCCATTTGAACACAAGCATCTTCTGGAAACATTGGTTTAATACCAAACTTCTTTGTACGAACGATACGGACTTCATCGTCTTCTGTTGTCTCTTCTTCTGAATCAAAGAATTCTTTTCTGAAGCTGTTACCTGATGGAGCATATGATGTAGGATGTCCCTGATTACGAGCGACCAGTTTGTTTTTATATTTGCGAAGCTGGCGTTCGATGATCTCTTCTACAAGATCAATGGAAACATACATATCATTGCTTGTCTGCTCAGAACGGATAATATTTCCTTTGACTGGGATTGTTACCTCAATTTTCTGACGTCCTTTTTCTACACTGAGCGTTACATTGATTTCTGTTTCAGGAGTGAAGTACCTTTCAAGTTTTCCTAATTTCTGTTCGATAGCATCCTTTAATCCCGGTGTTACCTCGATGTTTTTTCCGCTGATAATAAATTTCATGCTGCTCAACTCCTTTGTTCAAATTATACAGAAGAATGATTAGATTACTTCTGTATCATGGTTACATTATAACATGAAAAAGATTTTCTGTATACAATAAATCGTCCTAAAATTATGAAAATTTTCAAAACTTTAGGACGATCTTGAAATTATCAGATAATTAATGAATACTGTTTTAATCAGCAAGCATAAGCTTCAAACACGAATATTATTTATTGATCGTGCTGCGTTTTCTCATTCTGGAATCCAAAATCTTCTTACGGATACGCAGATTTTCCGGTGTTACTTCAAGAAGTTCATCGGTATCAATAAAGTCAAGCGCCTGCTCAAGACTGAGGACACGCGGAGGTGTCAGACGAAGTGCTTCATCTGCACTGGAAGAACGTGTGTTAGTAAGATGTTTTGTCTTACATACGTTCAGCTCGATATCTTCAGCTTTACCATTCTGTCCGATGACCATACCGGAATATACTTTCTCACCGGCTCCGATGAAGAGAGTACCACGCTCCTGAGCACTGTACAGACCATAAGTTACGGATTCACCTGTCTCAAATGCGATCAGGGATCCCTGCTTACGATACTGGATATCTCCTTTGTATGGTGCATATCCTTCAAAGCTTGTGTTGATGATACCATTTCCCTTTGTATCTGTCATGAACTCTCCACGGTATCCGATCAGTCCACGTGCCGGGATAAGGAACTCGAGACGAGTATATCCACCGTTTGACGGAGTCATGTTGCGGAGTTCACCTTTTCTCTGACCGAGTTTTTCGATAACAACTCCTGTGAACTCATCAGGAACATCAATATAAGCAAGCTCCATAGGCTCAAGTTTCTTGCCATTTTCATCTGTGTGATACAGAACTTCAGCTTTACTTACTGCAAACTCGTATCCTTCACGGCGCATGTTTTCAATAAGAACAGAAAGGTGAAGCTCACCACGGCCGGATACTTTGAAACTGTCTGCATTTTCTGTCTCTTCTACACGAAGGCTGACATCTGTGTTCAGCTCACGGAAGAGGCGGTCACGCAGATGGCGGGATGTAACGAATTTACCTTCCTGTCCTGCGAACGGACTGTCGTTTACGATGAACTGCATAGAGATCGTTGGCTCAGAAATCTTCTGGAACGGAATGGCTTCCGGATTCTCAGGAGAGCAGAGAGTATCTCCGATGGAAATATCTGTGATACCTGATACTGCAACAATAGATCCGATTGTAGCTTCTTTTACTTCTACACGGTTCAGTCCGTCGAATTCATAGAGCTTACCAATTTTTACACGCTGCTGTTTGTCCGGGTCATGATGGTTTACAAGAACCATATTCTGGTTTACAGCGATTGTACCGTTCTCTACTTTACCAACTCCGATACGACCAACATATTCATTGTAGTCAATCGTGCTGATCAGCATCTGGGTCGGAGCTTCCGGATCACCTTCCGGAGCAGGAATGTAGTCAAGGATAGTCTCGAACAGTGGTTTCATATCCTGTTTTTCATCAGAGAGATCAAGGACAGCAACACCAGCCTTTGCAGAAGCGTATACAAAAGGACACTCCAACTGGTCATCCGATGCACCGAGATCAATAAACAGTTCGAGAACCTCATCAATCACATCGTCAGGTCTTGCCTCCGGGCGGTCGATTTTGTTGATACATACAATAACCGGAAGGTTCAGCTCAAGAGCTTTTCTTAATACGAATTTGGTCTGCGGCATAGCACCCTCAAAGGCATCTACAACAAGTACAACACCATTTACCATCTTAAGGACACGCTCCACCTCTCCGCCAAAGTCAGCATGACCAGGAGTATCAATGATATTGATCTTAACCCCATTATAATGTACGGCAGTATTTTTGGAAAGAATTGTGATTCCACGTTCACGTTCAATATCGTTGGAGTCCATGACACGTTCTTCTACTTCCTGATTCTCACGGAATACACCACTCTGTTTTAAAAGCTCGTCAACCAGAGTTGTCTTACCGTGGTCAACATGGGCGATAATTGCAACATTTCTTACATCTTCACGCTTTGTCTTCATAAATTTATACACTCTTTCTTTATCTGTCTAAAATTCACTCATATCTGTAACTTCCTTATTTTATCACAAAAAATGAAATTTACAAGATAGAAATAGAAATAGAGATTGTTCGGGATGCATCAAAAAAGAAAAACAGAAAAAATACAAATAAAATAAACTGTTCAAAATAAACAAAAATAATTTTAAAAATAACGAATAAATGTAAAATTTGTGTAAAATGTCAGTTAGAATAAAGATGGAGACATGTTATTATTATAATAATATAATCTTGTGGAGATTTCGGAACTGTCAATTTGACTGCCAGCCCGGGCAGATGATGGTGACCGGAAGCGAGAAAAAGGAGGAAAAAGATGAGGAAAAGGAAGACGGGTGCGTTAGCTGTATTGCTGGTATTTATGATGGCATTTGCCAATATATTTGGCATGATGCCGGCAATCAGTGTGGCGGCACAGGAAGAAAAGCAACAGGAAGTAACGGTAGAGAGGGCATCAGAGCTGGTATATGGTGAGCAGTATCTTCTTGTCGGAGGAACAGCGGGCAAGACTTCGGGCAGCGAAGATGATCTATACGCAGTGGTTGGTGCAACAACCCACAGTGGCAGCAAAGCAGGCAGTGTACTTGATAAAGTAGAAGTTTCCGGGCTGGATTTTTCAGATGCTGAAAACCAGCTTACAGCACAGGAAACGAATCTGTGGACAGCAGTCGAGGGCGAAAATGGAACGGTTGCACTTTACAATAAGGCTTCAAATAAATATATGCACTTTGAGTCAGGGAACAGAGCTGTGACACTGACGGATGAAGCAACTTATTATGAAGCAGTTCTGACAGATCATCACGCAGCGGGAAAGGCTCTGGCTTTTCGTCTTGGAACATGGTATCTGAACTTTTCCGAAAGCCAGAATGGATTCTGTGCTTACGATGCATCGACCTATTCACAGAATGAGACAAAGGATACAAACCAGTATGCATTATATGAAGTGAAATCCGGTGTAACTCCGACTCCAACTCCGGATCCTGATCCGTCAGAGGGAGATGCAAAGGCGACACTTTTGTTCTGCTCTGATTTCCAGACGGGTACAGAAGTATCACCGTATCAGAGCGTATCGGACGTGCCGGAAAGTCTGACTTCTGTTATGACGAATATTTCAAAAGCAATCTATGATGATGGTGTTACAAAGATTGACCGTGTACTGGCAGTAGGAGATTATACAGCATATACAGGACGGTACAATTATGATGCAGATGCGACGATCGGTATTCAGGCATTTAAAAATATCATTCAGAACCGCTGGACGGATACAGATCAGTTCCTGTTTATCCAGGGAAATCATGATCAGGCAAATTATCCGTTTGATGAGGGTGCTAATGAATATGAAGATTCTATTGTGTACTGTATCAATACGACTTATAATTCTTCAGAAATGGGTGGATTCCCATGGATGCAGGGAAGTACAGGAAGTGAAGCACAGGTAAAGAAAGCAGCTCAGAAGCTTGGTGATTATCTGGAAGGCTGTATTACAGCCGGAGAGACACGCCCGATTTTCATTATGGTGCATCTGCCACTGCATTTCAGCGGGCGTACAAGTTCTCTTTATGGAAATGGGGATAATCTGTATTCTTCCTATTTGTTTGATGTGATCAATACAGCCGCAGAAGATTTGGATATTGTATACCTTTATGGTCATAACCATTCTAAAGGATGGGACAATTATATCGGTGGTTCACGTGTGTTCAAACGGCCTGGAGATACGATTTTGATCCCGGATCTTACAAAGAAGAGCGGTAGTACAACTGACAGTTATACAAAAGAAGAACTTAATTTTACTTATATGAATGCCGGATATATCGGATATTTCCATGATGCGACAGCAGCAGATGAGCTGACAGCTACCGTATGCCGGATTTATGATGATAAGCTGGTTTTAAGCAGATATTCAGAAGACGGACTGATTGATATTGGATCTGTTGGTAAGAATAATACGAGATATAATGATTCAGCAATGATTCCGGCAACAGAACTGACACAGGCAACGGCAAGTCCGGTTCAGATCGATCTGAATCAGGTAGCTGTACCAAGTGTAACTCTTGAGGCAGCAAGTGGTAAAGTTGGTGAAAAGGTTGCATTGAAGGCAACAGTCAAGCATATCAAAGCATCCTCTTATAAGTGGAGTATAGAAGATCCGGCGATTGCAGATCTGACTGCAGAAGAAAATACAGCAGACGTCTTCTGCAAGAAAGCCGGAAGTACGAACGTAAAAGTTACAGTGACAGATACAGACGGAAATACGACAGTTGGACAGGCGGTGCTGGAAGTAAGTTATGACCAGACTGCAGGTGCATCAGCAAAAATTCAGGATGCGGATGGAAATGGAGTAACAACTGCAGGAAAGAATGAAAGAATGATCCTTAAAGGAGCATTATCTGGAATACCGGAAGTAGTTTCTTATAAGTGGTCAGTATCTGATCCTGAACTTGCAGAGCTTGAAGATGCTGATTCTGCAGAGACGGCTGTAACATTTAAAGGAAAAGGTGAAGTGACCGTAACTCTGCTGGTTACGTATAAAGATGCACAGGGACAGCAGCAGACAGTGACAGCGGATACAAAAGTTACTGTATCGGAAATTCCGACATATAAGCGAGCAGCAGAGATGGAACCAGGAAAGAGTTACCTCATCATTGGTTCTTCAGGAAAAGCTTTAAATGCAGAGATCAGTCCGGTTGGCGGAGTCGCATGTATTGCAGGAACAGAAATGCAGACAGCAGATCTGGGCAACGCAGGTGATGTTATAAAAGGGGAGTATAGTGCGTTACTTTGGACAATCGAGAAAGATGCGAACGGACAGTATACCCTTTATAATAAAGCAGCGAAAAAATATCTTTCTTTAAGTGCATCAGAGCGAAATGTGAATCTGACAGATACGCCAGTGAAGCTGTCAGTAGAAAAAGGAGCATTAAGTAATGGCAGCGGTTTCTGTGTGGCATTTTACAATGGAACAATGTATCTGAACCACTCCAAATCCAAGCAGGCATATTGCGGATATTCAGGTGAGACGGTTACAAATGCAAATAATCAGTTCGCAATTTACGAACTGGTAGGGGGAGAAGCAGTCAAGACTACTTATACGGTTACATTTAACAGCTGGGGTGGAAGTGCTGTAGCTGCCCAGACCGTTGAAAAAGGAGCAAAGGTGACAGAGCCTTCAGCACCGACATTAGAAGGATATACATTTGCAGGATGGTATACAGATGAAGCATGTACCACGCAATGGAATTTTGCGACAGGTGTTGTGGACAGAAATCTGGAATTGTATGCAAAATGGAATGAGATTGAAGTACCGGAGCCGGTGATCGATACAGCAGAGCTTCAGAAACTGGTTGATGAAATGGATCGGGTTGATCTTGAAAAGTATGAGAAGGATGCAGCCTACGATGCATTTGTGGCAGCCCTGCAGAATGCGAAAGCAGTGCTTACAGATCCAGAGAGCGAGCAGGCAGTAGCAGAAGCGAAGGCAGCCCTGACAGAGGCATATGCAAATCTGAAGCTGATCGAGATGCCGGAACCGGAACCGACACCGGAACCGACACCGGAACCGACACCGGAACCGACACCGACGCCGGGCAAAGATGATAAGACTCCAGGAACAGATAAAAATGATAAGACTTCAGGAACAGGCAAAGATAATAAAAATCCTGGAAAGGGAACGACTACAACGACACCGGCTAAAGATAGCAGTAAGGTAGTTCCGACCGGAGACAGTACGGAAGGAATGATGGTAGTTCTGTGCATGATGGCAGCCGCAGCAGGCGTGATCGTGATCAGAAAGAAATCGGCAGAGAAGTAAAAACTTCGGTCAAATGCAACAGAAAAACTGAAAATGAACAGATCAGACGGGAATCTTCCAAAAAGCAGGGAGATTCCCGTTTTTACAGATCCGGACAGAGAGCGGAACCTGCAGGAGACGAATTCTGTCGAACGATTTCCATACTTTCGCCGTTCTATTCTTTTCTGTTTTGTCATATATTTTGTAGTGACTTGAAAATACGTAACAGAAGAAGGGAGAACTACAAATCATGTCAGATAAGATAATTGAGAACAACCAGGTGACGGTCATAGGGGAAGTGGTGTCTGAATTTACATACAGCCACGAAGTATTCGGAGAAGGATTCTATATGATGGAACTGCTCGTAAAGCGACTGAGCAATTCCTGCGACAGAATCCCGGTGATGATTTCTGAACGTCTGATCGATGTAACCAAAGACTGCCGTGGAGAGTGCATCATGGTATCAGGACAGTTCAGATCCTACAATCGGCACGAAGAATTGAAGAACCGGCTGGTACTGTCTGTATTTGCGAGAGAAATCGAGTTTATTGATGAAGAGCCGGACGGGGCAAAGACAAACCATATCCTGCTGGAAGGGTATATGTGTAAACGCCCGGTGTACAGGAAGACACCGCTGGGCAGAGAAATCGCAGATCTTTTACTTGCGGTGAACAGACCGTATGGAAAATCAGACTATATTCCATGTATCTGCTGGGGCAGAAATGCAAGATATGCCTCCAGTTTTGACGTAGGGGAACATGTGCGGGTACTTGGAAGGATTCAGAGTAGAGAGTACGTGAAAAAGCTTTCGGAAACTGAGACAGAGACGCGGGTTGCATACGAAGTTTCGGTAAGTAAACTGGAATGTATTGAGGAATCATGATGGTGATAAAAAAGTGAAGTACCAGAGCAGCATGGAAGATGTGGCATCATGACATAAGACAGGAAAAGGATATCATATATTGAGATAAAAGCTCAAATGTGATATCCTTTTTATTATATAGGGTATCCGAAAGGACTCTGTGAACGTTAAAAGCATTTAAAGGAGGATTTATACAGATGATTAAGATATTAATGCATGGATGCAATGGAAAGATGGGAAGAATGATCACTGAGATCGCAAAGCAGGATCAGGATGTTGAGATTGTGGCAGGTGTGGACAAGTATACAGCAGTTGCCAATGAATATCCGGTTTTTGAGACGATTTCAGAGTGTGATGTGGATGCAGATGCGGTCATTGATTTTTCAAATGCAGGGGCAGTGGATGAACTGCTGGATTATTGTGTTGAGAAGAAACTTCCGGTAGTCCTCTGTACAACAGGACTGTCAGAAGAGCAGCTTGCAAGGGTGAAAGAAGTATCCGAAAAGATCGCAGTGTTAAAGTCAGCGAATATGTCCATGGGAATCAATCTTCTCCTGAAGCTTTTAAAAGATGCAGCAAAAGTACTTGCACCGGCAGGATACGATATGGAGCTTGTTGAGAAGCATCATAATCAGAAGCTGGATGCACCGAGTGGAACAGCTCTCGCACTGGCAGATTCTATGAATGAGGCACTTGGCAATGAATATGAGTATGTTTATGACAGAAGCCAGGTGAGAAAGAAGAGGGATGTAAAGGAAATCGGTATTTCAGCAGTGCGTGCCGGAACGATCGTAGGAGAGCATGAAGTGATCTTTGCAGGGACAGATGAAGTGATCGAATTTAAGCATACAGCTTATTCAAGAAGTGTATTTGCAAAAGGTGCTGTAGAAGCTGCAAAATTTCTCGCAGAGCAGAAGCGTGGTATGTATGATATGGGAGATGTGATCCGTTTTTAATCAGGGATTCAGAGAGTTCTTGTAAAGTTTGCTGAGGGGAAAATAAAAAACAGGCAGGGAGAGCAGGAATGAAAGATTTGGAGACCAGATATTTGGAGCGGCTGTCAGATCTGTATCCAACGATCGCGGCAGCGTTCACAGAGATTATCAATTTGCAGGCCATTTTGAATCTTCCCAAGGGAACAGAGCTCGTGGAAGAGAGCTTTATGATGTGTTGGAAAGTTATGTGAGAAAAGGTTTTTTTGCACTGGACAAAAAGGAGCGTCAGGACGGGCGGGATATCATGTGGTATATCTGGCTCCACCCCGGATTCACCATTGTTTGGAAAGAATAAGATGGCGACGTTTGAACGGTATTTTCTTGCAGAAAAAGAGACGCATGTGGAGAAGAAGAACCCGTATTATGCATTGCTTGAAAATGAAAAGGTGATCGATAAGATCCTGATCGAGTTTGGTCTGGATCCATCGGATGCACATATTGTAAACGGACAGGTGGCAGACCTGGAGAGACTGCTTGCGGCATATCGCAGTGGTGAGATCATAGAAAAGGTGTAGATGGAGAAAAGCATGGAAAAAGAATTAAATATACCGGAAGGGACAGAGGTTACAGAACCGCTGAAGATCTATCTCAATGAGATCGGTCAGATTCCCCTGTTGGATGCAGAAGAAGAAAAAGAGCTGGGACGCAGAAGCGTGGACGGTGATGAAGAGGCAAGACGGAGACTGGAAGAAGGAAATCTCAGGCTGGTTGTATCAATCGCCAAGCATTATACCGGCAGAGGGATCCCACTGATGGATCTGATCCAGGAGGGAAATATCGGCTTGATGCGTGCAGTGGAAAAATACGATTTTACAAAGGAGAACCGCTTTTCAACTTATGCATCCTGGTGGATCAAAGAAGCGATCCAGCGTGCAATCGACCAGCAGTCAAGAGAGATCCGTGTACCGGTTCATGTGGCAGAGGCGATGAAGAAAGTTCAGCGTATTTCAAAAGAACTCCAGCAGAGTCTCGGAAGAGAAGCAACACCGGAAGAAATCGCAGAAAAGCTGGGAGATAAGAGTACAGAGGATGTAAAAAATATTTTATCCTATCTTCAGAATCCGGTTTCACTGGAAACTCCGGTAGGAGAAGACGGAGAAAATAACCTGGGAGATATGGTGGAGGATAAAGCTTCTCCGACACCGGAAGAAGCGATGAATCTTCTTGTCCAGAAAGAGGAAGTAAGTGAACTTCTTAATGCATTGAATGACCGGGAAAAGCAGGTGATCCGGCTGAACGAACTGATCGGTTTCGAAGCCATCCCCAAGG
>ERZ773170.1568-NODE-1568-length-16559-cov-17.235943_pt1 | contig 16559 bp, 7 predicted proteins | sample MGYA00581002_ERZ773170 | MGnify/ENA primary metagenome ERZ773170 (study PRJEB29015, sample SAMEA2737811) | human gut metagenome | biome: human gut; feature: human-associated habitat; material: faeces | place: China | collected 2012 ... | reverse complement strand
ATTACCCGTTTATTTTGCTGTGGGTGTTTGGATGGTGTGCATTACGCACGGTTGGGTTTCTTTTTCAGGCTGAACAGCACGCCGACGCCCGCCAGAACCAGCAGCAAGCCGATACCGCTGAACAGCAGCGTACTGAAACCGCCGGTGACAGGCAGCGTAAAGCCTGCACGGTTGACGATTGCAATTTCAGCGCTGGGGTCCGTCACATCTGCGCCATCTCTCTTGTAGGTCGGTGCAGTTATTGTAGACTTGGTCTGGTTGCCATTTGCATCATACGTTGTCGTGGTTGTCCATGCAGCAGCATAGGTAAGATTCAGTTTGGCATCCACAGGCTTAGACAGCAGGTTGTAGCCGTCCACGGTCTTGGTCTCGACCAGTTTGTAGGTACCGGAGGGCAGACCCGCTGCGGAGACGTAGCCGTTTTCGCCCGTTGTAAGGGTCTTGACCTTGATCCAATTTTCAGCAGAGTTAGTGGTCAAGCCCAGTTTTACGGCATCGTCACCACTGATAGCGGCGTATTCTTGGCCGCAGAAGGGATACTTACTATTTCCATTCAGCGTTTCCGTATCCACCTTCTTGTACAGGTCAAAGGTAACGTCCTTAAGACCCGCTCCGTCCTTGGTGCCGCCCTTGGCAGTCTTGTGGATGTTCAGACCAAAGGTGTAAACAACGCCCTTGTCCGTGATTTCGTAGGGCTTGTTGCCGCCGGTTTCTTCCGTCAGGTTGGTTTTGCGAGAATAGACGATCTTGGCAGTGTTCACGTTGCCGTTTCCGGCAACAACTGCACCACTCTGAACGGTAGCGGTATAGGCAATGGTAATTTCACCGCCTGCAACGTCAGTCAATGCACTCGGCGTAAAGGCAACCGTCATAACGGAGTTGTTGGCATCTGGTGCAACAGTAATGGTGTAAGCACTCTCAGCAAGGGTTACATCGCCGCCAGCATTATTCTTGCCGCTGATTTTTACACTGTCCTTATTCTGAATCAACTGTGCTTTAACCGTGGTATCGGTAACCTTGAAGGTTTTCAGGCTGGTGATGTTTTCAGGGACTTTGATAGTCAGGGTATACGGCACGGCATCGCCAACACCGTAATCGGCTTCATGTGTATTTGCGGTGCCGTCGCGCTTGGTGACGGTCTTTGCAATATCGGGCTTGTAGTTCGTAACGGTCAAAGTGGCGTGGGTGCTGTCGATGGTAAAACTTGCGTCATCCACCTTACCGGCAATGGTATCGTCAACTTTCACAGCCTTACCATTCTCGTCAATGTCAAAGTAGAATTTGCCGGTGGTGTTCAGGATATAGCCCTTGTCATTATTTGCGGTATAACCTGTTTCTTGCAGGTAGTAGCGGCCTTTGGCAAGGTTATCTAAAGTGATTTTGCCATCCGTATCCGTGGCAACGTCAGTTTTTACCGCAGTATAGTCATCATCTGTGTCATTCTTCTTGTTCAGGGTAAATTTGACGCCTGCCAGCGGTGTTGTTGTACTTCCCTGTTTGCCTTGCTTGACAAGTTTTACCGTGCCTTTGGCAATGCTGTTTTTGGGGTAGACGGTCACATCATACAGCCATTCTTTTTGGTTTTGGTTATCAGCGCCCGTAGTCTTGTCGCCAATGCGGGTCATAGGAATCGAAACCAAGAAAGGCTCTACGGGCATGGTAACAGCCTGCGGGGTTTTGGTTTCAATTACAAGGTACATACCGACAGGCAGTTCGGTGAAGGTAGCCTTGCCGTTTTCATCTGTACGCACTTCTGACTTATAAGCAGTAGCATAAGCAGTTTTCAGCCCTGCTGCCGTCTTATTCTCAGCATAGTTAGTAAAGTAGTCCTTAACATCTACCTGATCGGCAGTTGTGTTATCATTATAGTAGGCAAGCAACGTCTCTGTATTCATGACCCGATAGAGGGTAAAGCCTGTATCCTTCAATGCTGCCCCCTGCGGACTCACCATTGTTTCGCCATCACCGGCAGTACCTGCATTTCCGCTACTATCCAGTGCCCGCTTATAGATGGTGATAGAGCCTTTCTGGTTTTTGTCAATCGTGCTTGTGCTTGTCTTAGGCATCGTCGCCGCCGCGCTGTCAGCCGCCATGGCGGGCATGGCGCAAAGGCTCAGGGCCAGGGCGGTGCTGAGGACTGCGGTAAATAAACGTTTCAGTTTCATCTTGTTGCATAACTCTTTCTATGTTGTTTTGTGTAGAGGGCTTTTTTAGGGGGTTCAGGAATGTTTGCCCCCTTTCTTATTGTATCGGAACACCAGCACCAGCAGCACAGCCACCAGTGCGGGCAAACCTATCAGCAGCCACAGGCTGGGTGCGTCCGCGCCCGTGTGCGGCAGGGTAAAGCCCTTGCGGTTGTAAATGGTAAGGGCAATGTTGCACACGCCGTCGGCATCTGTGGTTTTCGCGCCAAACGCCGCGCCATCGCGTAGGCATTGCCCGTACGCTGTCAGCGTAAATTCGATGGGCTCGGCCAGCAGGGTGTAGCCATCGGCGGTCTTGGTCTCGGTCAGGCGGTAGCTGCCGGGGGTCAGGGACGTAAAGCTGCATGTGCCATCACTGACCGTCACGCGCGTATCGGGTGTTGTTTCAGCCGCGCCGCTATCGTTCAGCCTTTCCAGCTTGAACTCCACACCGCCCAGCAGGGGAGTGGTTGTACCGTCTATGCCCATTTTGGTAAGGTTCAGGGCAAATTTCGGGTCGGTGCGCTTGTTGATCAGGGTGATTTTGCCATCGGCAAGGGGGTTCTGCGATGCGGTGTAGGTATATGTGCCAATCGTAACCGTACCTTTTGCCGTAAACGTGCCGTTTTGGGTTGCGCACTCCGCCACGCGGTACACATAGTCGGGGGTGCCGATGACGTTGACATCCGTCTTGTCCAGACGTTTAAACGTGTGCGTCCACGTTTTGGACATATAGTCGTATTTTAGCTCGACAGCGTCCATAGACGGCACGTCTTGCCACGCGCCGGTTGTGTCATTCACATGGCGGCGCTCCAGCTTGACCCAAATCGCATCCGGCAGTTTATCGGTCAGCGGTTTGCCCTTTGCATCCTGCCACTGCTTTTCTACCTCAATATCCATCAATTGGTGTGCCGTGTTAGTAAAGGTGGCGGTGACTTGTGCTTCGCCGGTAACCGTGCCGCGCACACCGTTGTCCACGTCGTACTTTGCGTCAGTGGCATTGCAGGTTACGCTTTTCAGGCTGCCATCGGTGGGCGGTGTTTCAACTACCCGGAAGCGTGTGCCAACGGGGATGCCGGTAATTTCCCAGCTTCCGCCAACTGGTATGGTATTGGTCATTGGTTGTACGCTGTCCGCGCTGCCCAAGCCGATACCGCCAACGTTGCTGAAGGTGACGGTAAACGTGTAGTTGCCTGTCAGCGCCGTTGTTTCGTCGTTCGGCTGTTCCTTTTTAATTACCAGCGTACCGACCTTGACGGTGTTAATGAACTTGACCTTCAATTCGGGGAATTCTTCTTCCGGCGCGGCGTAACTGCGGAACACCAGCGTATTCGTGCCTTTGGGCTTGTTGCCGTTGTAGCTGCTGCCTGTTGATGTGGTGTCCCTCGCTTCGGTTCTGCCGTCCTCCGGGTTTGTGTTGTCGCCTTGCAGCGGGGTGGTGATTGTGCCGCTTACAGACGGACTTGTCCCCGCTGCGCTGACCAACGTCCCGTTCTCGTACACCTCCCAGCGGGTGTCGTACAAGGCGGTGTTTTCCGCCTCTTGCAGCGAGATATAACTGCCACGGCGGAACTGGTCCGTAAAGGTCACGGTTTCGCCGTCTTGCAAATCAAACGTGCCATCGGTGTCCACCGCCTGCGTGCCGCTGCTCGCTACGCTGGACGTAAATATCGCGCCGCTGGCGGGCTTCAAGGTATTGCTTTCCGCCGTGTCATAGTCCGGGATATCCGCTTGCTCTACCGAGAAGCCCACCGTTTTGTTTGCCACGGGCTTGGCGGTAAAAACAAAATTGCGGAAGTAAACCGTGCGCTCGTAGTCATCGCCAATGAGGATTTTTGAGAGTTTGGTCAGGTCAAAGTCCGTGTCCTTTGGCATTTTGTTCAGCTGCAGCTTGACCGTGACCCATTGGTTGTTTTGCATCACAACGCTGCCGCTGAGCATGGTGTTCAGATAGGACTTTTGGCCGTTAGTCAAATCGCAGCCCATCTGGTTGTCCCTGTCGTCCTCCAAGGTCAGATACAGGTAGTTGGTGGACAGAACGCCGTCACCCGGGTTGCCCACGGCGTAAACGTCAAAGGACAAATAGTCGCGGTTTTCGATGTTGAGCGGTTTTTCCAGCGTCATAGTGCCGTAGCGCAGGTCGCGGTGTTTGCTGTTTTTATCATACCCTTGGGCGTACCATTTTACGGTTTGACCAGTGTATGTTCCGCTTGTGTCGGGCGGATTATCGTCTTTTTCCATGGTTGTACTGTCAGTATCACTGCTGCTAGCGGTGAAATTGCTGCCGACTTTCACGGGTTTGGGGGTGCTGTCATCAATTGTTTTCGGGCCGTAATGCGTAGCCAAGTTTTGCAGGGTAAAGGTAAAGAGCTTTTGATTTTGGAATAAAGACTTGAACGCGGTGTTTACCTTGCTGAGATCGACCTGCTTTTCAACCTGCAATTTGTTATTGTCGGGGAAGTTGAACGCCACCGCCATGTTGGACTCCCACATACCGCGCTCCATATAGAACATAGTCAGGGTGTGGGTGGTGCGGTCTTTGTCTAATTGGATGGCTTTGCCTGTCGTCTTGGTGAACGTGACAGGGGTCTGGTTGAAGCAGACGGTTTTGGTGGTATCAGTCTGGTAGACCATGGTGTCGCTTGTGTCGGTGTTCTTGTTGGAGCTGACGTAAGGGGTTACGGTGCTGTCCGCGCCAAATTCCAGCAGACCGGACGCTTTACCGTGCGCGCCGCCGACATCCAGCATCAACTCGCCGTCAATGTAGACCCACACGTCATCGTCGCCGGAGAAGAAGAACTTGATAGGAACTTCAATGTTCCTGCCGCTGGTGTCTTTTCCTACAACAACCTTGCCGTCCTCTGTAAGCGTAAAGTCAAATTGCAGCTTGGCGCCAAAGCCGTAGTTGTATTGGGATGCCCCGACTGTGCTGACTGTTTGGTTAAACGGGAAAAAGCCGTAGGTGCCATTGGTATTGTTTGGTGACGAAATGTTTTGTGATTTGCTGTCCGTGGTGGGGTTGCCGTCACCACCTTTGGGGGATTCCAGATAATACTTGCCGTCGGTTTGGTTCTGCTTCAAATACAGAGAGCTTTTGCTGCTGTCATAGTACCAATATTCGGCTTTGCTCTCCGGGTCGTTATCGTCCGGACTGTCCGGATTTTGCGCAAAAACGGCTTTTTGCTTGAGCGGGAAGGAAACATCCTCGTACACCTTGCCCAGCACGGTGTTAAAGGCGTTTTTGCCTTGCAGGAAGTCTTTGTCAAAGTGCGGGTCAACCGACGCATTTGTGTTGGAATTCTTGGTTCTTAACAGCGGCAGACCGTTTGCCGTACCGTCAGAGGTCTTGCTTTCCACAAGGCCCTGGAAGGTGCGATTGTAATCGGAGCTTCCATTACCATTATCATCCAAGGCCGAGTTATTCACGGCCATAAAGATATTGTAGTTGGAACTACCCTCAGCGCCCCAGCCGTATAGACCCATACCGGCGGCAACGGTTGCAAAGGGGTCGCCCCAGCCTGACTTTTGGAAATGCCCGGTATAAAGCGGGTATTTTACATTGCCGTTTGCAGTGTAAGCGCTGCTTAGTGCGCGGTTGAACTGCTCAAAAGTGACGTACCCGCGCTGGGAAGATGTGGTCACCCACGAGTAAGTGTCGCGGTTCAGGCCATTCAGCTCGTAGTCGGTGTAGTAATCGTACAGGGTGCTGGTGATATACTTTGTATCCTTTTGTTGGGTAAAAGTGCCGCTGTTATCAATGTCCACAACGGTGGTATTTTTGCCGCTTTCGGCATCGCGGACAGAGGCTTTCTCGCCCCAGTAGCCGTCACGGTTGACACCTTCGCCGCCCGTGTAGGCCGACGGGTCGCCGTCGTCGGCAAAGAAGCAGGGGTCTTGCAGGGCTGGGGGGATTTCTGCCGTGCTGTACTTTCTGGTCTTGTTGTCTTTTGCGGGGGCGTTTTGGTTATCCGTTGCGGAGAATTGCACCGCGGTGTAAGTTTTTCCATCGCCGGGAATCTCGCAAGACCACAGCTTGCGCTCAGCGGCTGTGGAGTCAGGTTTTTCCTGTGTCATCGGCTGCTGTGTGACCGCGCCGTCTGAACTCGTCAGGAAACAGTACATGGTTTCGCCGTCGCCCATGGCGGACTGCTGTAAACCTTCGCCCTCATAACTGTACGCGGACAGCGTGGCGTCAAAGTAAATCTTTTTGCCCGCGGTAAGCAAATCACCGCCCGCGCTTGCCCAGGTGCTTGTGGTATCGTTGTAGACATAGCAATTTGCCGCTGTTAAGTCCAGTTTCTGTGCGTCCGCGTAGGGGGATGTGGTGAAGTCTGTGGTGAAATCATACAGGGCGCTTTGGCCATTGTTCCAAGTAAACTGCACAAACCGCGAATCATTGTCGGGAATCCGGATCTGCTGCGCGGCAAGTTTGCCCGCATCCACCGTGCCGATCGTTTGGATGCCGGTTTGTGCCGGGGCGCCGTTTACCAGCTTGTAAAATGTTGCGGTTACGTTGGTAAGCGCGGTGCCGCTTGCATTTTTGAAGTAAAGCGGTGTGTCCTTGTAATAGTACTCCACGCGCGTCCATTGGGCGGGGTTGTAGGGTTGATTCTGGTTGAAATGTTTACCATCATTACCGCCGCTCGTAATGCCTTCACGAACAAACTTTTTGCCGGCAAGCAGGTCAATCGCTGTCAGCTCGTCAGTACTGCTAGCATTGTCTTTGCCAAAGGCGTTGATTTCTTCTTTCCAACTATTGCCTTCCATATACTGGAAGATAATTCGATAAAACCCGCCCGCCGGATAGTCCGCCGAATTCAGCGTAACGCTGAAGATTTTGTGTTGTTTCCCATCTTGGTCGGTTACTGTCTCTCCGGTATCCGCCATGACCTTGTCTATGTAGGCGTTCGTTTTGCTATCGGTGCACGCATGGAAATGAATGGTGCATTTTCCGCCAAGTTTGGAATCGTATCTGCCGTCATCCTCAAAATAAATGGTTGTCGTAGCCGGGATAAAGCCCGTCGATACACTCGTGTCCGCTATCGTATCAGGTGTGTTCGCGTCATCGTTGTCAGGCGAATCATCCGCAGGCATAGTATCTTCTTCGTTGGGGTTGTCCCCGTCAGCAAAAAGAACATCTTGCTCTGTGTTGGTTTTTGCCGCCGTGGTTTCCTCTGCGTTGATGGCATGGTTTGGCGCGGCAGCCGTATCGGAAGTGTCCGCAGGGGTTTTGTTCGTCAAGGCTGGGTCGGCAGGGGCGGTGTCCGTATCGGCGGCGGGAGTCTGATTTTCTGCCGCTTCCTGGGTTTTGCCGTCATTGTTCGGAACCGCTGCTGTATTATTTACCGTGTCTCCCGTTTCTGTTCCCGGCTCGTTCGCAGTGGGCGGGGTATCTCCTTCATCCGGAATCGTTTCCAAGTCGGATACAATAGGTTCTTGCGCAGGCTCTACACCCTCGCTTGACGTGTTTGCGGAAGGAATGGTCGGAATCGTTTCCGAACCTGCGTCAAAAAATAAAGCCCCATCCTCAGCTGCATAAACCGGCAGAGCCATACCGACCAGCAGGCACAGGGCGACAAGCAGTGCCGCCGCACGGTGCAGGATAGAAAATGCTTTCGTCATTTGCTTCGACTCCTTTTCTATACATGTGTGTTCTCACGATATATCGGGGGAACGCGCGCCATTCGGCGCGATTTTATGCGCTGCGCACATCTGGCACGGAAACGGACTTTTTCCACAAGCTGAGCTGTATTTACAGTCTTTTTTGAGAATATAATCCGATGTGCAAACATTTGCGCTTGCGTCGGGAAAAGTAAGACACGGTATGTTTGTGTGTGTGCCTTTTTATAAAAAGCAGTATAATACTTTGGGATGAAAATTTCAATACGGCTACATTCAAGCAAGTGATTTTTTGGCAGATTGCAAAATTTTGACTTGTCGAATTCGTCACAATGACAAGCGCTTTCGGCAGCTATTATACACACCGCCCAGCACTTGTTAGAGTTTTGCTGATGTTTTTGCGCAACTGTTGCGCAAAAATCGCCGCAAAAAAGCGTACACACAACACAAATTCAACGGGAATGTCCGTGAATTTGGTCGTGTGTGTGCTTGCGGCTTTATCCTTATCCGGAGCCCAAAAGGGCAGGGGGTCAGCTTATGAGGCACACCAATGTTCAAGCTGAAGATGGAATCTTATATCTTCCCTGAGTATGCAGACTGTCAAAAAACTCTTGTAGGGGCGAGCATTGCTCGCCCGTGCCCGTTTGCCTGTGAAAAAAACTTACCCGGAAAAGGCGTTGCTGCGCCAAGTTGGCGGGCGACCAATGGTCGCCCCTAGATATTCAATAGGCCACGAATGTGATTTTTTGACACGCCGGAGTATGAGCAGGAGCTGACAAGCAAGTTACGGTGGCCGCATAAAAAGGCGCACGGCAAACACACCCGGGCAAGGACTGCGCTTGCCGGGAACAGCATGTGAGAGGTGTCCCTTGCGCTATAGGACACCCGGCAAAAGGGCGCACCTCGCCACTGGTCGGAGCCTTTGGGGGCGGAAGGCTTTACCCGCTGATGGCATCCTCGACCACGTCCAGCAGGTGGCAGGGGTCGAGCTGGGCGGCGGTGCAGCGGCGTGCGAGGGCCTCGACGAAGGCGCGGTCCAACGATACGTCGGAGATAAACTGTACGACCTGATGGCAGCCACGGAGGTCCCGCGCGGCCAGAATGCCGTAGGTAGTGTAGGGCCCGAGCTCGGGCGCGGAGAGCTTTTGACAGACAACGCGATAGGTATACACGATTTTCACCCACTCCTGCTATGCTACATAACAAAATATATTGACAAAAAATGGTAACTAGAGTAAAATTGTGGTAGTGTTAGTGTACTTATAGATGCCGCCCTTCACAATATAGCATATCCCGGTGTGCAAAGTACACAACCAGTGCCGGAAATTTTGGCGGCGCATTTTGCACCGCCGCTTTGCTGTTTTTCCGGCGGTGAATCGCGTTTTGAGGGGAGAGAAGATGTTATGTCCGCATATCGATGCCGTGTGGCAGAAGCAATGACCGCTGCGAGGGAGGCAGCGGGTGTTTCACAGCGGGAACTGGCAGACCGCCTGGGCCGGGATAAGCGCACGATCCAGAAATGGGAAAAGGGCGAGATGAAGATCGCGCTTGAGGATTTTCTGGCCGTCTTTGATGCGCTAAAAGTGCAGGTGGAGCCGTACTCCAAATGGATTCGGCACCCAGAGCTTTTCCCCAATGGACTGTCGGACATCCTGCAATACTCCACCGATAAAAAGCGCATGGCACTGGGGGATTTCTACAGCCGCCAGGCGTCGCCCATGGAGGTCGAGCAGGAATATTACTTTCTGTTTGCTGACCACGGCAGCGACTACCACGGTATGTACCAGCAGTGGATGGCCAACCTGCTGACACCGCTGCGGGATCGCCGCCGCATCTGTGCCCAGATTATTGAGAATTATAACGAGGCTCTTGCCACCGGGACCATCACCGACCCGGACGCGCCCCAGCCCAACATGGAGGTCCTGCAGGCCTGCTATGAGGCCATTGGCCAGAGCATCCAGAGCGGCGCCAACGGCTACACGATGCTGAGCCTTGATTTGAACCGCTGACAAAAGCATAAACCCGCCGCCCCCTGCGTACACTCTGCGCAGGGGGCTTTGTTATGGCTGCACTTCTACAAAGGATTCGGGCGCGGGCGGCATCGCTGCCGACATTCGACATACCGTTTCTGCTGATCTTGCTGCTGTTGTTGAGCTACGGGCTCATCATGCTGTTCTCCGCGGGGTACGCGGTGGCGCTCTACCGCCGCGGCGACGCCTACACCTACATCCGCCCGCAGCTGCTGTTTGCGGCGCTGGGCGTGCTGGCTATGTACGCGGCCAGCCTGGTGGACTACCACGTCTGGCACAAGCTGGCCTGGCCGATGCTGGGGATCTCGCTGCTTTTGCTTGCCATCGTGCTTTTCATGCCGGAGTACAACGGCTGCAAGCGGTGGATCGTGCTGCCGGGGCTGGGCACGCTGCAGCCCAGTGAAATCGCAAAATTCTCGATTGTGCTGGTGTTCTCGCATATCATCTCACTGAATCACGACAGGATGAAGTCGTTTTCCACAGGCGTTGTGCCGTTCGCGTTGATTCTGGGGGTCGTCACGGTGCTCATGCTGCTGGAGCCGCACCTGTCCGGCACGCTGCTGATCCTGTCCATCGGCGCGGTGCTGATGTTTGTGGGCGGCACAGGGCTGCACTGGTTCGGGCTGGCCGGGGGGCTGGGCGCGGCGGCCATTGCGGCGGCGGTCATTGCGCTGCCGGAGCTGGTGCCCTACGCCACGGACCGGCTCGCGTCGTGGCGCGACCCCTTTGCCGACCCGCTGGGCGAAGGTCACCAGACGATCCAGAGCCTCTACGCCATCGCGTCGGGCGGGCTGGCCGGGCTGGGGCTGGGCAACAGCCGACAGAAATATCTGTACGTGCCGGAGCCGCAGAACGACTTTATTTTTTCGATTTTGTGTGAGGAGCTTGGTTTTATCGGGGCGGCGCTGGTCGTGGCGCTGTTTTTGCTGCTGCTCTTGCGCGGCATGTCGATTGCGGTGCGCGCGCGGGATAAGTTCGGCGCACTGCTCGTCGTCGGGTTCGTCGTGCAGGTCACGCTGCAGGCAATTCTGAACATGGCCGTTGTGACGAACACGATCCCGAACACCGGCATCAGCCTGCCGTTTTTCTCGTCGGGCGGCACCAGCTTATTGATGCTGCTGGGGGAGATGGGCATCGTGCTGTCGGTGTCCAGGCAGACGGATATGGTGTAGGGAACATTCCCTTGGCCCCCTCTGCGAGGGAGGCAAGGACGTTCCAACATTTGTTCAACCTTTTTTCACACTCCCACCGTTGCAACGGCGGGAGTTTTGTTTTATAATTAAACTGTATTTTTGTGTGAAAGGGGTGCCGCATGGCAAAACCAAAAAACCAAAAACCACCCTTTGCCCTGCGGGCGCTGCCGGCATTCGCCGTGACGCTGGCGGCGCTTTTTGTGCTGCTGCTGGCGGCCTACGCCCTGCCCGGGGAGCCGGTGCGGGACCATGTCTACGACTCAGCGGTGAAAATCGCCGGTGAGGGGCTGTACCCGGAATATCTGAACTTCAAGCTGTTCCAGATGGACAACTACACCGACACGATCATGCTGACCGAGGCCGCGTCCGCCGACGAGGCCCCGCCGCTGACCGCCATGATGACGAATACGGCCTACAACGTCGATAACTTTGAGACGCTGGCCGACGATCTGCAATGGTACATAGAAAGGGACTGGGCCGCGGGCGCACAGCGCACCGACGCGCCCGCGCTTGTGCCGTTCTCCTACGCGCGGTACTGGCACGGCTACCTGATCTGGCTGCGCCCGCTGCTGCTGGTCACCGACATCACCGGCGTGCGCGTGGTGCAGTATCTGGTGCTGGCGGCGCTGTTTGCCGCGGTGGCGGTGCTGCTGCGCCGCCGCTGCGGGCTGCGGGCCGCGGTGTGGTTCGCGGTCAGTCAGCTGCTGGTCACGGCGTTCTGGGCACCGCATCAGGTACAGTTTTTCACCTGCTTTGCCGTTGCCTACGCGGGCTGCGTCTGGGTGCTGGCCAAGCCCCGCCGCAGCGATGATGTCTGCCTGGCACTGCTGGTTCTTGGCGTTGTGACGTCGTTCTGCGACCTGCTCGTCACGCCGGTCCTGACCCTTGGCCTGCCGCTTGTCTGCTGGCTGCTTGAGCCGCAGCAGCGCCTGCGGGCCGGCACAAGGCAGTGCGGCATCGTTGTGGGCGGCAGCCTGACGTGGGGCGTCGGCTACCTGCTCTGCTGGGCATCCAAATGGGTGCTGGCCGGGCTTGTCACCGGGCAGAACGTTATCGCTGACGCGCTGCATCAGGTGGGCGTGCGCACTGCCGCCGACAGCTGGCACGGCATGAAATTGACATGGGGTAATATTTTACATTTTGTATATACGACACTGGCGGGCAAACACCTGTTCTGGCCGCTGGTGCTGGCTGTCGTTCTGCTTCTGGCGGTGTTTACAGCCAGCATCCGGGACAGGCAGCAGCTCGCGCGCGCACTGCCGCTGGGGCTCTGCGCGCTGATGACCCCGGCGTGGTTCATCGTGCTGCGCACCCACAGCATCCAGCACGGCTGGTTCACCTGGCGCGCACTGGGACTGACCGTCTTTGCAGGGCTGGCGTTTTTGTATTATTGCTGTGATGTGCGGAAAATCGCCAAACGCTTAAAACGCACGTAATATATCAGCCTGTCGAAAAAGGTGTGCTCACCCCTTGGCCCCCTCGCAGAGGGAGGTTTTTCGACACGCTGAATATATGTAGGGGCGGCCATTGCCCCCTACACAACAGGATCATAGGTAAGGCAACAACAGGGGAAAGTAAAAATATGAACGAACTGAAAACGAAAACTGAAAAAACAACCGATGGAGCGCTAAAAAGGAATCCGTGGCGGCGCCTGCCCAAGGGTGGCAAAATCGCGGTCATTGTTGTCGGCATTCTGGCCGTGCTGGCTGTGCTGGCGGCCCTTTACGTCAACGGCAAGCTCGACCTGCTGCGCTATGATGACGGCAGCGTCAGCGAGATGGGTGAGATCGGCGCGGACGAGGACCAGGACCTGGACGGAACCGGCCTGACCCACACCGAAAGCGAGATGACAATGCCCGAGGGTAGCCCGTTCTCTGACGACAACGTGCTGAACATCCTGCTCATCGGCACCGACGAGCGCACCGAGGCCGTCAACGACGCCGATGCCTTCACCCACCTGAACCAGCTCGACGGCACGGAGGACACCACCGAGTTCAGCGACGACGCGCGCTCCGACAGCATGATCCTGGTCTCGCTCGACATCAAGGATCACGTCATCCGGCTGGTCTCCATCGAGCGCGGCACCGGCGTGCCGATTCTGCTGGACGGCTATGAGGGCCAGTACGACTGGATCACCCACACTTTCCGCTACGGCGGCGCAAAGCTGACAATGAAAACCATCGAGGACTGCTTCAACGTGCAGGTAGACCACTACGTCCGCGTCAACTTCAACTCCTTCGTCCAGATCGTGGATGCCGTCGGCGGTGTAGACCTTGATATTACCGAGATGGAGGCCAAGGCCCTGAACTGGGAGGTCCCCTCCAACTCGATGCTGATCGTCAACCACGTTGACCCGGGCCCCAACCATTTTGACGGCTACACGGCGCTGCAATACGCCCGTCTGCGCAAGATTGACAACGACTGGAAGCGCGTCGAACGCCAGCGCACCGTCATTAAGGCCGTGCTGGATCAGGTGCAGAACGCCAGCGTCATGGAGCTGGACAACCTGCTCAACACCATTCTGCCGCTGATCCAGACGAACTTTACCAAGTCCGAGATCGCCGCGCTGCTCGTACAGCTGCCGGGCTTTTTGGGCTGCGATGTGCAGCAGATGTCCATGCCGCTGCAGGGCACCTACGGCATCCGCACGGGCATGGATGACCGCCTGATGTACGACCCCGACTGGGTCGTGAATATTAAGGCATTGCAGGACTTTTTGTACAATGATAAGACCGCCGAGGAGGTCATTGCCGCCACGCCGGAGACCGCTGCCGCCGAGGCCGCGGGCGAGCTGGTCATTGCGACCCGCGAGAGCGCCGACGTGACCAACCCCGTGGAGGAGTACAATAATAAGTATCTGCACCGCATTGATATGACTTATGCGCTCGATGCGTCGGACTTCGGCAGCGACGAGTACCGCGTCTTTGTGGCCGACACCGACAACCTGCGCGGCAATGAGCTGCGCGGTGCGCTGATCGACAAACTGTACAGCGCGGGCGTGCGGGTCGTGGCCGTGCCGGACGGTGCCGCCGCGGGCGTGCTGCTGGACAACTATCTGCAGACCGGCAATACCGGGAGCCTGGACAGCTACCTGTCCGTGCTGCCCGCCGACCGGCGCGACAGCGCCCGCACCCTGTGGGAGCATGTCCGCACGCGCTACCCCGGTGTTTTCCACGCCGCGGGTCTGGGGGCAGATGCCCGCAGTGCGACAGTGGGCAAAGCGCTGACCGTGCTGGCCAATGCGAGCTACAACACGCCCGAGACAGAGATCGCCGAGGCTGTGCAGGTCATGCGCAGCGGCACGACCAGCAATGCCGTCTACTGGTTCAAGACGGCGATGGCCAAATATCCGCGCCAGATGGAGCGGTTCTTCGGCAGCAGTTACGCCGCCGTGTCCCGCCTGTACTACGCCATGCAGGGCACGCTGAACGTCGCGGACGACAGTGAGCTGCCGACCTACGACGCGAAGCAGCTGCTGAAAACCTATAAGAAGGACGGCATCCTGATCTTTACCGACGAGGCCAGCGCCCTGATGACCGAGGGCAGCATGGCGTCCGAGCTGCAGGCGCAGCTGGATAAGCAGAAATACGGCGAGGACGAGGACCCGCAGCGCGTCTGCGCCATTGGCGCAGTCTACGGCACCTGGAGCAACGCCGGCAGCTTCACGCCCGACGATACCGAGACCGCCTGGGACGCTGACAGCCTGACCGAGTACCTGGGCAGCGATGCCCTGCGCGGAAAAGATATGCTGCTGGCGCTGGACGGCGAGGACAGCCCCTACCTGACGGAGAACTGCCTGCTGAAGGACACCGACACCCCCGTGGCCGAGCAGGTGCAGAAACTGTTTGTGCTGGATATGGTCTGCGCCCTTACCATTGCGCTGATCGATCTGGCCTTTCCGTACCTGTCCCGCTGGTGCATGTACGAGCTGCTTCCGCAGAACGCATACCGCACCTTTTTCACGGTGATGGCAGCGGCATCCACGCCGTAGCGCTCGGCCAGCTTGGCCAGGGCCATGTCTTCACCCAGGTTGCCGGGCTCAACGGTGATGGTGTAGGTGGTCTTGACGCCGTTTTCATCGGTCACCGTTTTGGTGTAGCTGTTGCTGCCGACCCGGACTAGATCGTCATAGGTAACGTTATTCTTCTTGTCTACGATGGTGTAGGTCAGGCTGCCGCTTTTGTCCTTGCTGGAGGAAAGCGTCCACTGGTCGTCAGCCTGCTCTTCATTATGGATCTCGCCTAGATCCCAGGCCTCCCAGGTCACTCTGGTGAAGGACTGGCTGTTGATATTGGTCTTTCCGTCAACAGGCGCATAAGACGGCAGATTCGAATCCAGAACCTCAACGCTTTCGTAAGACAGCTTAATGGTCTTGCCGTCGGTGGTCTGGTATTCAATGATGCGGCCGGTATCATCATACTTGATGGAACCGGCAACGGCGTTTTTCGGAGCGGTCTTGAAGTCCACGCCAAGGCCATAGAGGGGGCTGTCCTGGGTGATGGTGGTATAAGCACCGTTGGCATCTGTGGTGGCATTGCCGGAGACAAAAACACCGCTTTCGATCAGAGTGCTCTTGTGATCCGTCTTTCCGTCGGCATCCGCCACGATCTCTTCGGTTCCAACATAAAATAGCCGGCGCCCTTATATCCTGCCCCTGAGACACTGCTCGGTTTGTCATTATAAACAAAATTGTAAGTAAAGGTATACTTCTTGCCATCCGAAGCAGTATAAACGTAGGTACGATTCAGAACATCTTTGTTTGCACTGATGTTCTCCTTGGGAAAGGAAACATCCTCATCAGTGAGGGTCAGGGAAGCGGGATCCACCTTGGTGCCAGTGCAGGCTTCGATCGCGTCTGCCAGAGCCTTCTGCAAAGCAGCCTTCTTGGCGCGGAGCTCGGCATCCTCCAGCGTGCCGTTATCCTTGGACAGCTGATTGTCGGCATCGGTCATAGTGACAGAAATCTGGACCTTTTTCAGCAGCTGCGAGGCATCATCGTAGCTGATCTCGCAGGCTTCGCCGTTGACCACCTTGCAGACCTTGCCATCCTTGACGGTGAAGGTGCCGTTGCCGGGATTGCTGTTCAGCAGTTTGGCCAGTTCATCGGCGGACATATCCTTGACCTGTGCATCGGTGTACTCATTCGTTTCGTGGTAAATGATCTCATAGGTCTTGCTGCCGTCCTTCACGGTGATAACCTTATCGCCAGTAGCATTGGTGCTCTCGGTCTTGTCCTGTTTCTGGAGCAGTTCGTCCAGATCCACAGAGAAGGTGTTGTTGTCCTTGTCCGTAAAGGTCAGCGTTTTGTCCGTTTTGTTGGGCAGCGTCACGTCATCTTGCTTCACGTCGGCGGTTCCAGAGTGCTCGCTCTTTTTAACGTCCACCTTCAGGGTAGTGTCCACCGTGCGGGTGGCCTTGTTGCCGGTCACGGTGATGTACACAGTTTGTTCGCCGGCAGAAGTACGGATGCTTTTGGTCAGGTAAATGTTGGACAGATAGTTGTCAAAGCCCGCGTGGATCCACGCCTGCATGTT
>ERZ773170.1566-NODE-1566-length-16572-cov-105.410426_pt1 | contig 16572 bp, 10 predicted proteins | sample MGYA00581002_ERZ773170 | MGnify/ENA primary metagenome ERZ773170 (study PRJEB29015, sample SAMEA2737811) | human gut metagenome | biome: human gut; feature: human-associated habitat; material: faeces | place: China | collected 2012 ... | reverse complement strand
TGTTGTGCGCTTGCATAACAGCTGATATGCGCTCGCCCAACACCTGTTGTGCAAGTGGAAATCAGCTGGTGGGCGGATATTTATTTTAAATCTTCCTTTCTTCCGTTAGGCGTCCCAGCGGATTTGCAATCCGCTGTTAAAAAATGTTCGACCTTTTCTTTGCGGATTTGTAATCCGCTGTAACTTGTAACGATTATCCGCCAATTTCAAAAATACTCTTCACCCTTCACCAAACTGGCGTAAGTATTTGTGTATGAGTTGATTTGGTAGGATGAAGAGTGCGCTCGGCTCTTCACCACTCTTCACCCCAGATTTTTTCGCTAGTTGTTTATAGATTGAGGGGGGATTGCAAATCCCCCGGTTTCATAGGTCGAACATTTTTTTACAGCGAATTGCAAATCCGCTGGGACGCCTGACGGAAGACAGACGCCTGACGGAAAATAAAATATCCAGGTGAAGAGTGGGTGAAGAGTGGTGAAGAGTGGTGCGCCACTCTTCACCTCTCAGAACCCCAGTGTTTAACGGGGTTTCAGGCGATTTGGTGAAGGGTGAAGAGTAAAAAAGAGAGTGGAGATTTTCTCTCCCGACGTATCGTTTTGTGCCTGGCAATGGCAAGATATTGCCCTGGTAAAGGGCAATATAATGCCGTAGTGAGGCAATAAGCGATGGAAGCGTCTTTACCACTCGTCAGTACTATCATGACGACCTCTCAGTGACACCTTGACTCCTTGTCAGGAGTATCCTGACAAAATGAAGGGCTGGACTTTCTCCCGAAAACCCAACCCTTCTTTTTAAAACAGCTGTTTTTATACTTTATTTATATATAAGTAAAAGATGTTATTATATTTATCACTTATCTTATGTTTATTGCAGAATCAGGCGTATTGGCATCGCCTTGTAGCGGCCAGTGTTCTTGCCGTTGCTACCGCTCACGAATCTCATATTGGATAATCCTATCTTCTTGTTATATACATCAAAGTATCTATACCAGAAACCATATTCAGGACTTTTGGTACTGAAGCCCTGCGTACCTGACAGCAAAGTCTTGGTCCAGAGATTCACATGGATAGGGTTCTTATGGTTCTCGCCCTCCAAGCATCCACCTATAGGCAGATAGATGTATGGCAACTCGGAATCAACCGTCTTGATACGCACGCAGTTGTAGGTTTCTCCTAACGATGTGGACTGCGGTTCCACCTCCAGATTGCCAGCATTAACTAACTCTTCGAACACGGCATCAGTTGGAATGGTATAGCCTTCTGGTGCCAAGGCGCTGGAGAGATCCTGAGTGGCATCGCTGGTGCTCTTTTTTTCAGAGATACAGAAATAACCACCAATGGCTTTCTTGTTCTTTTCCAGTGCCACCACATCTGGGGCATAGTAACCATTGTTGGATGCACCTAGGTTGCGGTCTAACATATAATAAGTAGTGGTGGTTTCATCGGCCTTCTTTCCCTGTACCTTTACCACACCATAATAGAACCAGCCCTTCACCTTCTTCTCATTTTTCCCGTTTTTTGCCAGCTGATAATCAGTATATACCTTGGAAGCCCCATCTATATAATGGAAGATACCAGTATGATAAACAGGATAAGTGATCTCGATGCCAGCCTTGTTGGTGATGATAAATGAAGACTTCCACAAATCTTCGTTTGCCGTAGTATTGGTAAGGCTTACCTTCCAATTGCCATTATCTTCTTTCACATTGATTCTATTATCCGTGTTTGTAATCTTATCACCATCAAGTTTAGGGATAAGATATGTGATATTGGCTGTTCCCACGCAGAAATGCAAACCATCATTTCTCACAGCCCCTTGCATATCTTCAGGAGTGATGCCTTGCACATCATGGTCCAACCAGTTGAAATAGTTGGCAGCTCGGGTGGAGTTTTTATACTGCATGGTTACGATTCTATCAGGATCCTCTTTTCTAAAGTCGAAACCAGCCTGCTTGATGGTTATATCAAGAGAAAGATCACCAGAAGTAACGGTGATGGTGCCTTTACGTGGTTTCTCTGATTGGTCATTCTTTGTAAGCGTAAGCTTCAAGGTATATTTCTTGCCTTTAGAAGATCTGCTTGTCTCTGATATATCATTCTCGGTCTCTTGCTGACAAGCGGTTATCCAAGAATTATTTCTCTTGACACTATATAGCGCACCATCACTACTCGTTGCCTTTGGCAAGGTAGTAACAATGGTTACGATAGCCTCTGTTGTGTTTGCATTTATCTCCGGATAATCGCTCACTCCCAGTTCATAGTCTTTGCAAGCTATCATTCTGGTGATTTCAGGATTATCGTCCCGCACCTCTACTTCCAGTCTATTCTCTGGCTGACTCTTCTTAGCCTCATCAATCGTAGAGAAGCCATAGTCGTTTACCTTGATTACCTTGATGGTATAATGGTGGTTGCGGAGCAAGGCATATTGGGTTGTCTTTTTGTTATCCTTGTAGAGTGCCACCTTATAATATCCTTCTCTATAATCTTCTTCTTCACTTTTCTTATATTTCGCCTTGATGATCACCATTGCCTTGCCTGCAGAAGTTTCATTTACTGCCACGGTGGTTGCGGTACCGCCGCCCAATGGGTTGGCTTCCTCACTGAGATCAGTAGATTCTGCCAAGTCATCGGTCGTAGGCTCAATATATTTGGCAGGAGCTATGGCTGCCTTGGTTGCCATGTTATAGACGTACAAGCCTGCATTGGTGAAATTACTCTGGATGCTATTGTCTATCTCCAAACTAATCTTGGCGCATTGGCGCAACATCGTCACAGAAGGATTAGCTTCCAAAAGTTTATCGATTGAAATTTTACCCCAGCAGATAGGGGCATCAAGCTGAGGGTCTCTCTCCTTAGCAGCAGTGAGAGACTGCAAGTCTTGTGCCTCGCTCTCCGTCATGTCGCTGGCATTGGCTACAAGATGTACATTCTTGGTACCAGCAGGTATATTGAGTATCTTTACCTTGTAGCTGCCATCAGGCTGCTGTAATAAGGTAGAATAGCAATCTGTCTTGCCTTTGTATTCGTTATTGTCTCCATAGAACACAGCCCAGAGCGAATTGAATGTCTCCGAGGACTCCGCTCTTGTACCAATCTGTTGCTTGGTGAAGTTGGTCAATTGAAGGTTCAAGACAAGTCCCTCGGCAGGGATTTCATCCCCGCCGAGTCCGATAGCCTCCATCGTGTCCTTGCAAGAAACAAGGCTTAGGAGCAATCCTATCCATATCATTAAATGTTTGATCTTCTTCATTGCTTAAACTGATTTATAACAGTGTTCAAATCTGATTCTAATCTTATTTAATTCACACCAGATGGCTTGCCAGCGTGCCAAGAGCCATCGTAATAATAGCCTGTGTCATTATTATGCTTCTCATAGCTGTTGCCATTGAAAAGGAGAATGGATTTTTCGTCAGAAATCTCATTAGCAGTCATAATTCTGATGTCCTTCTCGTGGTCTCCCTTAACAGCCTTGAGGGTAATCACAGTCTTATACCAACCATTATTCAAGTTGGTGCATTTCCAACTTTTACCTTCTTTATCAAAAATGGTAAAAGACTCGCGTTCTGTATTGTTGTCATCACCATTTTTGCCATTGGCGACACCATATACCCTGAACCATCCGTAAGTCGGGAATTTTGTATAGACATTGATGTTGATATTCTCGATTTCTGGCAGATCGTCATACACATGACATACTGGGTCAGAGGTAGGGTCGTAAACAATCCAACCCTCGCAGTCCTCGTAGTCGAAGAGCGGTATACCTGGTTCCAAGTGTTGTGGGCAGCGATGCACAGAGTAACCTACGTCTTTGTTGTAGTTGTTGCTAAACATTATCAGCGTTTCGCCCGGTTTTATCTTTCTGTCACTAGTGGCTCCGTGCTGTGTATGTTTCTGCACTGCATTTACACTGAAGTCTTTGTAGTACCATCCCGTATTGGTGTTGTCGGCTTCCATGAAGTCTCCTGGCCATCCAGAATCATCTTTACCACCCCAATGTTCTGTATATATCCATCCTTTTCCTGTGATGTCACTGCCCTCCGTTTCACCTATTTGGGTATATACGTAGATGCAATGGTTCGCTGTTTGAGGTTGATACTTGTCACCTCCCCAATGCTCTTCATACCATCCGTCGTTCCAGTTGTTCGAGCCTCCCTCTTTTAAAACACCCAAGAAGTTTTTTGTCACGTTAGATTGGGTCGGGTCGTTATTGCCGGCGTATGGAATTCTGTCGTTGATGGCTCTGAAATTGATACGATAGTTGCCTACAGCAGGTTTCACGATGACCTTAACAGCTTTTACAAAGTTGTCATAGTTTTTTATTCTATGTTCTTGAGGCTGCACGTAGAGCAGATGCTCTGTGGTGGTGACAGGGTCTGTTGTGGCGGATATTGTAAATGTTCCGTCCTCGGTATCAGGGTTGACACACGCTGCCTTGATGGTAGAGCTACCAACAGTTGATGTCATCCTGGGATCTTTAAATTCCAGACCTCCCAAATTGGTCTTGAATTTGATAGTCTTTTGAGAATTGTCGCTTTTCCAATAAATGACAACCTCTTGTGGTGTGATGTCAAAATAAGGAGTTACATTATAAGTTACGTTGATGTACTTCTTGATGTTTCCTGCCTTGATCCAAACTTTTGCCGTGCCTGTATATTCACCATTGTACTCAGTGTATTTGATATCTTGGTTGACACTGAATGTAATCTGCTTCTTGGCGATGTCAAGCTTGGCCGACACGACATCTTTTCCGTTTATTTCCGTATCGCATCCGAAGTCATTTTCTGTAATAATGGCATTCGATTCATAATGGATGGAATCTCTAGTTGTAGAGGTCACATTAGCCTCCGTCTTGCTTACCCACAATCTAGTATGGTTGAAGTCGGCATCTATCGTTACAGGAGTCCAGTCCTTTACGCTCACATTACAGTCGAGGGTCATGTTTCCCAGACTCTTGATTTTGCCGATAATCTCATAATAGGTACCACGAGGGAAGGTTGGAACTTCGGTGGAAGTTGAGCTCTCGTTCTGACGATGTCCCAGCTTAATCGTATAGTTGTTCTCAATGCTACCATTCACAGAGCCATTAATTTTGAGGGTAGACTGCTGAGTGGCTTCGGCGATATAACGCTCAGGCAGATAGTAAGTGCCTTGGAAGAGCCACTTAGCTGCGGGATTCTGTGGAGCAGCTGTAGGAGTAGCACTAGGGACAAGGGTGATGATGTCCTTATCATTCTCATTGGCATTGGCATCATCCTCTGTCCAGTCTCCCTCCTGATAATAACCACCCTTATTGCTTGCCTCAGAAGAAGTAGGATAAACTTCATTCTTAAAACCTTTGGCATAATCTTGGCTAACACTAGAGGCTGGCTTGCTAAATGCTCCATCCCAACTCAGCGTGGTGCTAGGAGAAAGCTTTTGAGCCAGAATATCCTTGATGCTATAGCTCTTGCCATTGAATGAAGAGCCTTCAGCTGTAGGGTCGAAGAGCAGGTTGAGCTTTACTTTTACGCAAGTAAACTTCAGGTTGGCTGCCACCGTGGTGTACTTATCACCAGCCATATCAATATTGGTTGTCTGCAGATTGCCATAGATATCCTTTGGCTCGTATATCATTGGGATATTGGTGGCGATAGGGAGATTTGCCGTAATGCCATCTGTATATTTCAAGACCTCAGACTTGAGTTCATTCTCATTGCTGATATTGGCTTTGGAAAGAGCCTCAGCCATATTTGCTACGGCATAAATATGATACTTGCCGGGATTGATGCGCAGCTGATAGGTGGCGATATGCTCATCCAGCATGTTGGAAGCGATAGGGGCTGTCAACTGCTCTACGATGGCTGTACCATTAGCATTTCCGTGATTATCTACAGGGAATGCGTAGAGGAGAAGATCATTGATCTGGCATTCATCTACTGTAGCATTATAGGTAGGAACCTCAGAGGAACTGCCGCTGAAATCATTGCCGTTCGCACTGAGCACGGTTGGTACCAGCACGTGCAGGTTGCTTGACGAGTTGGGGGTATATCTGTTACCCTCCAACTCGTCGTTACAACTAACTGCAAATAAACTAGTCAACAACCAAACTATGAAACCTATATAGATATGAAATCTTCTCATGATAACTTTACCTTTTACTTATTCCATCTCGATGCTTCCATCTCGATGAATGATTTACGATTATAAGTCGGCACGCTGTATGCGCTTGCTCCAGTCTAGGATGGAGATGCCGAGTTGCATATACTGCCACTGGTCGCCTTTGAGGAAGAAGTCGAGCTTGTAGTCGTATTCTCTATCCAGGAACTCCTGTGCCGAATAGTTCATGTTCTCGAAGGCTCCTCTGCCTTGGGCGAGACAATCGACTAGGTTGATGCGGACCACCTCCTCGCCCGTCTTCTTGTTCCAGATGCTCAGTATCGCATTCTTGTCGTTCTCGGTTGCTGGATGCAACACGAGGCGGGAGAACATCAGGGCGGCGTGAGCGGTACGCTCCTGTACGGTACCCTCCGGAGTGGTGAACTCGGTGGTCCAGGTCTTGTAAGGGGTGTATGTCAACTCCTCGTCTGGGAGGAGAGAATTGTCGTAATTGATGTAGCCATTGGCATCAGTTATCTGATAACTGAAGTCTTCGGCGTGGATGTCGGCTGGGGCGTCCAGCTGATGCAGACTGATGGTGAGCTGCTTGGTGTCTCTGATGAGACTGATGGTATGGTGGGTAATCTGAAGATCCTTCACCTCTACTGTTTCGTTGCTCAATCCCTGCCAGAGGGTATCAAGCGGAAGAGCCTGGTTTTCTATCTTTCCGGCATTTCTGTCGAGTCGGGTACGGAGTTTTTCGATGCTTTCTCCTGCTGCTGGAGCTTCGATGTGGAATTTGGCACCAGCCTGTGACAGTGCCTCTTCGTATTTCTTCTGGAAGGCGAAGGTGGCGAAACGGTATTTGCCAGGTTGCAAGTCTATGCGCATGGCATAGTTAGGGTCTTTGAGGGGTTGAGATTTTCCCTCGTTGGCTGCATCCTGGCGAGCCACTAGGTTGCCCTGCTCATCGAAGACGAACACGCAGACGCCGCCTACATGATCGTTGAACATATCAGCGCGCTGGACGTTGTAGTCGTACTTGAACTGCAAGTCAACTCCCATATCGCAAGGAGGGAGGTCGTCGTGCATCAAGTCGTTGCAGCTGCTGAGCATGCTGCCGAGAGCGACGATGGTTCCGAAAGCAGCGGTACGGCTGATAGCAGCCAAGCTGTCGAATCCCCATTCCATGCGTATATTCTTGATCCAACTATGTAACTTATTGTTTGCCATGATGCTTTTTGGTTATTATCAATATAATGTTTCAGAATATCAGGTTGTGTTTCTAGCTTCCACTATGGTGAAGCTGAAAACACAACTCGTATGTTTTAACGAAGGCGGGAGCCTAAGCTCCGCCTTTCGTTGTTATTACTCGATTACAAATCTACCTTCTGTGTACGCTTAGCCCAGGAGAGGATCTTCACGCTGACGTTGATGTACTGATCGTTCTCATCGTCGGGATCTGTAGGCTTAACCTTAGGAACGTCAGGATAACCAGGACCACTAACGCTATTTACAGAAAGCTCGTACCAGTTATTACGGAGTACACCGTAACGGCCAAGCCAGTTGGCATTGTTACTGTCGTATGTCTTATCACCAGCATTCCAAGGAGTAAGCTCGTTGAAGTGCTTTACACGTGCGACATAGTAAGAAACGCCACTCTCGAAAGTAGATAAACCAACTGCTGCGTCTGTTGCTGTAGCTTTCTTGAAGCCGAGCTTTGCATTAATCTGATCGACCTGTTCTGTTGTAAGAGCGGTTGTACCATAAGTAATATTAGCAGCAGCAACAAGACGTACACCAGACTTTGTCATGTCATTGCCTTTAGCAGCAAGTGTTACAGTTACCTTCGAAGCATCAGCCTCACCAAGAACCTCCTGTGCCTTAGCCCTAATCTGATCCTCTACCTTAGTAGCATTCCACAATTGAGAGCTGTTACCCATCTTGTAGAAAGTCTCTCCAGGTTTAAAACCATTAGGTTGGTACTTAGCAGAGAACAAAACTCGTGTTGTCTGACCCTGCACCATATGATCAATGTCGAAGGTATTCTCAAGGCAGTACTGAGCCTTCTTGGCGTCTTCACCAGTCTTAAACGCTTTTGATGGGTCTGTTTGGTTTGCTACCAGGTTAAACTCGCCTTCGCAAGCAGTTACAGTAGCGAAATTTGTTTTGTAGTTAGGATCTGCTCCCCAATATACGCGTGGGAATTCTGCAAGCTTTGTATCATGGAAACGATCCATTTTTGCTTTATTGGTAGCAGCAGGAGTAACAGCTGTCTTCCAAATATCTTTCCACAATTCATCAGTTACATGTACAGGAAAAGTCTTTTTGTTGGTAACGTCAAGAGTCCAACCTGTAATGTCAACCTTGTCGCCATCATAGTTGCCACCACTAATATCAACGTGCTCAGAAGAAGTAGAAGCGAGAGAAACCTTAGCAAGACCACGCTCAACATATACTGTAGTAGCTGTAGAGTTCTCAGCCTCCTGCTTAGAAGCATAGATATTCTTGATTTCAACAAGAGTTTCAGGAGTACCATCGGCAACATACTTAGGTGCATTAGCCATAAAGAAACCGTTGTCATACTTCAAGTAGTTATCAACTGTTGCGTTATCAGCTTTCTTGCTCCAATCTGCATATGTCTGGCCTTCAGTAGGATAAGTGATTTTCTGAGCCGTTTCAGAATTGTTGTTAAGAACAATAAGAGCATAATAACCCTTATTTGCGCCAGCTTCAGCCTTTGTAATTTTAGCTGTCAACTTGGCTGTTGTGGTTATACCACTTGTGCTGCTTGATGTCCAAGGCTCCATATTACCGAGGTCTACAGTTTCCTTGAAATTAAAATTACCAGAGGCATCTTTCTGGAAGAGAACAAGAGTTGCATCGTTTACAGCATACTCGTTCTTGTCACCATTCTCAAATGATGGTGAACCTGATGGTGTATCATCTGCACGTGTTCCACTTGTTGTAGGCAAGTTGATAGAGAAAGATGCATAGCTTGCACCAGTCTCATTCTCACTAGAGCCATTACCCCCCCCTACTACTAAATCGTTGTTGCTAGAGCAACTAGCAGTCATAGCAGCCAAAACTGCTAATCCGAAAAAATGTTTAATTCTCATAATTGATGTGATTTTATTGTTAGTTATTACTTTTATTGTTCCGCCTTCATTTCCTCGTAGATCTTTCTGATGCGTTCAGCTTCCTTCGAGTTTCCTGCCTTGGCAAGATGCTTCTCGGCAGTTACGAGGTCGCCCTTCTGCAAATCTGTGCAGGCGGCATTGAGATTGGCTGTCTCATCATCAGGGAAGAGACGGACGGCAATATCAAATACCTCGTTGAACTCTGGAGAACCAGGCTCATAGGTCTGTGCCACCAGATACATCTCCTGTAATGACAACTGCTGAGGCTTAGTCTTCAGGATTACCTTTGCCTCCTCAATGTCGAAAGGACGAACGGTGTAGGTTACCGTATAGTCGCTGTGGCGCAAACGAGGATAAATCTCACTCATAATGTAGCGATAGCTAGCCGGATAAAGCTTCTTGATTTTCAGGTCCTTTGCATCGGGTGCCAAGGATGAGTTGGCAACGGCAAGGATGGCAGACTTATCGGCTAAGTTGCTGGCTTCCACCTTCTTCTTGAATCCCTCCCAGTCTTCTGGGGTGGCGTGATAGGTGAAGAGCTTTTTATCGATAGTGTAGAGATTGCATACATAATTGCGCAGGGCAGCCGCACGGTTGTTGGCGAGTCGCACGTTGTTGGCGTAAGGACCGTCTGGCGACGCATAGCCATGAATATCGATATTGGTGATGCTCACATCCTTGTCGTTCTTTACGAGGTCGATGGTGGATGTAATCTTTCTCAGCTCTGTGGCATTCTCCCGGAAGTCGGCGAGGATATCGCTCTTGTTGAGTTTGAAGCTCAGGTAAGCTTCACCCTTTTCGGCTCTCACCTTGATGGCTTCAGCCTTTGGCTTCACGTAATGGTCGCGACAGATTCTCGGTGCCGGCTGGATGGTAGCCATCAGAGTGGTATCCTGATCCATCATGTTGCCGCATCCGCAGAGGTCTTCCGTCATGGAGAGGTTGAAAGCCTTCATCCACTTCCTGTAGGGAAGGGTCTGTGAGAAGAGCACCTGCTGCTCGGTATCATTCCTGCGTCTCACTACCACTGCCTGGCTGTTTTTCAGTTTGCTGCTTTTGCGCAGGTATCTGATGTTCTGGTTTTTGCCATTGATGATAATGGGATTCAGGGCGATGGTATCTTCTCCGGCAATAAGCGGAGTGAAAACTAGCTGTTGCTCTGATTTGAGCTGCAGACTATCGAGATGAAGGCGGAAAGCAACCTTGAGACTGTCGCTTTTCTTCTGTGTCAAGACGCTGTCTATCAAGATCTTGCCTCCGGCCAACCGTAGCTGCGAATCATCTATCTTCTGGGCTTGGACAGTCAGTGCGCTCTGTGCAAACAGAATGCAAAGGGGCGAAATGACTGCATAAAGCTTCATTTTCTTCATATTCTTCATCTTGTAAAAGAGGGTTTGATTTTGTTTTTCGCTATCTCGGTGATATTGTTTTTAGAATGCGTATATCAGGGAAAGGGCGGCTTTAGTTGGACCTACATAGTTGCGGTGGTCCTCGTTAAGACATTTGTCACATCTTCCGTAAAGCTTGTATGGACTGTAGATGTATCCTAATCCGATGGATCCTTCGAGATTGAGATGCTCAGACAGCAGCCATTGGTATCCGTAGGTGAGACCACCACCGACATACCAGCCTTCGTAATGTCTTCCTTTCTCTGTCTTTGGCAAGATGCCGAAAGGCAGATCCACATTTTTTACGTTGTATTCACCTCCAAGGGCATGGATGCCGAAAAAGTGGCCTCCAAATTTCTGGCAGGTGTACCAGCGGTACTCTGGCATTACGTTCCAGTAGCGCAATTTCTTGTCGCCTGAGAACTTCCAGGGATTCAGGGCGCCGAAAAGCTGAAAAGTGCTCTTCCTGCCCGTGCCTATTTCTAGACCAGCATTGAGCGAGGTGGTTGCCAAACCAAGCAGGTTGGTCTTCAGTGCTACCTCTTGCGCTCGGGTTATTACTGTTGAGAGAATCAGCAGTAACAACATCGGTGTTCGTTTGAACGATCTCTGCTTCATCATCATATTTTTACTCTGTTGATTTTCTTTCTTAAGGATAATGCTAGTTGCTTATTCTTATTTATCGTCATTTACTTATTATCTCAGGCTTACCCTTGTAACAAAATGAATGTCACCGGGTTTCCTTTTCGGTTGCAAATATATGATGATTTTCTCAAAGGTGCTTCAAAAAATTGATGGAAATCAAGGAAAATGAAATGCAAACGTTTGCATTACCGCGCAAAATGTGTGGGAGCACAGAATTTGTGAATATGATATAAGTGCCTGATATATAGAAAATAAAAAGCGAGGGTGTAAGTTGCACACCTTCGCTTTAGAAATATTGTATTTTGATGAATTTCTTTTTTGTGATTTGAGAATCAGAAGACGGGAAAATCCGGCTTTTGGGGGATTATTTCAGAACTTCCATCGCCTTCTTCAGACCTCTATCCACAGCGGATGGATTGTTCTGGTAGAGCTTCTCCTTTTCCTCTCCGGTCATCTCGTCGAGCAGATAATCGGGGGTGATTCCCACACTTTCCAGCAGGTTGCCCTGTGCATCCTTGGTAAGCGAGAACGGCATGTAGAAGTAGAGGTAGCTCGTTACATTTCCTATCCATCCTCCATTGCTGGCTTCGTTGTCGGAAGTGAGCATCGCCTGTGCTCCGTAACTGTTTCTGCCTATCGTCTTCACGTGGTCACCCTGACTCTTCAGGATGAGGGTTGTCACCTCCGACATGCTGGCACTGTAGTTGTCGAGCAGGATGGCGGTAGGGATGTTTCTGCCCAGGCTCTTCGGCGTTACCGTAATCTTCTGCGGAATCCAAGGCGTATAACTGTATGGATTATTGTCCTCTTTTTTGCGCACGTAGGCATAGACGGCAGATTGGGTGATGAGATAGTCGGTAAGCAGACGGGTATCTATCACGCTTCCGCCACCGTTGCCACGGAAGTCGAGAATCAGCTTCTGGATTTCGCCCTTAGCCAGAGGCTTCAGGAACAGACGGCGGTAACCTTCTACGCAGAGATGATTGTAGGTAAACTTCAGGTCGCTCCAGTAAGCATAGAGTTCCCGCTCGTGCCAGAGGTAATCGGCAAGAGCCTGACAATACCAGCTGGCAAAACCGGAGGCTGAAAGCATCTGCTGGTAACGGGCATCGCCCTGCAGCTTCTGTCGAATCTGCTCGCCCATACCGCTTGCATCAGCAGTAATAGGTAACAGTTTGAGGAGTCCCGGTGCCACCTCGTAAGCCTCGCTGGCGAGAGCATAGAGACCGGAATAGTCTCCCTGGTTGCTGTAGGCCGCCATCTTCTCGCAGGCTTGGACTGCATCATCCGAAGCCAGATAGCTATCCATATCGGCAAGCAACTGTGCTGCCTGCTGCTCAGCCTTCTCTCGCTTTCCTGCATCTGCAATCAGTTCCTTCGCCTTGTCTGTTATCTTGGAAGCATCCAGATGATAGGTGCTGGCGGCATTGCCAGGGAGATAGGACTTCTGATACTCGTGGAAACAGTTTTCGTAGAGGGCAAACTTGTTGAAGCCGAGATAATAGGTGCCCGGCTGCTCCTTCAGGTAACCGCCCATGATGCAGAAACCATCCGAGGTAATCTCGCCGAAGGCTGTACCATCCAGGTTGAGCTGGTCGCGGGTATGGTTCCAGTGAGCATTCAGTGGGAAATACTCGGTCTTGTTGCGGAGCGTGCTGTTGAATCTCACCGTTTCCGTAGAAGAGTGGGAGACGGGCAGGGTAATCTTGACATAGAAATGCTGGTCGATGATCTTGTCGATGATTTCCTGGAAATACTGCTTTGCCTTGGCGTTGTCTTCCTGAATCTCCTGCTGGGTAAAAGCTGAGGTATGCTGGAAGGTCTTCAGGGCATCAAACTTGGGTTTGTATTCCTTGTACACCTGGTCCCAGGTCTGCGATGATACGGCAGACTGCTCATTGAGGGTGCAGTAGCGCTGGTTCATCACGCTCCAGAAAACCTGGAACAGGTCGCCATACGACTTGACATCGGTATCGGAATAATCGGAAATCGATTTCTCGTTGGCATCATTGTCTGTCACACAACTGGTAAGCGACATCCCCGTGGTGGTTGTCGCCAGAAGGAAGGCGAAGAAGCATCGCATTCCACCTTTTATATATATAGGGGTTCTCATATTTTAAAATGAATTTTTAAAGCTTCTGCCCTTTCAGGGCGTATTGCTGTCTGCTATTATACCCAGGGTGTTGCCCTGGGCTAGGAGCTTCTGCCCTTTACCTTTCCCTTCGGCCGGTGACCGTTGGTTCAGGGCGTATGGGGCTAGAATAGTTTGTAGGCAATGCCTGCGGTGATGACGCTGGAGTTGCGGCGTGCAGTCTTGCTGGTACGGGCTTTTTCCTGGTAGATATGCGAGAAGCCGTATTGGAAGTTATACCCAATAGAGCCATCTATTCTTCCGAAGGAATAACCTATCTTGATGCCTGCTTCGCCGCCAAAGAGACTGCGGCGGAGATGGTTCTCATTCTTCCTGAAATCGTAGGTGGTGTTATAGCGGATGTAGGAACCATCGCCCTTGTATCCCTCCATGATGTTCATCGGATACATACCCTTGGTATGCATGGAGGTGAAGTACTCGTAATAGATGCCTACCTGCGGCTTGATCCACAATCCCTTCTCGTGGTAAGGATTATGGAGGAGATAGTAGCCTACATGGAGCGGGATGCTGATGAAGTTGTTGTTGTATCGGGTGTTCCAGGAGTCGCTGCCGAGGTTCTGGTACAGGTAGTCGCGCTGAACGAAGCGGATGCCCGCTCCTACCGCCAGCTGATCTACGATATTGTATTCGGCACCGATGGCAGCCGTGAAACCCGGTCGCACCTTATAATAAGTCTCCGACAAGCCCGACACATCCGTATCAAGCACACTGCAACTGACACCAGCTTCTGCCTCCACCTTCCAGCGGTAGGAGCTCTGCTGTGCCAGAATGCCTTGGCAGCAGAAGCCAAGGGCTATGGATAAATATACCTTTCTCATAAAAATGGGGTAATTTGGGGTGAAAAAAGTCTTAATAGAGAAGAAGCAGTCCGGCAAACGCAGAATAGAGTATCATGCGGATGGGATTGATTTTCATTACCTTCACGCCGATAAAGGTGGCAAAGAAGAGGGCGATGGAGATATAGAATCTCCAAGGATTTTCGGGAGTAGAAAAGTTCTCGCCATTCATCAGGAGCAGGGCTGCGGCTCCTACCAATCCGACAATGGCTGGGCGGAGACCGATGAAGATGCTCTGGACGGCTGAGGTGTTCATATACTTGTACAGCATCTTGCTGATAAGAATCATCAAAACCAAGGATGGGAGAACCAACGCAAAGGTCGCCATGGCACTTCCGAGTACAGCCATCATGCCACTCATGCCGGCATTATGGACAGCTGTATAGCCACAATAGGTAGCGGTGTTGATACCGATAGGTCCCGGTGTCATCTGAGAGATGGCAACCACATCGGTAAACTCTTGCATCGTCATCCAATGATACTGCGTAACAACCTGTCCCTGAATCAGGGATATCATGGAATAGCCACCTCCGAATCCGAAGATGCCTATCTGAATGAATACGATGAAAAGCTGAAAAAATATCATCATTATGTTTTAAGCTATTTACTTTTTTACCTTTTTACTTTTTTACCCTTTTATCTTTACTCTGTTGGCTGGATAAACTGTCCATAGATGTAGCCACCTACGGCAGCTGCGATAATCACCCAGATTGGGTTGACGCCCAAAAGCCAGATCAGAAGGGCGGATAGAATAGGAATCCAGCAGTTGACAAGCGAAATACCGGCACTCTTGGCAAGCGAGAATGTAGGTACGGCTATCAATGCCACGACGGCAGGACGGATGCCTGCAAACATGGCAGCAACAACCTTGTTGTCTTCAAACCGATGGAAAAACATGGCTATCGCCAAGATAATAAGAAACGATGGCAACGAAGCGCCGAGGGTGCAGACGATGGCTCCCGGTGTCTTTGCCAACTTATATCCGAGCAGGGAACTCATGTTGATGGCCAAGGCGCCCGGACAAACCTGGGTAGTGGCAATGGCATCCAAGAATTCCTCCTTCGTCATCCAATGATGCTTGTCGACGACTTCGGATTCTATAATAGGAATCATGGCATAGCCACCACCAAAGGTGACTATGCCAATCTTCAAAAATGTTTTGAATAATGTAAGATAACTTACGCTATTATTCATTTTTTACCTTTTTATTTTTTTACTTTTTCAAAGCTCTTTCTTCAATCCACTGACGTGCATTGACAAATGCCTCAATCCAAGGAGTTACCTCGTCGTTGCGGCGATCAGCTGGATACCAGGCGTTCTGCCATGGGAAGATGGCACGCTCCAAGTGTGGCATCATAGCCAAGTGGCGACCATCTGCAGAGCAGATACCTGCTACATTGTAGTCACTGCCGTTAGGATTACCTGGATACTCAGCGTAGTTGTACTTCGCAATGATGTTGTAGTGATCCTCTGGTTCTGGCAAGTAGAAACGACCCTCGCCGTGAGCTACCCAGATACCGAGCTTATCACCGCTCAGGCTACCGAACATTACACTGTCGTTCTGAGGAATAGTCAAACCGAGGAATGTACTCTCGAACTTCTTGGATGTGTTGTGGCAGAGGTGTGAACGATGCTTGTGCTCAGGATTGATGAGGTTCAACTCAACCATCAGCTGGCAACCGTTGCAGATACCGAGTGAAAGGGTATCCTCACGGGCATAGAACTTATCGAGTGCCTCTTTAGCCTTAGGATTGTAGAGGAATGCGCCAGCCCAACCCTTGGCAGAACCGAGAACATCGGAGTTAGAGAAACCACCGCAGAATACGATGAAGTTCACATCCTCCAGAGTCTCACGACCAGAAATCAAGTCGGTCATCATCACATCCTTTACATCGAAGCCGGCGAGATACATAGAGTATGCCATCTCACGCTCACCATTGGTACCCTTCTCACGGATGATAGCTGCCTTGATGCCAGATGGCTTGCGACGGTTTGCGTCGAGGCTGTAGCTAGCGAGGGTTCCCTTGAAGCCATAACCGAAGTTCATCTCGATAGGCTGCTTCTTATAGTTGGTGTAACGCTTCTTGGCCATACCGTTCATGCTCTGCTTGCGGTCGAGGAGGTAAGATGTCTTATACCAGTCGTCGCGCAAAGCATCGATATCGAACTCGTGCTCGAAGCCTTCCTTCTTGATGATAATCTTGCGGAGCTCAGGAGCTGGATAACCAATCTTGGCATAACCGATACCATTCTCATCGAAGAATGCTTTCAACTCGTCCTTGTGAGCATCGCTTACCTGGATGACAACACCTGGGTTCTCTGCGAAGAGAGTCTTGA
>ERZ773170.1558-NODE-1558-length-16649-cov-10.366759_pt1 | contig 16649 bp, 14 predicted proteins | sample MGYA00581002_ERZ773170 | MGnify/ENA primary metagenome ERZ773170 (study PRJEB29015, sample SAMEA2737811) | human gut metagenome | biome: human gut; feature: human-associated habitat; material: faeces | place: China | collected 2012 ... | reverse complement strand
TCTCCACCGCCTAACGGCGGTCCCCCTCCCCTTTCAGGGGAGGCTATCATGAAAAAATTGATTTCCGTGCAAAAAAGCGGGACAGAGAAGCTTCCCTGTCCCGCCTGTATCTATTCTTCCGAATGACTTAATAAATGGTTTTCTTTGCGGTTTCTACCACAATATCCGCACAGAGTTCCAGCCCCAGTGCTCCGCTGTTCAGGCAGAGGTGGTAGTTGTCCTTGTCGTACCAGTTTCCGCCGGTGTTGATACTGTAGAATGTTTCACGACGCTTATCGATCTTCCGCAGCATTGCCTCTACCCGCCGTTCGTCCACGTGATACTCCTGCACGGCACGTTCCGAACGGGACTTGGTGTCCGCGTAGATGAACACGTTGAACAGGTTTTCCAGATCCCGCAGGATATAGCTTGCACAGCGTCCCACGATCACACAGTCGCCTTTTTCCGCCAGTTCCCGAATGATGTTGGTTTCGATGATGTAGACCTTATCGGACAGCGGCAGGTTTTCCTCAATGGTGCGTGTAGGGCTGGAGGTCAGCATCAGAGTGTACAGAAAACTCTTGGGGGCAGCTTCCTCTGCGGTTTCCAGATAATCCATGGAAACATTGCAGCGTTCAGATGCCATTTGTAAAATTTCTCGATTATAACACGGAATGCCCAGCCGTTCTGCGATCATTTCGCCGATCTCACGGCCGCCGCTTGCATATTCTCTTTCAATGGTAATGATTCGATGACTCATAGTAAAATGCCTCCTCTTGTTTGAAAAGCGGGCGTACCCGTTTTCCAGTGCTTTCTCTTATTATAGCATACTTTGCAGTTTTTTGCACGTTTCACACGGGATTTTTTCTGGCTTCTATAAAAATTCTACATTTTGCACATCTATATGGTGAATGATTTATGCATTATGACAATATCCGTTTACTTGGTAGCATTCTGAATGGCTTCGATGATTTCCGGATAATACCATGTGCAGTCCTTGCGGTTCAGCAGACCGAAACCGTTCTTCGTTTCGTTGTTGTCCCAGATAAAGCACTTGATGCCGTGCTTCTTGGCTGTGCTGAGATAATAGCTGAACCATGCTACTCTTGCGGAGGTGTTTTCGTTCTTGTTCACGCAGCCGGTTTCGTCAATGATGACCGGAATGCCCTTGCTGACAAAGGTGTCGTCCAGATACTGGAACATGGTGTCCAGTTCCTGCTTGTCGGCATCGTTGCCCCAGTCGGCACGGGTGTCGTCCGGACCGCAGAAATTCCACGGGGCGTAGATGTGCAGGGATACGATCACATGGTCGTCTTTCGGAACCACCAGACCGCCGACAGCGTTCTTCTCCACGGACTGGGCATAGGTGCTGACAACCAGCGTTCTGTCCTTGTTGGAGCCACCGGAAGAACGGACTGTGTCCACAAATGCCTGATACAGGGCGTTGATAACGTCATAGGATTCCTGTGTGCCGCCGGTCCATTCCTCTGCGGAACCGATCATACGCGGTTCGTTCATGCCCTCGAAGATCAGGCGGTGGTCGTAGTTCTGGAATGTGGCACAGATCTGCTTCCAGATGTTTGTCAGGGTGGACTTATCGCTTTCCAGTTTTTCACTGGAGGGTGTCAGCCATGTGTAGTCATCGTGGTGTACATTCACAATGACATACAGCCCGTCGTTATAGGCGTAGTCTACAACTTCCTTGACGCGGTTCATCCACGCCGCATCGATGGTGCCATCGGCGGACATGTGCTCGCTCCACGTTACCGGCACACGAATGGCATTGAAGCCGGCAGCCTTTACAGTGTCGATCATCTGCTGGGTGGTTTTCGGGTTGCCCCAGCCGGTTTCCGTATCGCTGGAGCTGGTGTTGTAGCTGTCCAGTGAGTTGCCCAGATTCCAGCCCACCTTGATGTTCTCCACGATCTGCTTGCTGGTCATCGCGTTGACCTGCTCCGCAGTAGGCGTTTCACCGGAAACTGCTGCCACTTCCCCGCCCTTGGAGGACTCGTCCGACTTCGGCTCGGTCTTGGTGGTCGTTCCGGTGCTGTTGCTGTAGCGGACGCTGATGTTGTTCAGGGTAATGCTGGGCTGGTCGCTCCACCAGTACCCCAGCATCACATCACCGCTGGGGTCAATGCTCTCCTTGACATCGTCCGGCACGATCCACGTCAGGGAAAGGCTGGAGGAATCTGTGAACACGCAGACGTTCTTGGTCTGATACCAGCCGGCATCGGTGGCACAGTCTGCGTTCTTGTCCACAGACACGCCGAACGCACCAGTGAACTTGCCCAGTGCACCAGTGCTGCTGATGTCAAAGGTGACTGTCTGAAGCGTATCCTCTGCCCCGATCAGGTCGGACAGAGCGATCTTTGCCGTCTTGGCTGCCTCATCGTTAAAACTCAACGTTGCAGCCGGACTGACGGAATTGGTACCGTCTACCGGCACTTCCTTGGTACGGGTGTAGGTACACACAATGCTGGACAGCTTCACCTGCTGCACGTTGCTCCACCAGTGTCCGAACAGGACTTCGCCGCTGGGGTCGATCTCCGTCTGGATCTCTGCGGGAACATTCCATGTGAATTCCGCATAGGCACTGTTCTGGGACTGCTCAAAGTCTGCCGCCTGATACCAGCCGGCATCGGTGGCACTGGCACAGCCGTCCTTGACGGAAACGCCGTAGCCGCCCTTGAAGTCGCCCAGACTGGACGAACCGTCGGCAGAGTACACAATAAAGGTAAAGGACTGTACCACGTCGCCCTCCTGAATAAAGTTATCCAGCTTGGCTTTGTAATTGTTGGTGGTATCGCTGCCCTTGTCCAGCATGGCATTGATGTCGGTCAGTTCCGTGCCCAACGTGGTGGAAACCGTTTCTGTGGGGCTGACGTGAACTGTGGTAGTTTCCGCGGTGGTGGTTTCTTCTGCGGCGGTGGTGGTTTCCTTTTCAGCGGATTCCTCGGCGGCAGAAGACTCCGGCTGGCTGCTGTCGCTGCTCTGCTTGCCGCAGCCGGTAAATGCCGAGCCAGCCAGCACACCGGCGAGAAGCAGTGCCGTCAATTTTTTCCATGATCTCATATGGTTGTTCCTTTCTAAAAAAACAACGGATGCCAAAAGGATTTCAGCATCCGCCGTTTGTCTTTCAGGCAACACTGCACATGCTTAGTACAGGATTGCCTTTCCATCAAAATGTGATCAGTCTACTGTGACGATCTCGCCCATCTGGTTGCGGCCTGCACCAATGGCATTGGATTCGTCCGTGTCGATGTGCATTGCAGTTGCATAGTTCGGGGAAACACGGCAAACCACGTCACCCAGAATTGCCTTTCTGCCGTCTGTTTCAACACGTACCCAAACGATGTCCTTATCCTTTACGCCAGCCTTTGCTGCGTCTTCCGGAGTGAAGTGAATGTGACGCTTTGCCACGATCACACCTTCAGAAATTTCCAGCTGACCTGCCGGTCCCACAATGGTACATGCACCGGAACCTGCAACATCACCGGATTCGCGAACCGGAGCAGCGATGCCGATCGAACGTGCGTCTGTTGCAGACAGTTCTACCTGATTGGCACTCCGGAACGGGCCCAGAATGGAAACGTTCGGCAGTTCCTTCTTCGGTCCAACGATCGTTACGCGTTCTTCACTGGCAAACTGACCCGGCTGCGACAGCATCTTCTTGACAGTCAGTTCCTTTCCCTCACCGAACAGCACTGCGAATGCTTCCGCAGTCAGATGTACGTGTCTTGCAGATGTTTCAACAATAAACTTTTCAGACATGGTGTAATACCTCCCATAAATGCTAACCGGCAATGCACCGGCTTCTCAGAGCCTGTTCAGTATCTTTTTATATGCGAGCATGATTTTGTCGATGACAAGGAAAAAATCCACAGGCATACTGTCGTACGACAAGGATTTTTGACGCAGTCAGCAACAAAATCTGCCGAAAAGACGTGTGGAAAAAAATACTGAACAGGCTCCTACAATATTGTACTACTTTTTGCCGCTTTCGTCAAGGGTATAGTCCGATTTTCGTGAAAATCACACAGCCGCCCGGTTGTACACGCAATTTCCATATTTCTTGACATCTTTTTCAAAATGTGATACAATAGGACAAGAAAAAAAGAGAGGAATTTGCCCTATGTATTACGTCTGTTATGTACTGCTGTACTGCATCATTTTTGCTTTTGGTGCGGCGATCGGCAGCTTTCTGAACGTCTGTATCTACCGTCTGCCCAAAGAGGAATCTCTCTGGCGGAACAACTCCCACTGCATGACCTGCGGTACACCCATTCGCAAGCGGGATCTGATCCCGATCTTCAGCTGGTGCCGTCTGCGGGGAAAATGCCACAGCTGCGGGGCAAAGATCCCCTTTCGCTACACGCTGGTGGAGAGCCTGAATGCGATCTTATACGTGTTGATCTTTGCCTATTTCGGCATCTTTGAACAGCCGGTCTATGCGGCTCTGGTATGTCTGTTCTGTTCGGCTCTGATCGTGGTCTTTTTCATGGACTTGGACACCCAGCTGATTAGTCTGTACGTGATCGGATTCATCGGGCTGCTGGGCGTTGCGGTTACGGTTTACGATGTCTGCACCGGAAACGGCACGCTGCTCTCCCACCTGATCGGAGCCGCAGCGGCATCGGTTCCGCTGTTCCTGCTGGTAATTCTGTCCGGCGAACGTGCCATGGGACGGGGCGACGCAGAACTGATGCTGGCAGGCGGCTTGTTTCTCGGTGTCAAAGGTGTTGTGGTAGGGCTGTTTCTGGGGCTGATCCTCGGCTGCATCTTCGGCATGATCCACAAGGCAAAAACCGGCGATTCCAAATTTGCCTTTGGGCCGTACCTCTCCGCCGGCATGGCAATGGCTCTGGTGGTCGGAGAACCCATTGCAAATCTGTACTTACAGCTCTGCGGTCTGAAATGACCGCCCAAACACAGAAAGGCTCATCTCCGGTACGCTCCGGAAATGAGCCTTTTCTTTTGTGCGGTATTGCCTTTGGGATTATTTCGAGCGTTACGCCGCCGGAGAAACACCCTCCACATGAATGGTGTAGTCCGTCATGATCTTATTGCTCCAGAAGAACCACTGCCCCGTCTTGGCGTTGTAGTTGTTCTTGGCAGACAGCACCTCCGTGCCAACCTTTACGGTATAGCTGTCAGAGAGCGTGTAGCCCGCCTTGGGGGTAATGGTGAAGTAGCACACGCCGCTGTCGTTGAACAGCGGATCGCTGAACGTGATGTTGCAGCCCGCCGCACTGGATTCGTCCAGACCTACGTTTTTGCCGTTTTCGCTGGCGGCAATGGGCGGTGCGGTGGTGGTTGTTGTTGTAGTTGTGGTGATTTGAGGGGCGGTGGTTGTTGTGGTTGTAGTAACAACTTCAACAGATTTAGGAAGGCAAGCAGCAATGCTGTTTTCTCGATATACAGTGCTTACCATTTGAGCAAGTGGTGTGTCAGGATTAGCCTTATAAACAACTCCGTTTTTAATCCAGAGTTCGTGAAGACCATCTGTTACCATTTTAGTAGTAATGTGATATGTACACCAACCACACTGTTTTGTTTGCTCTAACTGATTTGGCTTACCGCTTATAGAAACATCGCTGTTATTATATTTGGGGAAAATATGCAAAACACCGTAATCATCATTAAATGTGATTAAGACATCTTCTGATTTGGTATAGGTAACTGGATTCTCATAATTGGGAATTTCACTGATACTTCCGCCGCTACGAAGAATGTGAACTGTACTATACTCAGGATCATCATAAATATAATGAATTAAAAGTTCATCAGAAGAAATTGTGGAATCAGTCTGTTTATTACTGGTTGTTGTTGCAGTGGTGCTTATAGTCGTGCTGGTTGTGGCAGAAGTTGTAGTCGTTGCAGCCGTAGTTTCTGTCGCGGAGGTAGTCGCCGTTGCGGTACTGCTTGCAGTGGTTTCCGCGGTGGTCGTTGCGGCAGTTGCAGCGGTTGCGGTTGTTGCAGCCGTGCTTGTGGTTGCGGCGGTCGTTGTGGTAGTTGTCGTGGTAGTCGTTGTTGTGGTGGTTGCTGTAGTCGTGGTGGTTGTTGTCGTTGTTGTGGTGGTTGTAGCCGCAGTCGTCGTGCCGGTAGTCGTTTTGGCTGTGGTTTCGGTTTCAGGCGGCGGAGGTGTGGTAGTCGTGGTAGTCGTTGCCGTATTTTTCGGAGCAACGATCTCGCACTGAATCTCCTCCGGACTGACACCCTTACAATAGAGGTGCACGATCTTATCTGCCGAAGCAGACGATGTCACAGCTCTGTTTGAATTCATCATAAAGGTTTTCAGGTTCTGATCCGAAGCCAGCAGGGTGTAATCCTTGCTGTACACATCATAATTCAGCGTGGACGGATACTTGACAAACTTCACGCCCACTTCGCCCGCATTGGTGATATAGTCGCACTTCGTCCAGTCGAGGGTGATGTTGGTGTAGGTGCTGTCGCCGTTGAGGGTGAGCATGGGGGTGTAACTGTCGATCGTACTTTCAGACGAGTTTCCGCCGGAGTAATCCATTTTCAGGCTAATGTCTACATCTGTACTGGTTGCACCAGATGTCCAAAAGCTGCTAAGAAATACTAATTTCAAATAAGGGTAGCGGCTGTATGTCATGACAATAACAATTCTAGCTGTAGAATTGTCTGATGCATCTGGCTTTTCCGCCCAGTAATTCCCACCGTTTTCCGGTTTTCCGTAAATAAATGAACTTTGTTGAATACTGCCATATTTTACGCCGTCATATCCATCATAGGACTTGTTCTGTCCAACGCTTACATCTCCCGTTCTTCCATTTTCCATGGAATCGATCAGTTTATCGGCATCAACATTGTGAATTGTAATGCTCAACTGATTTCCCACAGAGTATCCGCATTTCGAAACGTCCATATAAATGGAAGTATTCCAACTCTGCTTATCCACTTCATATCGATCTGAAAAGTCATTCAGTTGAGAACCATTATTTGCATACACCAGAAAATTTTTCTTTTCCGGAGGACACTTTTTTCCGATTCCGGCATATGTTCCTTCTACATAGAGCCAGCCACGGCTGGATTCCTCACCGCTGTTAGTTCGTAAAAGTACACGGTATTTTATCTTTGTGTTATTTACAAATGTACTGTCCGGATTTACAGTAATGGAAGAATCGTACTTATTTTGAAAAGCACTGATATAATCCGGATTTCCGTCGGTTCGAAAATCACCCCGCCCGTTTGCAAAAATATCACTGTATTTTACCCAGCCATGATCGTACATTGCAGCACTGTCGTAGATCTCATTTCCGTCAGCATCTTTATCAATGAATTTCAGATCTTCTGTGTTATTGTCATCGCCTATGTAAATATAGATTTTTTCCCATGTACTTTCGGAACCGTCACTATAACTGGTAACTGCATACTGTGCACCGTCGCCTGCACCATTCAGACTGTACATAGACGGAAAGGCATAGCTTCCTACATATTCATTGGTTTGATGATAACCGCAAAAATAGGGCATGTCAAACTGCACGAACTTACAGCTGTTGGAAACATAGTCTGTCAAATTGACGATCGTGGTGTCCGGTGTCCACCAGCCACTCCAAGTTGCATCTTTTGTAAAGTCATTCTCGGGATGTGTTTTTCCCCATTCTTCCCAGTACGATTTGGTATTGACTCTATCGTCCAGATTCCCCCAGCCTTTGGTTTCTGTTGAGGTGATCGTGGTGCTGCTCATCGGATACGCACTCGCATCTGTATAATTCGTCTTCAACACCAAATTACACTCCTGCACCGACTGCACCGCAGCGTACCCGTCGCAGGAAACCGCAATATCCACTTTCTGGCTGGTTTTCACCGCATCATGATAGGTCAGCGAAACCGTAAACACCGCATTGGCATCGCTGCTGGCACCGGTGATCTGATACACCTTTTGATTATCGGTGCTTTTTTCTGTATCCAGTGTCACGTATCTTCCGGCATCTGCACACAGAATGCCATACGCATTCCGCTGCACCTCGTCCCAGTTCCAGTACCGGCTCTGGGGCAGCTGGGTCTGTAATTCGTCTGCCAGATTATTCGCCACAGTCTGATAATTCTGAACCTTTGCCGCCTGCACATAGGCAGAGATATTCGGGGCACAGAGTGCCGCAATGATCGCCATGATCACCAGCACTACGATCAATTCCACAAGAGAAAAGCCTTTTCGATTTCGTTTCATCTCTCTCACCTCTCCGAAAATATACAGACGGACACGCCGAAGCGAAGCTTAACTTAACAGATCCAGAATCTCATTCTTGTTGTTGGATACCCGAATGGCATCATCCCGACGGATCGTGCCGGCTCTTACCAGCCGTGCCAGATCGGCATTCAGGGTGTGCATGCCAAGTGCCGCACTGGACTGCATGACCGTTGCCAGCTGGAAGCACTTATTGTCACGAATCAGGCTGCCTACCGCATCGGTTCCCACCAGAATTTCTGTAGCAGCCACACGGCCGCCGCCCATTGCCAGCGGGATCAGAGCCTGTGTGATAACGCCCTTCAGAATCGTGGACAGCTGTGTCCGGATCTGGTTCTGGGCGTGGGGCGGACAGCTGTCAATGATACGATCCAGCGTCTGTGCCGCACCGGTGGTGTGCAGAGTGGACATGACCAAGTGTCCGGTTTCTGCGGCGGTGACAGCGGCGGAAATCGTTTCGTAGTCACGCATTTCTCCCACGAGAATGACATCAGGGTCTTCACGGAGGGCAGAACGCAGGGACGCTGCAAAGCTCTTGGTATCCACGCCGATTTCACGCTGGTGAATGACCGACATGCCCGACTCGTAAACATATTCCACAGGGTCCTCAATGGTGATGATATGCTCCGAACGATTCTTGTTGATATAGTCGATCATGGCGGACAGAGTGGTAGATTTACCGCTTCCCGTCGGACCTGTCACCAGAATCAGTCCTCTTGGCTGGTCTGCCAACTCCCGCAACACTTTCGGCATTTGCAGCTGTTCCAGTGTGGGAATGGTGTTGTTCAGCAGACGAATCGTGGCTGCCACCTTTTTCATCTGCCGGAAAACATTGACACGCTGGCGGCAATAGTCCGGCGTTTCAATGGCAAAGTCCACGTCGTCGCCGTTTTCCAGCTGTTCCCGCTGTTCATCACTCAGCATGGACAGGATCATTTCCCGTGTTTCTGCCGCCGGAAATGAAAAGCCGCTGTCCAGCAGCTGCCCGTGGATACGGAACGAAACCGGCATGCCCTCGCTGATGTGAATATCAGAGCATTTCTTCTCCCGTGCTTTCATAATAAGTTCATTCATGGTCATGGCGGTATACCGTCCTTTCTGCAATCATTAGTCGGAATAATATGCGATCTTCATAACTTCTTCCGGCGTGGTCACGCCCTCTTTTACCAAGTCAATGGCACTGTCCAGCAGACTCCGCATGCCCTGTGTTTTCTTGGCATACTCCAACATTTCCTGACTGTCTGCACTTTTGGCGATCATACGTTTCAGCGTTTTGTCTATATATACCATTTCGTGAATGGAAATACGTCCTTTATAGCCCGTGTTGTTGCAGACCTTACAGCCCTTGCCGCGGGTGATCATGGGAATGCCGTCCCCGACAATGGCGATGTCATCTGCTGTCGCCGGTTCTTCGTATTTACAGAACTGGCAGACCTTACGCACCAGACGCTGTGCCACGATACCTACCACAGAGTTGGAGATCAGATACGGTGCCACGCCCATATCCGCCAGACGGACAATGGACGAAATGGCATCGTTGGTATGCAGGGTGGAAACTACCAGGTGTCCGGTGATTGCAGAACGCACGGAAATTTCAGCCGTTTCTGCGTCACGGGTTTCACCGATCATGATAATATCCGGATCCTGTCGCAGCAGGGCACGCAGTCCCACTGCAAAGGTCATGCCGGCAGTCACATTAACGGAAGTCTGCGTGATATTGGGCAAATCTTTTTCCACAGGGTCCTCAATGGTAGAAATATTTACCGGTCGCTGGGACAGATGCTGCAATACCATATACAGCGTGGTCGTTTTACCGGAACCGGTCGGCCCCGTAATATAGATGATGCCGTTGGGGGCGGACATCATCTTCATCAGCATGTTATAGGAATACTCGTTCATGCCGAAGTGACCGGCGTGGTCGATCTTGGTATCCGACACCAGATAACGCATAACGATCTTCTCGCCGTGTGTCGTCGGCAGAACGGAAATACGCATACTGATGTCGATTCCCTCCAGCACAGCGTGGAAGTTGCCGTCCTGCGGGATACGTTTTTCCGCAATGTTCAGATTGCTCATGATCTTGATACGGGCAACAATGGAGTTGTGCAGTGCCTTTTCCAGTGTCAGATAGCTGACCATCTGACCGTCGATACGCATACGCACCTGTGTGAAATCCTTAAACGGTTCAATGTGAATATCGCTGGCGTTGGTGCTGTATCCCCGCACCAACAGCGAGTTGATCAGCTTGATGATCGGCACATCGTCGTCCGCATCGTCTGCCGTCAGCTGGGGCACCTCAATATCTTCTGCGGAAATATTCGCCTTTTTGGCTGCCTGCTTGGTACTGATCTCGGCATAGTAATACTCGATCGCCTTTTTGATTTTCGGACTTTCACTGAGCAGCACTTCCAGCGGCATATCCACGATCTGCCGAATATCTTCCTGTGCGTAGAAATTCAGCGGGTCAGACATGGCGAGCTGTAGACGGCTGTCGTTTTCCGACAGGGCAATGACATTGTATTTTTCCGCAAGCTGCTTGGGCACCTTGGCAACCACGTCTACATTGACCTCATACTCCTCCAGATTGACCATCTGGAGATCCAGCTTTTTCCCCAGTGCCTCCAGAACCTGCGTTTCTGTGACAAATCCCATTTCCTGCAGCAGTGTGCCGAAACGCACCTTCTTGCCGCTTTGTGTCTTCTGGAATTGCAGTGCCTGATCGATCTGTTCCTGTGTGATATAGCCATATTCTTTCAGCACTTCACCAATGGGTAAATTCTGCAATGTTCTCACCTTTTTCTATTGTTTCTATAGCGACACCGTGCAAAGCCGTCAGACGGGCTTTGTGCGGTGCTGCCCTATGGCAATACCGCACAAAGAGCATCTGGCGACTTTGCACGCCATCTGCTTGCAAATTTCCCGTCATATTTCACAAAAATGCTCGTGAATACATCCAGTATTCACTCCGCTTTTTGTTTCATCTGACGAAAAATTTGACGACGCATCTGTCGCACAATCTTTGTGCGGCATTGCCCTATGTTTTATTCCAGACTGCCGATGTATAAATACCGCGAAGCTGCCACAGAACTGTCGTATATGTCGGAGGCATTCAGCGTTGCCTTTACCGTTGCCTGATCTTGCAGCTTGACCATTCTGGTTTCCGAGTAGTACACAGTATCGTTCCGCGAGATCCGCACATCTACTGTCACTGTTACATCATCGACTTTTTGGACAAGGATCTTTGCCTGATAAGTCCCCAGCTTACAGAGCACCTGATCGACCGTTGTTCCAGCACTGTCGGTGTCTGAATAGTAAATTGTCCCTTTTTCTTTCAGTTCGCTCTTTCCGTTTTGTGTGTCCACATACAGTACGACCTGATGGGCACAACCGTCATCCGCAGCGATCGTTTCTGTTTCCTGCTGTCCGATGGTCTTGGCATACGCCAGATGACTTTCCAGCTGTTCCATGACCGCGATTCCCTTGGACTGGGCATTGAACATGATGACATTCTGGCAGAAGATCCGCATGGCATTCAGCAGGATTCCCGAAGCAGAAGCCACCAGAATGCCGATCAGCAGAACGGTAACCACTTCTTCTGCCAGCGTAAAACCTTTTCGGTTTTTCACAAGTTTCCGCATCTGCTTTCCTCCCTTACGGTTTCGGTTGATACTGAATGAAATTGTCCGCGGAACGCCTCTGCACATCAAAAGTTTTGGTCTTTTCGTCCCCGCTTGTGCGGTCCCGATATGTTACTGTAATCGTAGTATCAGAAGTTTCCGCAGCAGCTCCCGCCAGATCCACAGCGGCATTTTTCCGCTGCTGGTTCTTCAGCTTCGCACCGGAGTTCAGAAAATTCGAGCCGGAAGCGATCCCGATCATGCCGATTGCAAAGGACATGGAGATCATGGCAAATGCAATCACCACTTCCACAACAGTGGTTCCTTTTCGCAGTTTCCACATTTTGTCACGCCTCCCTTTACAATTGATAGTAGCCGTCCCACCGCCACTGGGTCGCATTCGCGGGAACTGACAGCTTTCCACAAACTTCTGACAATTCCTTTTCCCCGCTGCCGGCAGTGTTCCGCGTCACCTTTGCCGTGAGATAGATCTCACCGGACAGCCGCCTTTTGTTGGCATCGGTTTCGCTGTCGTTGACCACAGAGTGATTCACCGTTACTGTACATTTCCAGTTTCCCGCATCGGGAAGTGAGATCGTAAAGGTTTCCGCGGTGTTGCCGTCGCTGACGAAAATGCTCTGATAGGTTGCTCCGGTGGTTTCGTCCGTCACCGTGCCCTCTTTCAGAATGTCCTGCTGTACCAAAGTGATCGCGGATTCTGCATAGAACTTTGCCTGTACGCGGTTGTTTTCCTCCTGCTCCCGCATGTAATACATACGGTCTACAAGAATGATCCCCGCCGAGATCAGTGAGATCATCAGCATGACCAGCACCGCCCACAAAATCGCTGCACCGTTTCGCTGTGCTGTTTTCCGTTTCATATTGGCATCACCCTGTTTATGCAGCATCTGCTGCTGTGGTTATGATCGTGGTCGTTGTCATTTCTTCCGCCGCAATGTCTGCTGTTGCCGACTGCATGGCTTTTTCCGCCGCTTCTTCGGTGGTTTCGTCGGAATCCACATCATCTGCATAGTCTGTTTCCAGCGGACTCTGATACATGTACGCGGTAATCGTCATGGTAAAATTATACCAATCCTGAAATTTATCCGCATTTGCCGCATCACCGTTTGCCGCAGCCTGTTCCTGTGCTGCCGGCTTTTCCACACTGTTGAAAGAATACGCAGTAACGCCCAGAAACGACACCCGATTGACAAAGTCCAACATTTGTTTCATGTTCTGATAGGTGCCTTCCATCGTATAGGTAAAGTCGCAGCAGTATTCACCGGTGGCGGTATATGCAGCACCGCTGCCGTCACCTGTGCTGCCGTCCGAAGCATCTGTTCCGGAGGCAGAACTGTCTGTGGTACCGGCTACCTCGTCCGGCGAAGCAGTCACCAGATTGCCCTCACCGTCAATATAATACTGCATGGTCTGCCCGATGTTCAAGCCATCGACAGTGACACCCACTTCATTCATCACAAAGGTAAGAAAACGGTCGATCCGTTCCGCATCACTCAGCGGAAACAGCTTCTTGGTTTCCTCGCCGTTTTTCTCTTTCCAATCCTTTAGTGAGGCAATATTCTGGTCATAACTCTGACTTTGCAGCAACAGGTCGGAATACTGCTGGTTCAGAACCTCCAGCTGTTCCTTTGCTGCCGAGACTTTCGTCATCAGCGGACGGATCAGAAGCTGCACAAACAGTACAACGACCAATACGACACCCAGCACAGAAAGCAGAGCTGCCTGCTTTCGGGTAATTTCCGTTGTCATTGTACCACCTCCGTTGTTGTTTCCACAGGATTGCCGTCGGCATCCGTTGCAGTAGTTTCCGCCGACTTGAATACGGCGTTCACTGTATAAGTATACACGTTGTCTGAAAGCGAATAGCCGTCATAGGTGATCGAGGAGAACAAGTCCAGCCGTGTCAGGTTCGTCACAAATGTGGAAACATACTGGCTGTTCGTCGAACTTGCTGCAATGGAAAGGGTGCTGCCGTCATAGGAAAGTCCGGTGATCTCTGCCACCTGAATTTCTCCTCTGCCGGGGCTGACCGTTTTCTCACAGCCAACCAGCTTCTGCACCAGATCTTCGGAAAAGTTGTCGCAGATCTCCTGTGTCCCGTCAATGGTAGTCCGCACCTCAGTATAAACATCACCGGCAGTCCGCAGTGTGCTGATGTCATTCGCCACAGCGTTGGCGTTGTTGATCTTTTCCATCAATGCGGTATCGTTTGCCTTGGTTTCCATTTCTGAAACCAGATTCTCTTGGGTGTGGACGTAGATCCGTGCACCGGCATAACTGCCGCCCAGCAGCAGCACTGCCACTGTCCCCAGTATGCCGAAAAGGACACCTTTTTTCATGGTGTTCTTTTTCGGTGCCACGACAAGAGGATACAGGTTAATATCCTTTTTTGGTAGTTTTGCCATTTTGGATTCCTCCTGTCCGATTTAGTCCGAATAACGTATCATACTGCCCAGCAGCACCGTGTACTCGCTGGGATTCATCTCCAGCGGAACAGTCAGTTCCGTAGGGAGAAACTCCGGAAATGCCCGCACATTTACACCGAAATTTTCCGCGAAGTGCGGGAAGATCTGCACAGCATCTTCCGGAAAGCCGCTTAGGTAAACGTCCGTAATATCAGAGCCGGTCTGTTCCGACTTGTTAAACTGGATAATGCTGTTGATATTCTGCCCCACTTCCCGTTCGAAGCCCTCATCGGTAGGGTCTGCCAGAATCCGGCTGCGGCGGGTCATGACGAAGTTGTCATTGGAAAACAGACACTGCATCAGCATATTCTTATCCAGAATGAACACGGCATAGGTTTTTCCCTGTAAAGATTTCAGCCGTCGCATCATTTTGATCAGACAGTTCTGCACCAGATCGACGACTTCCAGTTCGATCTTCGCCTCTTTGAACAGGCTGATATAGCTGGTGATGAACTCCCTGGTGGAAGCCACCGCCAGAATACTACAGGAGCCGTCCGGATTTTTCGGAGTCACCACGGAATAATCCACCAGCATATTCTGAATCCCCTCAATATCCCGCAGTTCCCCGCGAATAAAACCGGGCACATTTTTCGGAGCGATCTGCGGAACTTTCAGAGGCTTTACAGTAATGGAACTGCCGTTTACCACCAGCGTCACGCCCTTTGCGGGCAGGTTGTACTTCTGCCACATTTCCGTCAGGGTATTCTGGAGAGAGTAGTTGTTCATGATAATGCCGTTCAGGATACAGCCTTCTTCCAGCGGTTCTTCATAGCAGTTTACCACCTGCAATTTATTTTTCACACAGCTGCCCATCAGCACCTGTATTTTGCTGTTGGTAATATACACGTGTGCAGAAACATCTTTTTTCTTCACGGAAATTCACCTCTTTTTCTCTTAGAACCGGTTCAGGAATCGTCCTGCGGTCTGTGCGAGCCACGAGAAGACCGCACCGGTGTTTTCGTCGATATTGCCGTACATGGAGTACATAGGAACGAGAACGGAAACCATAACGCCGGCAACGACAACACCCAGAATGACGATCATCAGCGGTTCGATAATGGACATCATGGACTTGATCGCGGCACTGGATTCATATTCGTAGTCGTCCGCGGTGGAAAGCAGCATTGCGTCCAGCTTACCGGTTTCTTCGCCGACTTTAATGGTATCGCCCAGCTTGCTGTCGAAGCCGTCCATTGCCATAATGGATTCCGACAGGGCGTTGCCCACGCGGATGCTCTTGATACAGTCGTCAAACTGGGAACGAAGATAGCTGTTGTTCACGGTGTCCCGCGAAATTTGCAGGGCGTTCAAAATGGAAAGTCCGCTGGTATACAGCGAAGCCAGCGTTCTGGAAAAGCTTGCCGTATAGACGATACGCACCAGATTGCCGATTTTAGGCAGGTGTACAATCATGCGGTCGATCACCAGACGGGAAGCCGGCGTTCGCATCAGCATGACAATGACAACTACAATTGCCGCCACCACGCCGATCGCCACATACCAATAATGGGTAAGGAAATCGCTCATGCCCATGAGGATCCGTGTCATCAGCGGCAGTTCCATATCGGTGAACATATCGCCGAACATGGGGAGAATAAACGTAAACATTACAATAATGACCAGCACCAGCAGAATGACCAGCACCAGCGGATACGCCAGAGCACCCTTGACCTGCGATTTGATACGCTGCTGTTTCTGGAAATGCTCGCCCATGTTGATAAACGTATCCCCGATCTTACCGCTTGCCTCGCCGGCACGCACCATGCTGATGAGCAGTTCGGGAAACACCTTGCCCTGATCTGCCATTGCATCGGACAACGCCTTGCCGTGTTTCAGGTCGGTGGTGATGTCAGAGAAGCATTTTCTCGCGAACTTGGAAATGCTGGCACGATTGGAAATAATATTGAACGACTGGATCACCGAAACGCCCGCATCCAGCAGGCTGCCCAACTGGCGGCAAAAGTCCGTCAGTTCCTTGGCTTTCAGCTTGGAGCCAAACGAAGTCTTGCTGGTCTGGGTGTAGTCCAGCAAGAACAGATCTTTCTTTTTCAGTTCGTTCAGCAGTGCCTCCGGATCGGAAGCAGCAAGCGTCCCACGCACCATTTTTCCGCTCATGGCTGTGGCACGATATTTGTAATTTGGCACTGTATTCACCTCTTTTTGGTGTGGTTTTTTTGCCTTCCTTGAAAGGGGAGGCTCGGCTTGTTCAGGCTCCCTTTTGGTGTATAGGCTCCCCTTTAGGGCACCCGCAGGGCGTGCCTTGTGCTGAGCTGTCACCGCAGGTGACTGAGGGGTCATCTCGTAAACCTTTTACACCAAGCAAAAGATTTCACAAAGAACCCCTCCACC